>Ga0209163_1000974_pt1 | contig 38280 bp, 29 predicted proteins | sample MTBAKSrepl2MetaG_FD_187457 | JGI IMG/M metagenome (GOLD analysis project Ga0209163, IMG submission 187457) | Enrichment culture microbial communities om Arthur Kill intertidal strait, New Jersey, USA, that are MTBE-degrading - MTBE-AKS2 (Arthur... | ecosystem: Environmental > Aquatic > Marine >...
CGCTGATTTTGATGCGTACTGGAAATTCCATCGGGCGCAAGAGCGCAACCGAAATCACGACTGTCGGTATGCCGCTTGAGGCTGGCACCTTGGCCGCGGTGTCGTTCCAAAAGATCTACACCCATTGCGATTTCCTACATCCCCCTCGCCCTCTGGGAGAGGGTTGGGGTGAGGGTATAAAAACCGCAGTTTGTGGCCGCGCAAGGTATACGACAAACGAGGGGAACGATTATTCGGGACGTTTCCTTCCAAAATGTACAGTCCATGATCGCTCAGAAATGGCATCTCGCTCTCAGTTCCACGCGGTAATCGTTCTGTTTTTCCCCGTATTCCGTGAAGGTCTCGCCGGCGAGCGCCACCCCTTTGAGTCTCAGCTCCAGGTTGGTGATGCCCGTATAGACAAGTTCCGGAGCGACGGAGAAGCTCCGGTCGTCCGCATTGAAGATCCATGTGATCGCCGGGGTGAAGTAGAGAATGTCAAAGGGCTCTTTTTGACTGATGCGCAGGTAAAGGTAGTTTCTCATCGAATCAGCTCGGCCGTAGCCGCTCTCGCTGAGGGTCCGGGCTCTTTGGAGGATGGCATCGCTGCGCTGGGAGAGGTAGGCGTCATGGCCGCGCTCAATGAATGAATAGAAATCCTCTGTCTCTTTCTCTGTGAAGCCCCGACCGTTATGGTAGTACTCCAAGATGTACGTGGTTTCCTGCCTGCTCAGGTAGCGCATTCCGATGAGGAAGGCGGCCACATCGGACTCGGTCTTTAAGGTCCTTCCTGTCTCTTGGACACTAGTCTTCGTAAAGTCGGTAATCCATGCGAAGTCGCCGTGGATTTCGAAATTGGTGAGAAGGTTTTTCGAGAAGTCGAAACCGTACCGGGCGCTCCTGCTTCCCCTGCCCAGGAACATCAAGTCGATGTCCGTGTCGAAAAAGAGGAAGTAGAGCTTTGCAGCCACGTTGCATTTTTCGGCTTCTCCGAAATCGTCGTTCATGTCTCCGTAGGCGGGGAGAAGCACCGGCGTGAAGGAAAAGGTCTTGAGGGACCCGTCAAAGCTCCTGACAAAGTCGGCCGATGCCATGAAGAAACCTTCCAGGTTCAGGTCCGGCTCATCGGGATTCTTGAGCCGATCCACAAAGGCCACCGGGTTCCACGCATAGCCCTTGCCCCACTTCATGGTCTGTTTTCCAAAGCGCAGGTCCCAGGACCGGCCGGGCTTGAGCGAGAGATAGCCTTCAAAGAGGCTTTCGTGGCTGTCCCAGCCCAGGTAGGTGTGATCGAGCGCGAAATTCGCCCTGGCAAAGAGCCTGGCGATGCCCTTTTCCAGACTTCCGTCAAGCTGGAGTATGGACGTGATCTGCTCTGTCGTTTTCCCCTCGTCCCGGTCATAGAACCTGAGTTTGTAAACCGCCGCATCCCTGTCGAGCCCCAACAGGGTGGGCCTCAGTTCCAGATAGCCACCCACGTGATAGGGCTTTTTCTCTATTTCGTCGAGTTCGAACGTGTACTGCTCCTCTGCGCAGGAAAAAGGAATGGGAAGGAGTATCGATGCAGCGAGCAGCAGGACCGCTGTCCGGGTCATTTTCATAGCGTCATCGAGCGGCGATTCTTACCGCAGAGACTCCAGATTGGACATGAAGGTCAGGGTAAAGACCTCGTCGGCCAGTTCCCTTTTCTTGAAATTCGCAAAGAGCATGACGGATTTGTAGCCCTTGTAGAGAGGGCTGTCCGTTTCCACGGTGGCCGGTCTGACAATGCCTCCACCGAAATCCCTTATGTCTTTGAAATAGATCGTTTTGATGAGCATGGCGGCTTCGGTCAGGCACTCGATCTTTGTAGGCTGAACTTTTTCCTTGTCCACCCACATCTTCAACCGGTCGTATGCCACCGTCTTTGTCTTGGCCTTGAGGTGAAGGATGTGTTCCTTCTCCTGATCTTCCAAGTGGCTGACGTCATACTCCACATGATAGTCGAGTTGCATGATGTCCGAATTGTTGAAGACGCCTCCCACGACCGACTGAAGGTTCGTGATTCGGATGGGCTTTCCCACATTGGGAATGTAAAGCCACATGTTATCGCCCAGCCGCAAAGTGCTTCGCCCTTTTTCGCTGGCGGGGGCGATGAAAACGCCCGCGATCCTGTCCCTTCCCTTCTTGACCGTGAAAAGGACAAACTCCTTCTTCCTCCCGTCCGGTTCGATGTTGATGAGCTTGCGGTACAGCTCGTAGGACTCAGGGGATAGGTTCCTGTCCACTTCCCTGAGAAGCTCGGCGCCCTCCAGGGCGAGGGCCGGCGTGGTGAGAGTCAACGCCAGTATCACAACAAGACCTTTGAGCATCATTATTTCCCCCCTCCCGGTGCTTCATGGCAACGGCGCGTCAGACATATCCCAATGCCCGGATCGGGTCCATCCGTGAGGCCTTGACGGCAGGCTGAAGGCTCGCGACAGCGGCCACGGCGACCACGATGCCCGATATCACCGCGAGTTCGTAGAGATCCACGCTCACGGAAAGGACAATGCCCGTTTGCCTGCCGAAGTCATAGGTGAATCCGGCCAGATTGATGGCATAAATCATGGCGATGCTCAAGATGCTCCCTATCCCCGCACCGATGGCCCCGAGCAGAAAGCCTTCGCACAGGAACAAGGAAAGGATCTTTGCGGGCAGCGTGCCGATGGCGGCCATGGTCCCGATTTCCCTGATACGCTCGTAGACCGCCATGATCATCACGTTCATGATGCTGATGAGCACAACGGCGATGAGCATGAGCTTGATAAACAGGGTCATCATGTCGATCATGCGGGCGATATTGTAAAATGGAGAGAGATTTTCCCATGTGTGGACCTCAAGGATCGGTTGGCCTTCTGTGTTCCGCTCGCCGGAAAGTTCGGACTTCAGGTTCCCGAATACTTCCTGGAGCCTGGCGAACTCCTTGACTCTCACGGCGATCTCGCTGATTTCCATCTCTTCCATCCTGAGGATTTCCAGGGCATCCTCCCTATGGATATACCCGTCCCTTCCGCCGGGTCCGGTCGCGCTTTCCAGGATCCCTCCCACCTTGAGCTGCTTCCCGTTTACCGACCCGTCCTTGTTGGTGGCGATGACAACCGCCACATCTCCAACCTTTACCTTCATTCCCCTTGCAAGAAGCTCCGGCACGAGGATTTCTCCTTTTCTGATCGCCTGCTCCCCTTCCATGACCCTGGGCAGGAGCAGGGGGACCGTGCGGGCCTCCTTTTCGGGGTCCACCCCGTTGAGCCGGATATTGGTCGTCTCCGTGAAGTTGCTGAACATGCCGCCGAACTTGATCCTCGGGGAGTAGGCTTCGATCTGCGGCGTTTCTTCCAAGAGCGTCTCCACCTTCTTGACCGCCTGGGGTTTCAGGTTCATTGTCAGGGGCAGGTTGTCTATGGCGGCCAGGTAGCCTCTGCGGTGGATCTGCATGTGCCCTACAAAGGAATCCGTGATCTGGCCGATCATCAGTGTCTTGAAAGAGCCCGTGACTGCCGCAAAGCCCGAAACAAACAGGACTCCTACGACGATCAGGCTCAGGGTGAGAAGGGTCCTTCTCTTGTAGCGGAGAAGGTTCCTGCCGGCGATCCTCCAAATGTTAGCCATGGTGGCTCCCTCCCCTGTTGCCGTCCGGCTGCAACTTGCCGTCTTCGATGCGAAAGATTCCCTCAGCCTGGTCAATTATCCTGGCATCATGGGTGGAGAAGACGAAGGTCGTGCCGAGTTCATCCCGGATCCTTTTCATGAGCTGGATGATGGTGTGGGCCGTATCGCGATCCAGGTTGGCCGTGGGTTCGTCGGCCAGGACGAGCTCCGGGTGGGTCACCAGGGCCCTTGCAATGGCCACTCGCTGTTTCTGGCCCCCTGAAAGCTGGTCCGGGAACTTCTTTTGCTGGTCCGACATGCCCACCGATTCGAGCAGACCGAGTATGCGTCCGCTCCGAGTCGCGGCAGGCACATCCTGTACCATCACCAGGGGATACTCCACGTTCTCAAAGACCGTGAGCACGGGAATGAGGTTGAAACTCTGGAAGATGAAGCCGATGTGTCTTCCCCTGAACCTGGCCCCGTCTTTCGATCCGAAGGCGCCGACCTCAATGCCTGCCACTGCGAGCCGGCCTCCGGTCGGTCTATCGAGACAGCCCATGAGATTGAGAAGGGTTGTCTTCCCGCTTCCGGAGGGGCCGATGAAAGACACAAAGGCTCCTTTTTCGATGGAGAAGCTGACCCCTTTCAACGCAGGAACCGCCGTGGCTCCGGTTCCGTAGGTCTTTGTCAAATCCTGTGCGCGGACAAGCTCCATCACGCCTCCATTTCCATTACTCAGGCTTCTTGGGCCCATTCGAAAAGCCGGCCTCGATCGTCATTCCGGCCGACCGGGCCCTGTCTTCCTCGGGCCCTGCGGCGGGCAACCCGGACCTCGCCTGGCCGGGGCCGCGCCGGAGTTGAGGTTTTGGTTCTCGAATCCGGCAGGGACCGTCCCAATTGCCTTCAGGGCCTGGAATTACCAGAGAAATCAATATATTGAGCTGTCATGGGCAGCGCTTTGCCCGAAGCGATCAAGGCGATCAGATGGCCCATCTCCTCTTGCGTCCCCAATCGACGCAGGCTCGTGTCGCTGTCCAACCGCGCCTTGCGCTTCGCGTTGGCGTCCCATCCTTTCGGGAAATAGGTGGGATTGTCAAACCATGCGGGTCCAATGGCATTGACCTGGATATTGTGCTCTCCGTAGGCCCGGCCGAGGGCAATGGCCAGTGCCGTGGTCCCGGCACGCACGGCACTGTAGAGGGGCCCTCGTGGCATGGGGTCACGGCCGGCGGCGGAGGTAATGAAGATGACGGAGCCGCAATGGCGCTCTTTCATGGATGCGAGCGCTGCCTGAGCGATGCGAAATGGCCACACCATACCCTGCCGGATCATGCTTTCATAGTCTTGTGACGTCGCTTCTTCAAACGGAACGAAGACGTTGATCACGTCATTGGAAACCAAAGCATCGATGACTCCTCGATTCTCAACCACGGCGCGGACCAGTGCTTCCGGCTCCTGATCCTGCAATGCCTGTGCTCCGGGGTAGGCCGTCTCCCACTGTGCCCTTGACCTGTGGGCACCAAATGACGGGTCATGGCCGAACACGCTGAAGCCGTTTGCCAACAAGCCGGCTACGGACCCGGGACCCGCGTAACTGAGAACGTTGGTAACGAGAGCGGTGCGCTTTTCACTGCTTTGGTGCCTCATGATCTCACAGAACTCCTGTAGTGCGCTGTCTTTGTTTCTGCATCCGGATAAGGACCCACTTCATGCGAACGCAATTATGGGGGATAAAGCGCCACGTGTCAACGAGATCATCCCACCGAGATCCTCCCAGGGCAAGTCTGTTCTCGCCGATTCAGCCGCGCGCAGAGGCGCATGGGTCCTCCGCCATTCGCAGATAATCGAACACGAGGCGGACGTTTCGAGCAAGCCGGCGCATCTTTTGGAAAACGCTGCGCACCCCTGTCGGTTTACTTATGGTCGCGGCGAATCGGCGAAGTCAAGTGATGTTTTGCGGACCATAGCCAGTAGGTATCCTCCCGCGGTCTTCATCGAAATTCCAATCGATGGCTTAGTGGCAGCTTTTCTCGATACGCCAATGGCCGCCAAAACATGCATCGTGTCAACGAGTCTATTCCAGTTGCCGATGGGTTCGGTTCCCGCGCGTCCTCGCAGTATTGTTGTGTATCTCAAATCACCGGGTGATTCAGCATCGAGGCGTATGGCATCATCCCCCGCCTCTGCATCCCTCTCCGGTTCCCCCCTCCTCATTCAACTCGGCGTCGATTTCAGGGGTTGCTGGTTCAAGTCCCTTTTCTATGTCCAGCACTGTTACGACGCGTGTGCCGCCTCCCGCTTCGATTTCGATTTCATCGTTGATTTCAGCGTCCAGCAAAGCTTGGGACAAGGGCTTGTTGACGCGAATTATACCTGATTCGGGTTTGTGTTCGGTCGGGCTTATCAGGATGGTGCGTTGCAGGTTGGGCTCGTCGTTGTATACGATGAGAACGCCGTCCCCCACCTCGACTACGGGCACAGGACCCTGCTCTTGTTCTACCCGCTCTTCGAGCGGGGCTGCGGCCTGGCCCTCATTGATCGCCGCACCCCCTGCTTCTTCGGCAGGCTCTGTCGTCTCCTCCTCGCCCCCTATCGCCTGTCTTTCGGGAGTTTCGGGGGCTTCCACAACCCGATGTTCCGTGTACATGGAAATAGCTGCGGGCTAGTTCCCGACCGGCTCTATTGCCAGGCCGCTCAAGGTCGAGACGAGATCCTGCATGCAGCCTTCCGGGTCCAAGGTGAAGCTCGATCCCCAACAGCGCCAAAACCTCCAGCCCACACGTTCCAGCACCCTTTGCCGGGTGTAGTCGTCGGCCCACCTGTCAGGGGTGTGGTACCGGTCACCATCCAGCTCCACCGCCAATCGGCGATCCTCCTGACCCTCTACAACCAGGTCTATGGAATACGGACCAACCTTGACCTGGGGCTTTACTCTGTACCCAAGGGCGACAAGGCGCTGGAAAACGTCCCTTTCAAAGTCCGATTCGCAAAGTGCGATCAGCCCATCCCACTGGTCCGTTGTGGTGGCCATGGGATTGAAGAAATGCCGGATCACCTTGGCCTTCAAGTCGGCAGGATTCAGCATCTCCTCCGTCACGGAGCGGTAAAGGTACATGCGATCACGGGCCCGGGATAGGGCCACGTTGAATCTCTGCTCGTACATCCGGGAGGTGCGGGCAGATGTTGTGCGGGGGCACTCCACCATGCTCACGAACATGATGTCGCGCTCCTTGCCCTGAAAAGCGGCCGAATCTCCGCATACTATCTTATGCTTCAAAAAAGCGTCTTCTCCTATGCGTCCGAGGAGCAGGGTTTGAATGTGCTGCGCCTGCCGGCCGCCTATCAGGGAAACCACCCCAATGGACCGGTTGGTAAAGGAAGAATCTTCAACGATCCTGACCACCTCTTGCACAATGGCCTCGGCCTCATGTTCATTGATCTGGCCTCTATTTTTTCGACCGTGTGGCACGTAAGCGTCGATGAGCGGGGGATCCAGCCTTTCCGAGGCCTTCGGGACCCTCAAGGGGACAAGCGACTCCGGATAGAACCGCATGCTGAATCGGATGATGGGTTCCACGCAGCGAAAATGCTCCCTGAGCATGATGCGCTGGCCTGGGAAAATGGCGTTGGCCAGATCATACAGGGAGCCACCGGGCAAAAGGAGTGGGGCGAATGGTTGAGACTCCAAGTAGTTATGACGAAGTTGGAGGAGCCTGGCTTCTTCGATAAAGGCCCCTGTGGGGCTTACCTGTTTGTCGTCACCCACCACGAGCAGTTTTTTGCCCCGCAGCAACACCGGCAGGGCCGTGATATCGGATTGAGAAGCCTCGTCAACGATCACCAGGTCAAAAGAGCCCAGTTCGGGGGGCAAACTCTCAGATACCCGCCAGGAAGGCATGATCCAGCAAGGCACTGCGGAGTAGCATCGTTCCATGGCCTGCCTTGCATCCCGCCGGAACCGCCGCGCCCTGATTCCCGTTCCCCTTCCTATTCGAGCGATCGCAGCCATGAACTGTACCAGAGCGGACTCGACCCTTTCAGTAAGGCTTTTCTTCAGCCCCAGGTCGGTTTTCAGCTTAACAAGGCGCTGGTATGCTTTGGCCATGTCCGACTCCTTCCGGAGCCGCTCCTTGGCCAGGTGCCTGATCTCCGATCGCCCGTCTATTCTGCGAAGGTATTGCTCCTGCACGGCCCATGCCCAGCTATGCCGCCAGCCCCCAGGTGTACAAGGATCTTCACTGCCCACCACCGGCTGAGTCAGGAGCAATCGCGCCCATTTCGGTGCGCCGGATTCCTTCACAAGTCCCGCCACGCGTTTCAGGCACGCAAAATCCGGCTGCAAGTCGTGCAACCGCTGCAATTCCACACAGAGACTCCGCCAGTTCTCCAGAAGATCGGTCGCCGGAGTCGAGGGGTCCCCCACTGTCTCTCGGAGAAACCCCTCGATATGTTCCGTGATTGGTCCACTGCAGCGTGCAAGACGTTCAAGGGCTGCATCCAAATGAGCTTTGGAGGCCAAGAGCTGATTCTTGGCCAGATGAGTCTCGATGATCGTGGCAGCCCTGGATGCCTCCTGTGCGGATGCAAGCACCTGGGAAGGATTCATGCCAAACGGGAAGAGCCTTGGGATCTCTGTCTCAACGACCCTGACCGCCGGCAGGAAGTCGTCTTTGATGAATTTGATCTTGTCGAATGCTCCACCGATCCACACCCCCACTGGGTCTTCCTGGACGGCGGCAGGCGGCAAACCATACTCCGGAGCCACGGCGTTCCAGCGGCTCGTGAAGGCAACCACTTGCCTTCTGTATTCCAGCAGTTTCCTGACTCGTTCCCAGGCTTCGGGAGAATCGGGAACGCTTCCCTCCACCCTTACTTGCCGAAAAGCCTGCCTTGCCTCCGATTTGCCGAAAGGCACAAGAGGAAACGGCTTTTGCCCGTTTGCCGCCCTCTCCACAGCGGTTTGCAGGCCCTGTGTCTCAAGGGCGCTCCCAGGGACCTCCACGGCATAGCCGACCACCTCCAACCGCTCTTCGCAAAGCTTCTGCATGTTGGGAAGCAGCGCGTTGAACAGCCTGATCTCCTGGCAGTTTTCTCCCTTCGTTCGCCACAGGTCGGAAATCACCTTGATCCAGGGGGTGGCTTCCGCCATTTTGTGGAGCTTGGCCACGGACCGGACCGCGCGAAGCAGCTCCCCAGCACGCTCCAGTGCACGGGTTTCTGTAACGGACAGTGCAGGCAATTGTTCGCCTGCCGCCTGGGCCTCGATGTTCGCGGCATGAGACAAGTCCTGGTGGATGGCGGAGATCTTTCTGCCGTCAGGGAGATCATTCACGCTCGGAAGGATGCACGAAAGGTAATCGAGATCCGGTCCTATCCTCTTCCTCGATTCCCTCACCCGGGCGATATCGCCGTCCGGGAAGCCCGGTCTCGAGGTTGGCTTATCGTTGAACCACGTGTGAAGGTCCCGCTGTTCCACAACCCGTTTCGCGAGGTCCATGGGTAGCACACCCTCTCCGGCCTGATTCGCTCCAACTGGCCTGAGGTGTCTTTCCGCCCATTTTTGCAATAGGTCATCGATCGTAGCCACCCGCTCTCGGAGCTTCTGAATCCTGCCCTCCACATCTTTGATTTCTCTTTCAAGCGCGGCCGGGTTCGTCTGAGCGGCCGTGCTGGAGAGAATCCTTACGGCGGCCTCAAGCTGCTTCAATCCCTCCTTTTCGTTGGTGAGAAGACTTATGGTCAGATCCCGAATGTCCTCTGGTATGTGCTCCCTCAAGACCGTCAGCGCGGCTTCCCCTTTGGAGGTGACGAGCACACGCCTCCCGGTTGCCAGGTAGTGACATATGATGTTGGCGATGGTGTGGGTCTTCCCGGTCCCCGGCGGTCCTTGCACCACCATGCCGTCGGACTGCTCCAGTTTCCCGATGATGGAAATCTGTTCTTTGTTGTAGGGCTTGGGAAAATAGAAGGTCGGTGTGGACGGGACGCCGTGTCCTGCAGGAACCTCGGCGCCGATTCCAATGCAGCCTTCGCGGTACGCGGGCTCGTTTCCGGGCTCTGTTACCAGCCTCTTCGCAGGCCCCGGCAAGGCTTCACACTCTTGCGCTGCCTCCTTGAGCCTGCGCAGGTCGTCGCGGTAGAAGTTGTCGGACCTGCGCCGGGCAAAGACGACCCATCTGTCCGTTACGGTGAGATTGTCAGAAGCCGGAGGGAGGCGGCGGTCGGTCAGGTCTTGTTGGCTATCCGGAAAGTAATGACCATTTTGGTCCAGGTGGGTAGCTGCTTGGCGGAGTAGTGGCTGGTAGGTTTCCGCCAAATAGGGGGAGAAATCCTGATCTTCCCTGAACCCCTGGAAGAAGGTGCGTGAGAAACTGAAGACCTCCCGTGCACCGGGAACCCCAAGTTCGAAATAGGGCTCCAGTGCGACTTTTGGCTCGGCGGAGCGGGGCTTTATTGTGAGGGACCCATCCGTTGAGTCTATCTCGATTTCCACCAACTGTTCGATAAGGGGTCGGTCAATGGTTCTGCCGGCCTTTTTCCACAGGGCCACCCCCATTCCCCAGACCACTTCAAGGGGTTTTTCCGCGGCTCCGATCTCGATGGATTGCTGGAGGCTGAAAAAAGCGTCGTAGATCCGCATGGACTCGCGCCGAGGTTTTTCGCTTTCGGACCACTGCAGCCAGGGTCCAGCGCGATATTGCTCGATCGCCTCCTGCACCCCCATCTGACGGCCCAGCCGGAATATGGCATCCTTCCACTCGTCATCCGCCGGGGGCCTCATGGCCGGCAAAACATCGTCTTCGGCAAGAAGGCCTTCTGTAATGTGTCTTTCGGCTTCCTCCCGGGAAATGGTGCGGGTGATGTGGTCTTCGACCTGCGGAGGAGAAAACGGGTCCCGGCTCACGGTCACCCAGGGCGTCAAGGCTTCAGGGAGCGGGGGTGGGTCTTTTCTTTTGAGGCGCTCGATTTTCAGCCAAACAGGGTCTTCATCTGAAGAAACGTCGTGGGAAATGCCTATGCGGCCTTTCAGCTCGTGCTCGTAATATGCCAGTTGGCCGTATTGCCTGACGGAAAAGACCGGCTTTTCGCCGAGTCTGACCACATGATCCACATATTCGATCAGGTCGGCCAGCCTCTGATTGGTTTCGTCAGGCATTGTTCGTCGTACAGCCTCAATTCACGCCCAGCGCCTTGAGCGCCGCGGCGCGGGGCTCACCGTAGAACACCGGGTCCACGTGTTCCATGATGTCCGCATCCACGTCCAGGAAGTTGCGCTTGTTTTCTATGGGAATGAGCGCCCTTTTGGCGCCGTTGTCCTTGGCCACCTGAAGCGGCTCCACGAGGGAGCGAACGGGCTTTATGTTGCCCTGGATGCTCATGTCGCCCAGGATCAGGGTGGCCGGGGTTGCGGGGCTCTTGCGAAGGGCCGAAAACACCGCCACGAAAAAAGCCACACCCAGGTCGCCCTCCACCTTGTTGTTAAGTAGGTCCAGCACCTCCACGTGAAAGTCGGAAGTATCCACATCACGGGCCAACCCGAGCTGTCCCTTCTTGGCGTTGAGGTATCCATAGGCCCGCTGTATGGACTCCTTGGTGGAGCCGGAGACACCGCCTGCCATCTTCAGCTTCCCGGTGCCGGGCGAGACGCTCACCTCTATCCGGAACATACCCACCGTTCCGTCGGCACTCACCGCTGCACTGTAAACCGTTCCAGGATCCAGGGGATCGGACGAGATCAGGTCGCGGCCCCCCATTTCCGGGGCCCCCACGAAATGCTCTTCCCCGGACTCCTTTTCCATGTAGCTGAAAGAGGTGTGGTAGTATTCGAAAGAGCCCATCTTCTTGAGCTGTTCTTTCACGCGGCGGCGGCCCTCGAGGGCCAGCTCCAGGAGTTCTTTCAGCTCTTCCGTGCCGGCTTCTGCGTTGGGGTACATGATCTTCATGAGCCCGGAGACGGTCTTGCGCACGGCCTTCCTGTCCCTGGCGTTGAGGTGGGAACCTAAGGAAAAATGCTTGTCGATGACCTCGGTATAGTTGTACTTGCGCAGGGCACGCAGGGCCTCGGCAAGGTAATCGACCACGAATCCATAATGCCTGGTGAAAAGCTCCACCCGCATCTTGGGGATTTCCCAGCCGGGAAGGTAGAAGTGCAGCCGATCTATGAAGGCCATGTCGTCCCGGATCACATCGGGCATGGGGGCGAAGAGGTGTCCTGTCTGGACCATCACGTCGATGGGCTGGTTGGTGTTTCCGAACATCACAATGCTGGCGTTCCCCGAATCCGCGTCCTTGCCCCGCTGGAAGCTTCCCGACTCACAGTAAGTCTTCAGGGTCGTGATGACCTCCTTGGGCATTTTCTGCAGGTCCGCCACCTCGTCGAACCCCACCACATCCCAGATGGAAACCATTCCCTTGTGGCGGCCGCTCATGTGGCCGAACATGTTGGCCACGGTGGTGGGGCCTGTCAAAAGGGCCCCGTACGGGGAAATCTCCTGGATGGCGAAGCTCTTGCCCGTTCCCCGCGGCCCGAGCTCCACCAGGTTGTAATTGCGTTCGCAAAGCGGAACCAGCCGCATCAGGAAATGAAGTTTCAGGCGCCGGTCCATTTCCGACGATTCGTACCCCAGGCTCCGGATCAAGAGATCCACCCATTCTTCGGACGAGAATTCCTTTCTCCGCTGGAAATATTCCTCAATATCGAAGGTGGCGATCTGTATGGGCGCCAGCTTTTCGATCCAGAATGGATGCTTGCCTTTGCTTTCCTCGTCGTACTCGAACCGCAGCGTCACTTCCGCCCAGATACCCCCCATAAGGAGCCGATCGTACTCACGCACATAATGGGTGGGAACGTGCACAAAGCGATCGCCGAAGTTCACCACCTCGGCCCAGTAGTCGGAGTCCGCAAGACGCACCTTGACCTTGTCGATGAACTTGTGGGAGCTTTCCTCCTTGACATGGCTCTGTGCCTTGGTGGATTCGTCCGGGCCGATGTAGTTGTCGGCAAGCGTCTTGTTCACCACCTGCAAACCCATTTGGATGGCCAGGTCATCGGAGGAGGCGCAGTACTTTCCCAGCAGAAACTCCAGGACGAAGACCGGCACGTTGGCGCCGACCTTCACCTTGCGCACAAGGTCCTTGCGCACGACCTTACCGGCAAATACCCTGTTGATCTTGTCGTCCAGCGCATCCCTTTCCAGGGCCTGGTTTTCTTGGTCTTCCATTATCTGGTCCCCAGCTCCACCTTGATGTCTTTGGACTGATCCAGCACCCGGTCCGTAGCCGGATCTTGGATGACGATCCGTACGCTGCCGGCATCCTCATAGTCGAGGATCATGACCACGCTCGCCTGTTTTTTGGGGAAAAGGGTCACACACCCTTTATCCTGGTCGAACTCGGCGTCAACGGCCATCCCCGCCTTTCCCACCACGGTGCCCTTGCTCAAAAGAATGGGTCTTACCCTGAACGGCTTCACATCGAAGAGTCCGCCCAGAAAAAGATGGATGGGAAAGGTCCGGTTGGTGATCTTTTCCGGCTGACCGGACATTTTCACGTCACCTTCCGCCCCTACCGGACTCTCTGCCTTGCCCAGGCGAAGGCTCACAACCGGGACGATCATCTCCTGGAGGCTCAGGCCCCCGTGGTGGTACCCCAGGTCGCCCCCGGCCTTGAACACCCCAATGCCGATGGGAAAGACGAACTCCAGGTCCGTTTCGTACCCCAGGCGGGAGCCCGAGAGCCGGACCGCTCCGGGAGGCGTGGCGCCTCCCTTTCCGATCCAGCATCTCCTGTGAATAACCAGGGTCTTGCCCCCAGGGTGGTCTGTCTTGAACGCATCCTCCCTTTTTCGGGTAAAGAGGTGTCCGTGATCCGCGGTGATCACGAACCGTCCCACACTCACCCCGGCAAGTTTTTTCACGGCCCGCGCCACATTGCTCACCATGGTGTCCATGTGCTGGCGGGCGATGAGGTTTCCGGCCGTTTCCCCCAACACATCTATCTCCTGGGAGCGCACCACCACAAGAGGGGCATTCGTGATGGCTTTTTCAAGCTTCTTGGTGCTCATTTCCAGCACCTTTTCCAACTGCATTTCCACCACGCCCGGCACCCGGGCCTTCAGATGCTTCATACGGGCCTGCAAATCCGTCAAAGACACCCCCTCCACCTTGGCGGCAAGCTTTCCGCCTTCCTCCACTATGTGAAAACCCGCCTCCGCACCGGGAAGCAGTGCCGCCATTCCCACGGCAGTGATGGTGGGCCACGCCGCCACAACGGGCTTGATGCGGGTGTCTTTGGCGTTGGGTAGAAGCGCGACCAGTTCCCCAGCCATGGAAAAGCGCATGGCATCCACAAGGAAATAGGCGGTGGGGGTCTTTTCCGTGTCCACAAACCTGGAAAACACCTGGGTTTGGGATTCCAGGCCGGAAAGGGACCAGTCGTTTTTGGAAAGAACATCCGAAAAGCCTTGAGCCATCTCCTGGATCAGGTCTTCATAAGCCTGGCGAGCCGTTTCCAGGGCCCCCTCGTTTTCCGGCTCTTCATCCATCCTGGCCACCAGGGATTCCAGGCGCTGCTGGGCCCGATCCACCCGGTGCCAGCCATCCTTGCCGCTGCAGTAGGCAGCTACCCAATCACCGGGCGTTGTTCCGGCTTTCTTGAGGGCCTTCCGGGTTTCCACGATGCGGGAACCAAGTTCTGCCATCAGCCCGCAAGCCACCCACTGGGTCTGGCGCTGTACGGCGCGGTCCACCCAGAAGCTTCGGCGCCGTTCTTTGACAAGTTCCTGGGCGTCTTCGTATTTGCCGGCCCGGATCAAGTCCCCAGCCAACACAAGAAGGGCCTTTTCTTCGAACCGAAAGGTGTCCACCCTGCCCAGGCAACCGGGATCGATGTTTCCGCGCGAAAGACCCAGTTCCTCGGCGGTGGCGTCGGAGAGGCTCATGTAGCTTTCCGGATGATCACCCCTCATGGCCTGCGCCACTTCCCGCACGAGCTTCAACTGCTCCCTGGTTGCAGGCGTCGGGATCATGGCCAGGGGCGCCGGAGGCCCGCACGTCAGGTCGTCCCGGAATTCTCCCACCAGCACGTACCGCAAGGTCTTCTGTCTCGCGTCGTCCAGTTGGGCTTCCTTGGGCAGCTCCAGCCCCAGGCGGGAATGGATAAGATCGCTGAGCTCCGGCCAGGCGCCCTTGGTCCGGATCTTCTCGTCAACCTGGCAGTCACAGAGCCAGGAAGAGATGAGAGCGGCGTTGTTCTGGGCGCCGCTGAAAATCATCCTCAGCACGGAGGGTTCGTCTTTGCCGTTCTGCGACAGAAACGAAACGATATCGTGATAAGTGATGCTTTCCGGCGCGAGCATCTTGTCGATGCGCCCGTCCGTAAACTTCTCGCGCAGGCAGAAGCGGGCCAGGCGTTTGAGGTGCCATTCGAAGCTCTCCCCGCCCTTTTCCAACTCCATCAGAACCGAACCGTTCCGGTCCCACGAAACGCCCGGAAGGTAGATGAGCAGAACCTGGGGCTTGTCCTCCGAAACCAGAGGCTCCACGGCCACTTTCAACCCGAAGAAGGAACCTTGAAAGCGCGCGAGATGGACAGATTCTCCTCCGATCCCGACCCGTGAAACGCCGTGCTCCCCTTCACCCGTGGCGATCAGGGCATCCACAAAGGGCATGAACTCTCCTCGCGGATCATACCACACGGCCACCCGGCGTTTTTTCAGGTGGTCGGAAAGGAGCTTATCCAGGTATTGCTGAAAAGGATTCATGTAATCGTGGACTTTCCATTCAAGGTTTTTGGCCCTGCCTGGCCGGGATCATTTCCAGGTTTCTCCTGTGGTTTCTTGCACCTCTTGCACCAGTTCCTGGGCGGACTCCTGAAACGGGGAAACACCAAAACGTTCCAGAGCCGCAATGAATTCGGCGCGGGAAAGGTCCGCTATTTCTGCAGCACGTCCCTGGCTCACATCACCGTTTTCGTACCACTTGACAGCAGCGGCCAGCCTCATTTCCCGGATGAATTGCTGGGGATCACAGTGAAGGCTCGCGAGAATCCCCGGGGAAATATGAAATTTGATTTCCTGTTTCTCCATCATTAACTCCTTGCGTCTTGGAGCACTGCGGCGGCAGCTTTGGTTGCGGAACGCCGGCCAGAGGAGACCCCTTCCCCTACAATACCAGAAACCGTCAGGACTTATGTCTTGCGGCTCCTTCCGTTGCGGTTTCTTCCGGCAATATTGGCCGGAACGGGTGCGTTCAACAGGTCTTGCAGCGCTGCCTTGACGGTGGGAGAGGTGCGCTCACGGATGAGTGCATCCAGGGTTTCCCTGAGAACACCCTTTGGTGTCCATTTGCCGGCTTCGTCCTCTTCCCACAATGCGTCCTCCAAGCCATGGGCAATGGCCAGGCTCCTATCTCCAGTGCACTTCGGTACCACCCGTTCAGGCCACAGGTGCATGGCGAGGTGGGCCCAGTCGTACTCGCCCTTTGTGAGCTTGTCCCAGCATTCCTTGCACTCTCTTTGCCAGGGCTTGTTCTGGGGTACGAGGCGCCAGAGGGGGGCGAAGTTGATGATCACCCCATCGTTCAGGTTCGGGTTCCACAAGGGCGCGATGCGGGCGACTTCCTCTTTGAAGGTCCTCAGTTCCGCCACGAAAGTCTCCCGGGCGGTGAGTTCTTTTCTTTGGCCGGCAGTCGGATGGGTGCCGTATTGCTGGGACAGGTTGGTGAACTCCCGTTCCTCAAACTGGAGCTTGGGGCCGACGTATTCGTTCAGGACCTTGTAGAATGTGTCCTTGGTGAACCGGTGGTAGTAAAGCCAGAGCGAATAGGAGGCTGATGGCGTGGCAAGCTGCCAGTAAATAGGTGCCTTCCGGCGGCTCTTGGAGTAGCGTTTGATGTGATCGGGGAAGAAGCTCTTGCGAAAGTAGGTTCGGAGGTCGGGGACGTTTAGGATTTGGCAGGCTTCCTGTTCGGTGTCCAGGGCTTTGTCTTTCCACAACAGTTCCAATACTCCAACGGTGCGCAGCAGGATATCTCTGTCGTGCAATTGCCCGCCCTCAAAGCCGGGGTCGTCTACCATTATGCCGTCCCAGGGAATGCGGACCGGGTAACTGGAATCCGGGATTGTTGGGTTGTTGCACGAACATAGGAGCGGAATGGTGTTCGCATCTGGACGGGCGCGAAGCCACTGTTCAGAGACAATGCCGCACGATTTAGCGGGCAGGCCTTCGGGGCCGATCAGCATTCCAGGAGGACACACGGGAGGAGGATCGAAGGGCGCAGGAAGCTTTGGAGACAGTGACCAGTCAAGAGACATTCGAACATCCCAGCGGCCGAAGATGCAACCGACGCAATACGAGAGCAATGCCTCGAGCTGAGCCGGGTCCGAAAGATCAAGAACAAGCTCTTTGTCCTCGACTGAGTCCTGTTCGGCGGTGTCCGTCCCTGAATCATCGCGCGATTCCACAGGCCCGTGTTGAAATTCCAATGCCTCGGTGACATCGCACTCGAGGCGTTCTGCTGCTTCTATGCTGAGACCGTAAGCTGCGGCGACGGCTTGTTCACCCGTTTCTCCCAGAAGCGTCTTGGGGTCGAAAGCGAGGGCTTGCCCCCCCTTTGAGAAGTCCCTTACTCTAACTGGTATGAGAAACTCGTGAAATGGCTCGTGGTTCATGTAGGCCTGTCGCCGTTGCTCGACCTCACGATCTATTAACTTCCTAAAGAATTCCCTAGTGTCTTCAGTGAGTTGCGGCCATGGCAGGATCTTGAGGTTTTCTACCAGGAACTTTGGCCACATGAATTTCTCGCCGTAGAACCGCATAAAAGCGGATGCGATGCGTGAAGCCGAGACACCCAGAATGTCGTATTCCCTTCCGTGCTCAGGAAAAGCCATATATCGGCTTACCGAGGGGATGCAGTTTCCAGGGATTAGGTAAGGATAGAATCGTGCGGCGCGCAACGTCCAACTGAAACCCGCTCGGTAATAATGTGACTGGCTTCGCAAAAAGGCCCGTGACTTCCCCTTCGCGTCCCGGAAGTTCCTCAATTCGTTGCCATTCTCGAAGTAGTTGAGCTTGAGGGTCACGGGTGAAAACCACGGCTGTGAGGCGCCGGATTTGACATGGAAGGCCCATCGGGGCGTACACCCTCGGCGGCGGGCGAGGTAGGCCAGGACGATGGGATCGTCGAGCCGGCAGAAGGTCTCACCGTTGCTGGGGTAATAGACAAACTGCGTATCCTTTGGCGGCACCTCCCAGACCGCTCTGACAAAACGTGGATCGTCACCTGTTTGCAGGCCAACTCGGACCTCGGCAACTTCGGGTTCGAACGTAGGCAGGGCGGCTAATCGCTCCAGGTCAATCGGAGTTGCCCAATAGACAAGAGGTGAGTCCGTGAGCCTCCGGAAGGTATCTTGTCTTGCAAGAAACACACACTCATCAACATTTCCAGAGTTGATAGAGGAAACACCTCGGCGAACCGTTACCTCACGGTCAGCCTGCGCAATCGCGCGGATAAAGGGAATTATTGTCTTGTGCGGCGAGCGCTCGAGAACATACGCAGCCGCCTCGACCATCGCGTTATCCATTACACCTTGTCCCAGGTCTGCGACTGCGACTAAGGCTGTTTGTGCAATGAGCACTTTCTCCCGCCAGCGGGTGAAACTTGTCAGGAAGAAACATGCACGGGAAGTTATGGCAGCAAGTCGTCCTCGACCACTGAGACAGTTAAGTCCACGCTCAACGAAAGCCCCAAGAACGTCATTGTAGCTGTTCGGGTAAGTTGTCTTGGAATACCCTTTATATGGCCTTGGAAACTCGCCAAAGGGGGGATTCATCAGTACCACTTCGTAGCGCTTGCGGCAAAGATCCACAAATGCGAATCCCCTTAACGTGTCTTCCGCAAAAAGCCGTCTCCGGAATGCCTTTCCATTGTTAGCTTTCCCAGCGTATTGCTCCAAGGCACGATAGATCCGTTCTTCAGCCTCTTCCCAGAACCGCTCATCTGAAATATCCGAGACATCCCAAAGCGGCATTTGCTTGGCTTCAGGTAATTCATCCTGGGCGAAAAGCTTGGCCTGTCTCTGTGGAGCCGCCTTCCTCTGCTTTTTGGCCGCCCTGATGGCATCCCGGATGTCCTCCTCGATCTTCAAAAGGGATCCGGCCTCACCCGCAAGCTGCATCTTATCGAAGACCGCTTCCACCAACTGCCCCAAGAACCTGGGCTGAAGCGTTTGGGCGAATTCCCTGAGCAGGTCCTTCTCGCCAGGCATGGGCTCGGCCGTGACGACATTGGTCTTTTTGATGGCGGGACGGCTGGTGCGGTCAATCTTAAACTCGGCAAAGGCTCTTTGTGCCCGCATCCACAGGGACAAGGCCGCTATCTGTACGGCGCGAGGATCGATGTCGATGCCGTGCAGGTTGTGGCGCAAAATCAATTGTGGGATTTCTTTCAGGAAGGCGCTTTTCGAGGAGTATGCAGTAGGCAGAGGGCAGTAGGCAGAAGTTGAATAGTCATACCCTATTTGTCGGAGAGCGCATTCCAAAGCCCTTTGATCAACCGCCCGACTTCGCTTGCCTGATTCAGGATCAGATCGGTTTTCTCGCTCGACAGATAGTTTAGACGCTTGGCGATCAGAATCTGGGTTTCCGCTTCCCTGACCGACCCGCGCGCTATTGACAGGAAGTTCTGAAACTCCTTTTTCGTTGTCCGGCCCTGCCCCTCCGCTATGTTGGATGGAATCGAGACTGCGGTACGTCTGAGCTGGCTCGTCAGGCCATAGATTTCCTCTCTCGGAAAGCCCTTTGTCGTCTCGTAAATTACCTCGACCAAATCCACCGCCTTTTGCCACGCCATCAGATCCTGATAGTTCTTCCCGCTCATTATCCGCCCCTTCTGCATACTGCCCCCTGCCCCCTGCATACTCCCCACTGCCTTCTGCATACTGCATACTGCATACTTCTTCCTGCTCCTCCCACGCTTCGATATAAATCTTTACCAGCACATCAAACGCATACAGCAAGAAATGCCCGCTCCCGCATGCGGGGTCCAACACTTTGATCTCTCTTGGGTCTTTCTTCGCTCTGTGCTCGATATAGACCGGCTCTTTGAGGCAATCCTCCTGACTGAGGTCCTCTTTGTCCTCTGCATACTGCTCACTGCCCTCTGCATACTGCCTACCGCCTACTGCCTTCTGCGTACTGCTTTCTGCATACTGCCTACTACTGACTTCCTCTCCTGCCGCGAGAAAGACCTCGTTCGGCCTCCTTACAAGATAACGGCACACCTCCTTAAGAGCCGTCTTTCCCTGCCGCATCTCGTACCAGATGCGCCCGAGGGTGTTGTCCGTGAGGAATTCGACCACGTAACGGGGAGTGAAGAACTGGTTGCGCACGGCCAGTTCCCGGGAGTTCCGGGGGGCGGCCGATTCCTCCCGCATCTTCTTGCGCTCTTCAGCGCTGTTGAAATACTGGTACACCCAGCCGATGGTTTCGTCCTCCCCCCACACGTCCGCAATCTCGTCCCGGTTAAGGATGGAAAGAAGCTCTTCCAGGACCTTTTGCCTGGGCCACAGAAGAGAGGCGGGGTCGCGCCGGTCGAAGAGGACGCGAATTTCGGTCCCCAGCTCGTCGAACAGGCTTTCGATGTAAAGCCGGTAGCCATGGTCGGGAAGGTCGGCCAATCCCGGTGCCAAACCGCAAAACTCCTTGAACCCGGAAGATTGTTCGCCTCTGGACACGCATTCCTGGACCAGCTCCCGAGCTTCCAACATCTTCAGGGCTGCGAAACGATTCAGGCAGGTGAAGGAAGCTTCACGCAGATAGGCGGCCACGGCGTCTGCATCGGAAACCCCCGCCGCCTTTTCGTGCTCCACGGCTGCGACGAGCTTCTCGCGCACCACCCGTTGCCGACCGTCCAGGTGCTCGCCGGGTGCCTGTGCGATGCTTCCATCGACACGGATATCGAAGATGCCGGAAAGCTGCTCGGAAAACTCTATCTCCAGCAGCTTCCTGGCCACCTGGGTGGCCTTTTGGATCAGGTTTCGTGTGGGTTTATCCATTATGCAGACCTACTTGGAGGCAGATGACGGTTCGGTTCCCATCCCGGTGCCGAAATCATCTTTCGTGCTTGCTGGCATGGCGATGGCTTGCTTGTTGAAAATGGCAAGATAGGGCTCGTACCGATACAATTTGTTCCGTTTTTGGCCGGTGATCTCTCTCAGTAGACCGAGACGCTCCATTTGTCCGACGATGCTCGAAGCCGTTGCATAGGATACGCCCATCACCTCCTGCGCCCCGCGTACCATGATCACGGGTCGTCTGAACAAGCTATCCAACAAATGCAGGGCGGCACCGGACCCTGTCAACTTCTCCCCTAAGAGCGACCGGTGGTTCTCCCGCATTGCGATGATGGCTCCTGCATTGGAAGTGGATGTCTGGCTGACTTCGTAGACACCGCGTAAGAAGAATCGGAGCCAACCCTCCCAGTCCCCATCGTTTCGTACTGCCATCAATCGGTCATAATACTCGGCCCTATGGGCCTTGAGATAGTAACTCAAATAGAGCAAAGGTCTTTGCAGGACCTGTCTTTCGCATAGTAGAAACGTAACCAGGAGCCGTCCCATGCGGCCATTGCCGTCCAAGAAAGGGTGTATCGTCTCAAACTGGGCATGCATCAGGCCACAATGAACAAGCTCAGGCAGGGACGACCTGTCGTGGAGGAACTTCTCAAAATTGTGCAACGCCTCTTTCATCTGGTGGGGCGGGGGCGGTACGAACTCCGCATCCTGGAGTGTGCAACCTGCAGGACCGATCCAGTTCTGGCTCGTTCGAAATTCCCCCGGGGTTCGCTCTCCGCCACGAACTCCCTGCAAAAGCTCTTCATGGATCATCCGTATCAATCGCAGGCTCAAAGGCAGGTTGGCGAGTTCTTTCAGGCCCAGGTTCATGGCACGTATGTAATTCACAACCTCCTCGACGTCTTTGGGGCGGTGGTTCCTTTGCGATCCCGCTTCGTATTCGAGCACATCTTCCAGTGTGCTCTGGGTTCCTTCGATCTGAGAACTGAAAACCGCTTCCTGTTTGACATACATGGCCACAAAGAGATCTGGATCTGGCAGCACCGTGGTGACCCCATCCAGACGGCCCAAAGCCCGGTCCGCGTCCGATAGAAGCTTCCAAAGCTTATCGTCCATGGCAACCGGAGGGTCAGGTGGAAGAGGAGCGGGGATAAAGGCCGAATAGCCCTCCAACTGCCTGATGTACGTTCCGGCTTTTCGCGTGGAAGCCATTTTTCCACCCTTATTTCACGTTCATGAAATATGTGTCCAAGGAAAGGAATCTTATTTTAAAAAACCAGACTTTCTTAAAATAAGACCTGCTGATCTTCTCTCTTATTTCAATTTCCCGATACAAGGGGCTCAGCCTACTGGATCAACACCTTCTTCCCAGCCCCGATGTGGCGCTCGCACTCCTCCCTCAAACCCTGCAGGGCCGATTCCAACTGCTCCTCGGTTTCGATACCGCCCTTGAAATAGCTCGACGCCTGGATGCTCACGACCCGGTTGCCGTCGATGATCTTCATCATGCTCTCTATGGCCTTGTCGAGCCTGCCCTTGCAAGCGTCCGTGTTCGACCTCAACGTGGGTATGCCTACACCCGGGGAAGGGGGCGAAGATGCGAACGGCGCAAGACGCTCCGAAACCTCCTTGCGCTGGTCTTCGTCCAACTGTTCCCATCCCGGGGTGCTCTCGAGGCTTTCCATGGCCGTGGAATAAGAGTCCTTGCACTCGCCGGCCGCCCGGTCGAAGCGTGTCTGGTACTCCTTTTCAATGGCCCTGGCGTGCTGGTCGATTTCCGGGAAGTTCTTGAAAAAGGTCGCCCTTTCCATGAGGTCCCCCAGCTCTTGGGCCTTCTCGTACAGCGTCTCCTCCACGTCAGGTTCTTTTTCCAGAAAGGGCCACATGGCGGTCATGGCGTTGCGCGCTCTTTCGAAATCTCTCAGCCGCGGCTGGGTGAGGGCGTGAGAAAGCTCCGAAGCCCGGATCAGGGCTTCCCGGATCTCCTTGTAGGACCCATTGAAATCCAGAATGGTGCGCTCTTCGCTTCCTTCCCGGATGGCCCGCATGAGCCCCAATGCGCTTGCCAACACATCGGAACCCGGCAGGCGGCTCCCCAGGAGGAGATTGTGGGTTTCCTGCACTTCCTTTTCGCGCTTTCCAACCGCTTCCCGGATGGTCCTGGCCACCACGGTCTGTTCCAACTCGGGCACTTCGCTTCCAAATACCTCTTTGTGGCGCTCGGCCGCGTCCAGGATCTTTTCGAAATCGATGCCCTCCTTGGGGCGAAAAGAAGCCTGGCGGAACAGGTTGTTGTTGGTGAAGGTGTTTTTCGCTTCTATGGAAAGGGCGGACTCGACGGCCTGCCCTTTGCTGGTGGCTTCCAGGGCACCCGCCCGGACAAGGCAAACGGCAAACAGGCGCACCATGTCGAAATCCCACCCGAAAGGCTCCTTGGAAAACTCGCTTTCCAGGTACTTGCCGCTGGCGGTCTCTCCGTAGCTGGTACGGTTTTCTATCCTGGAAAGGACCTCGGCCAGGGGCCCGCTTTCCGTGCAGAAGACGGGGCTTCCGCCCTGGTCTTTCAGAAGGCCCAGGTTGGAGAATAGCGGGGTGAGTCCGTGGAGGTTCTCCGTGGTGAGAAGCGCTTCGAGGTCTTTCTTCTGGACCCGTGCCGCCGCCTCGTCGAAGCGGCTGAAAACTTCCGGCAGTGCCTGAAGAAGGACCTTTTCGGCAACCTTCTTGATGTTGTCCGCCCCCTCGTCCGGGCTCCTGTCGTTTCCCCTAAAATAGATGGTGCCTGAGAGGCATGCCAGCCTCAAGAGCCTTTTGAGGTCCTCTTCGTGCCGCCGGAGCCGCCCCTTTTCTTCCGCCACAAGGGCGGTCTCGTCAGGTGTTTGCGCACCGCGCCCCTTCTTGGAAATCATTTCCCGCGAGCGGAAGATCTCAACGGTCTGCCGGTCGATCGCATCGTCGAGGGGTGCGGCCCAGAAGATGCTCTGGGTTTCCGTCTGGCTGCGTTTACGCATTTGTTCGACCAATTGGTCGTATTCTTTTCCTTGCTGGGCCAGGCCCATATACACCATGACGTCGCCGTCTTCGATGTTGCGGCCATTTATGGTCAGGCCCGCCTTGAAGATCTTGGTATCCAGGAAGTTGTGGGAGGGCTTGGGCTGCCAGAACCCGTGGAGGGTGTCCTGGTGGATCCGGCTGGTTTCCCCTGCTTTGGGTGTAGGCAGGGCGACCCGCTGTCTTTCCCAGTCATCCTCCGCCGGGGTAGGGATGCGGTATCCATCATCTCCTTCGCGGACCTTGTGGGCCTTCTTCAAGGCTTCCAGGGCTTCGCGCACCTGGGGCAACGACGAATCCCCTTCCACGGAATCGTGCAGGGAGGCGGCGATGTTCTCGGCCGTGCGGTGGACGCTCTTTACGAATTGCAAAAGGCAGACCGCCTTGGCCACCGGCTGGGCTAAGGGGTGCGACACTTCTTTCTTGATATCCGCTATCTTTCCGCGAATGTCGCTGGAGATATTGCCCGCCACAAGATCGTAGACCTGGTCCAGCCTTGCCAGGGCTCCCACAGGCTTGCCGGCAAGGTCCACGCCCGGATGGATGAGAAGCTGCTGGGCAAGCTTGATGATGGTCCGGTATGCCCCTCCCACGTACCGCACCGATCCCCCCTGGGTTCGCAGCCCCGAAACCACCTGGATGATGAGATCGATCTGGTAGGGAAGAAGGGGATAAAGGTCCACGAAGGACTGGGTATTAAGCTCCGGCAGCTTGATGTCGGCGGTCATGCGGGTGTTGTCGGTAAGGCGCCCACGGTGCGCCTTGAACAGTTCGCCCAGGGTTTGCTCGGCGGCCGCGTTCTTGAAAAGAATGCGCTTGCTCGTGACTTCGGAAATGTCCGAAGGCTCCAGGTGCACCTGTAAAGAGAAGCGGTCTTTGATCTTTGAAAGTTCGACTCTTCTTTCATCGAACCCGCTCACGATGTCTTTGAGGCTCTCCTGGGACGTCACTACGATCCACATGCGGCCCCGACCCTGGACCCCCAACTGCTCCACCACGGACTGAAGGTCGAGCATCTTCTGCACGTCGCGGGCAACGAACTGGCCCACCTCGTCGATCACGAAAACAAGGTTCTGTCCCGGACACCGCCTGTCCATGAGCATCTTGCACCGTTTGGCGAGCTCCTTTGGCGTGATGTCGCTCCTGTTTTGGGCGGCACGCAGCCAGGTGTCGGCCGCAGGGAAATTCTCCGGGGCCATTTCGTGCATCACCCTGCTCGCTTCGGCGATGGCAAAAGCCACAAGGTTCTTCTTTTCGTCCCAGTTCTTGTTGAAGATCTGTGCATACTGCGTCTTGAACTCGTCCAGGCGGCCATCGCCTTCCAGGGTCATCTCCAGCTCCGAAAGGTCCAGGTCTCGCGCGTATCCCATCCTGTCCAGGAAAACGCGGTACATGATCTCGGTAAGGGTCTGGTTGCCGGCTTTGATCCCCCGGTCGGTGGAAACGTCGAAGATGACGGACTTGGTGGGTATCAGCTCCTTGATGTTGGAAAGGAGCACCTGGATTTTCGGGTCCCCGGTTCGGGAGCCGAAGAGCTGAGCCACACCCTCGCCCATGACTTCGCGATTTTCGATCGCCAGCCCCAATATCTTGGCGAAACTGGACTTTCCCGAACCGAAGAATCCGGAAACCCATACCGCTATTCCCTCGTGGTGCTTGTTCTTCGTCTCCTGGTAGGTTTCGAGAATGTTCGCATAGTATTTCCGGATGGAACCAGTGACCACGTACTCGGAGATCTCGTCCCTGATGATCTCCTCGGCGGTCTGATCGACCTTGATGACTTCCTCGATGTGCCGGTCAATCTTGTTGGCAAAAAGGTCCCGGATGCTCATATCTACCCATCCTTCTAAAAGATCCTCGGCCTGTAATTGTGTTCGGCGTCCAAAATCCCCATGAATCGCAGGCCGGCGACTCCGTCCATTTCACCGGGATAAAAGAGTACCGAGGGTATCTGAACCGTGCCCATGAGCTGCTCCAGCAGGGAAGACGTCCTGTAAAACGGGAACAGGAAGCCGGTCCGTGTGATGAAAACGATGTCCTTGGCAGGGTCCCCGTCCGGGGGCATCCTGGCCAGCACCGCCCTGTCCAGCGGCTGGTACTGGCTCAGCACTTGGTGCACCGTGTCCGCAACGGCATCGAGGCCCACCACTTTCTCCTGCTGCGCCAATGCCTCGGGAGTGATGCCTTCGGCTTCGAGGGCCGATAGCGTGCACTCGGCAAGGCTTATGCGCGTGACCCTTTTCCCGAGGGATTCGAGGCGGGTCTGGAGCATGGAAATCTCGGCGCGCACCGCGAACTCGTCTTCCGGAGGATACCGGAATATGGCATAAGGCATGTCGTTGTAAGCACTGATCTTGGGTCTGGGATCGCCCATGGAAAGCACGGGCTCCAGGTCGTCTGTCAGTCTTTTCTTCCAGTCGCTCATCGGACCAGCATCCTTGCGTACTCCATCTGCGAGTTCTGGGGCAGCCTGATCTGGGCCAGGCTGCCGGCAACTTCGTATTCGACCTTCTTGTACTGGTGCAGGTTCAAAAGCTCCCTTTCCACGCTCTCGCGGTCCATAAGAAAGAGGCGCCAGTCCTTGGACGCCAGGATTTCCGCGGCGCCTTTTTTCTGGTCGGAAAGGCCGTGCAGGACATACACAAAGCACTCCTGCGGCAGGTGGAAGGCGGTGAACTGCTTCTTCACACCTTTGGACAGGAGGCCGAAATCCGATGCCATCCGTAAAAGATCTCTCGCGGCTCGTAGGACCCCGTATTCTGTAAGTTTGCCCTCACGCGCAATGCGGCCATCCGTCACCTTGTGAACAAAGGGGAGCACGTCGGGGGTCTGGACCAAATAGCGCCCTGAAAGAAACTCCTCGTAAAGCCACTGCGTGGAGAATCGATAATACAGCGCGTCAATCCCGCCGATATGCCAGAGAAGGCAGGCCTTCCATTTGTCGATGGGAAAGCCGCCGTGCGAGAGCGCTACCAGGGGGGCAAAGGTTTCGTCTCTTGAAAAGCGACTGGAAACGGTGGTCAAAACCTCGTGGAGCCACCGTTCACTATTGGCCCCTATGGAATTGGTCTCTTTCACTATTTGTATATTGTCCTTGAAAGAAGCGTCAAAGTCCCATCCGCGGAAAACGGAGTAAGTTTCCTCGATCAGAGCGCCCTTCCTAATGAGGCGGGTGGATATCTTACGTTTGGGCGAAGCCATCCTTAGCTGTGGCTCCTAACCCCCATTGTTGAATACGGGATGGCCGGTTTCCCCGGTTGGCCACGGAAAAAACCTGCCGCCAGCATGGTTATCTGGTCATCGCTAATCTGATCCTGCTCCGGGATCGCTACGGAGCGCCCCTCGGCCGACCTACGGAGCTTCGTAGCGGCTTCCTTCTGCGCGGGTCCGATAAGGTCCAAGTCCTCCAGTATCACGAGAAGGTCTTCCCTGGACAACGATTCTATCTTCTTGAAAAACGGCTCCCAGCTCCCCGGGTCTTCAAGCCACCGGTGCCAGTTGAAATCGAATTGGTCCTCCAATTCGGCGGGCAAGTCCCACAAAGTGACTCCCTGGGGGTGTCTGAAGACATCCCGGCATCTTTGCCGGGCAACCGCAAAGACCACGCGGGCCTGGGAAAAACGATGGCTTTTGGGAAAGCCCCTTGCCAAGGCCTTGGCACCGTAAGGGCCCAGCATGCTGCGTGTATTCCACCATCTGGCCTTGTCCATTTCGCCGAAGCGGCCCACGACGAGCCTCAGCTTGAAAAGCCGTTCCAAGTTCACGCTGTATTCAGGCATTGTCCCTTCACTTCCTTGATCCAAAGTCACCAACTCGGGCTTGATCACAACATGGGCGACCGAGTTGGTTCCGTCTTCGGCAAACAGGTCAATCCACGGCCCGCCCCTGAGCACCCCGCAGATGGAAACACCGTCATTCCGGACTTGATCCGGAGTCCAGGTTTCACGGGGCTACGCCGTCCCCCAGGGCCTCATCCGCCGGGGTAATGCTTGCTGCTGTCCTGGGCAGGTTTGCCTGGTCGAAATTCCTTAAGCTGACGCCAATGGGGGTTGATCCGGAATTCGGTTTCTCCGGAGCTCACCCTGCCCCCCGGTGTGCCCGTGCTTCGTGGGCGGACATAGGATCAAACGGGAGTTTCAGGTCCAGCAAATGCCGCTCCGTTGCTGTTCAAGCAGGACGAAAACCGTCCGCCCATCCCGTTCTCCGAACAGTCTCCTGTATTTCCCTTTCTAAGGCCCTGAATGCAGGCAGTGTCCGAAGAGGGGTGAATTCCGAAACGAAGTAACTTATCCTCTGGGCGCTGCGGCTCGGCCGGAAGTTCTTCAATCGCCTCCCTTTCAGCTCGCTGGCCTCAACCAATAGTCGGTGCAGAAGGCTCTTGGGGTCGGGTTCAGTCTCCAAGCTGCCCACCTGGGGAAGCTCCAACTGCACCTTCCCTTGGGGATTCCCGGCGGCTTTACGAATTCCCGATTCACTGATAAGCAACCAGGCTTCGATCATCCGCACAGGCACGACGCAGATTGCCGGAACATTTCCGCATGCACCTACAGCAGACAATGCGTATTGGATCTCTTTTTTGCGGGTGTCGTAAGACTCGCGTTCCGCATCACGGTGAATGAACAAAAGGTCACAAGGATAAAGCTCAAGGCTCAGTCTGATCCTTTCGGGAAGTGGCTTCGGAGGCTTGCGCAGGTACCTCAGATCGGCCCATTCCGATTGGATGGGCAATCGGACGTTGTGTTCCTGCAATAGCCAGTCCAGTATTGGAATAGCAGCCCTGTCGGAGCTCCCGTCAGTCAGAAGGGTGTAACGCAGTTCCTCCACCCGGCCTCCTAATTGAATGGCAGGCTGAGCTGCAGATCCGGTCGGTCCGCAACCCGGTAGCGCCGGACGGCTGGCCGGCCTTGTGTCTTCACCGTATCAAAGGGTTCGTCCTCGGCTCTGGCAGGGTTCAGGTAGGACATGAGCTTGCCCCTCGAAACGATACTTGTGCCTTTGATCTTCTTGTCCCGCCAAGTGTCCTTGAGGCAGCTAAAACAGGCCCTCTTGAAGCGCTTACCCGATTGAACGGTTTCCTTCAATTCAGCGATCAACAGGCTGTCATCAGGTACCTGGCTGACAACGGCCGGTGAGTGGGTGTTGACTATGACCTGCCGCAGCGGGTTTTCCGGACCTATCGGTTCGTAGACGTCTGAGGCGACGTCTTGCAGCAGCCTCAGCATCGCCGGAATCCTCTGGGGATGAATCCCGTTCTCCGGTTCTTCAAGACACAACAATCCCTGAGCTTGTGGATCCATTTCTATTACGGCAAGCGCAAGAAAACGCAATGTCCCATCCGATAAGGACATCGTGGGGTGGGGCGTCCCATCGCGGTTCCTGACATACAGGGTCAGAAGCTCCCGCTTGTCGTCTCGTTCGACCCAGAGCTCGTAAACATCGTCAACAAGCTCTGCCAAACGACCCGCGACTTGCCCGTAGACGCGCTGCTCGGCCACCTCGTGAAGCTCAGTGTCCGCACTCTTGATCCTCCCTGACTGCGCCAGATGATACAATGTGGCCGCAAGATGGGAGCCGTCGGTTCCGATATGGTGAGAAGCGGCAAATTCGTTTGGCGGGCGTAAGGCCGATGGTTCCAATTGCAGCAGTTGCCAGGACTGCATTTCTCTTCTTGCCACCAAGGCAGTGGGGCTTTCTGCCGCATTGGCGGCCGAAAGAACCGTTCGTGGAAGGTTAACCGCCGCCCTGGCGAGAGCCCGCCCTCCGGTTCCCTTATCTTGATGCAATTTGATCACTCGGTTGGCTCCACTATCCGAAGTTGAAATGAAGTACGGAACAGTGCGCCGCCCTTTTACTGCTGATTTCCTCCACTTGGTGGCGCTGTGGTCAAACAATATTCTTTTCCCAGCGTCGCCTTGACGTATGTAACTTAGCTCCTCTTTCAGAATTTCCAAGGAGCCGGAAGATATCCGGTCTTGAGCAGGTTTCCAGCATAGAACCAGACTGTAACGCAAGAATGTAATGCTCGATCGTGCTCTCTGTCCCAGATCATCCAGAGCCTCGTGCGGAACAATCATTTCTGCCTCAAAAGACATCCTTTCATCGTAAGTGTCTCCAATCCTATGAAACAGGCTCTTGATGTCACCGGTACGGCTTCCTTCATCCCTTACACACAAGGCAGCGTCCATAAGCGATCGATCGGAGAGCAAGCTCAGGAACCTGATGGCATCGAACAGGTTCGACTTTCCGGCCCCGTTCGGTCCGGCAATGCAAGTGAATGGCCCGAAGTGAACGTCCACGTCGACCAGGTTTTTGAAACCCGAAACTTTCAATCGAGTTAGCATGAAGTGTCTCCCGCTCCCAATATCCCCTATCCCCATGTTCCGAAGGGCAGCGACCTCCTTACTTCCTATCATCAAGGGGGTAACCCCTCAAGAGTCCCTTCTCCAACGGGCGCTCGGGTCAAACCGTCAAGCCGAGGCCGCTCCGAAGAAGAACCTGGGCTTGCAGACAGAGGATACCTTCGACGAAGCTGTCTGGGTCCTCATCGTCCTCATCTTATGCCTCGCTACGACCCGGCCTATTGAACGCTCTGTTGAACATTTCGATGATTTCGAGAGCATTTTGTTAAATATAACTAACTGAAAAACCACTATTTACAGGTGGACGACCTCTTCTTTTAGGCGCTTACGGTGGATGAAACGCCTGTTTTTCAACCCTTTTTGTTCAATAGAGGATAAAGGGACTCAATAGCGCCGCCATCGCTTTCCCCGTCCTCCGGTGCCGACAAATTGCGAACAATCTCTCCCGGCACGTTGCCCGCTACAACCGAACCGGAAACGAGCATCAACCAAATCGGGAGCGTAATAAGTGTTTCGATCTGTCTACCCCTCATTGAGAATAGACGACATGCGGAAGAATATAGAGATCGTAATCGTCTTCAACTTTGATGCACTCTTTGTGACAGGCATCCAGTACCTCTTCAAGGGACGGGTCTCTTGGAATGGCCGCCTCCAGGGTGAAGTCCTCGTCCTCAAAACTGGGAATGGGCCTGATCCTTATTCCTGCATACATGCTGTGCAGGACATCGACAAATCTGGCGGCCGCTTCGGCCAGGATCCTATCAGTGGCGCTGAAGTGGTGCATCTCGATGCCGTGCTCCTTCTCCCAGGATTCTCGTCCAAGCTCCTCCCTCGCTGGCCGGTCCAACGGAAAAGACCAACAACTCTCTCTTCACCACAAGGCACCAGAGGACACGGAGGGAGGCTCTCTTTTTGCCCATGGGGAGATGACCATGGGCAAGAAACCTCGGGCCTCCGGCATGGAATCGTTTGAGAAAGCCTTCCGTCGTAGACGGCTTCGGGTGAGAGGAATCCGCTTCCGTCGGCTCAGTGGCAAGTTGGGCGGCGCGCCTCATCGTCTGAGCCTTCGCCGTTGTCGTTTGCCGATGATTCCGTCAAGTGTCTCGCGGCACGCTACCTCAGGCCGTTCAGCAGCCCCGCCCCCCTTGTTCAGGGAATCGAGCTGTCTTGCGGTCAGCGATCTGCGCCCACCTTTCCAGCGCCTGAGGTTCACCTATCTGACGGAGACCTCAGAGCTACCAAGTAGGAATGATAGGGCTGGGCAGGCCGACCCTCATGAAGAATCTCGCGAATGCCTGTGACAGGTGTTCGCGATAAGGAGGGCGGAGTCTGAGTCGCTTGTGGCCCCGCTGAGCTAGTAGCGACTCCAGAAAAGGGCGAGGGATGCTGTAAATATTGCGAAAATCCACTATCCGATGCTGGATGCCCAGAGCGCCGTGATCCTCTGAACCCAACATGGCAAGGTTCCAGACGAATCCATCCCGCACGTCGCTGCAGAACCGTTTCCACGCTTTCGCTGTTGGGGTCTGGCCCCTGTGATGCATTTCTTCCTCGAATAGGGATCGATATTCTTCCAAAGTTAGATGCGGACAGAGGATGACATCTCGAACCTTGTCGTACTCAAGATCGCACGCTTGAGACATGACAACGACGTCGACCCTCATGGTCTTGCTGCATGCCCTCAGGGCCTCGTCGTCATCAATCCCGCCTGACCTCTCGACCTGATCTCCCCAACAGATTACTGGGCAATTCATAACGAGATCACCCTGCGTCAGGGGTTCTTGGGCTGGAACAGGTTCGTACCAGGGATCATTCATCGCCTTCTTCAAGTACGCGACGTGTCAGCGTCACCTGTGGCCTCCAACGGGGAAGTTTCGAGGTTTCAAGATCAAGTACATCCTCAGATATCGCCTCGGTCGGGTTACGAGCAGCGAAAACTCCACGCCACGGCCGCTCTGCCGTTTCCGGCACGGCAGTGAATAATGGGTATGGCGACGTGCTCGTGAGCTCCGCCACCTCAATCTCAGCGTACGCCCTTTCGAAGTCATCCTCAATGTCGGTAAAGCTGGTATCCGCGAGATAAGCTCGCGATGCCGAGGCACAAAATGCAGCCCAAACCGCTCTACTGTGTCGAGTAGAGCCGAGCTGGCCAAACGACGATGCGATAAGTACCGGTGGTCCCTCGATGGCGTCCTCAGGCTCTGAATCCGAATCCGTCGGGCGAAACTCCGTATCTTCACCCATCGTAGTTGTGGCTTCGTATGCCAGGTGGAATGTAGAATATTGCACTATGGCATTGACGCTCATCGTATCCTCTGCCAGTTCTTCTCGTGCATTTCCCTTCCCGTCACGTCTGTGAAGCCGCGAACAATCCACTCGTGTGCTAGATCGAACCACTCCCACATGGCGTTCCTTGATTTCGATTCTCCTATTCCTCGCGCCGTCAAATCCAAAAGGATCATCTCCTGATCATCCTGCTTGCGCTTACCCGATCGGACAGTCATGTGCAACCTGCCTCGATGGTCAGCGAGAGGAAAACTCGTACGCCAATTCAGCGAATCGGGCAGGGGCAGGAATCGATCAGACAGCGCCCGCCAACAGAAATCCGGGAGTACGCTGCCTATCCCTTCGGCCGCGCTCCCCCGGCCCGCGCGGGGGATGTGGTTCACGTACGTCAACTCATATTGACGGGGCTTGATTTTGCTGAATTGGTTCTCGGAAAGAAACGCCTCGAATGTTGCCAGGCGATCTTTAAACATCGCCATCACGGAGGTGTAACGGGGGTATTCATCAGCATCCTTCACCCTCTTCCAATTGTGCAAGAAACGGTCTCGCTGCACTTGGACAATACCATTTCCCTCTTCCCGGATGAACCAGACCCGCGGAAGCGGCGGAACATCCGAGAATTGGAATGCCACGGGAGCCTCCTGTCCGAACTTCTCTATCACAGGGGCCAGGGGTGCAACTTCCCTGCACACTGGGTATTCGGGCCGGAACTTCTCCCACAGCAGCCCAAGATGGGGTGCCAAGAGATTATGGATCGGTTCGAACTGTATGCCGCATACAACCTCGATCACGGGCGGACGGGTGTATTCTGGCAATTCCTGCTGCTGGGACATACGCAAGGTTTTCCTTTTTCTATGGGTACTTACCGTTCCTGGTAAGGGAGTATGGCAAACGGGTCACTGGGTGTCAATCTAAAAGGTACCGGTAAGAATCCTCGCCCAGAGGGGCCGTGTACGCTCTCCGTCAAACAAGGCTGCACCGCGCAAATCAAACCGGTGGTCCATGAGATCCACCAGCCCCTGGCCGAGGATGCAGCTATTTTCAGCCTTGGCAATCCATCGCCCCTTTTAAGACCAAAAACCTCACTCGAGTCCCGTTCGACCCGCCCATGGGCCGAAGGTTCCAGTGCCTGAACTCGGCATCCTTGTCTTCCGAAGCACAAGCAACACTTGACCCCCAGCTAGTCCCTTCACACCCCACGCAGCCCCACCTGCCGCAGAAGCAGCGTTTCATCGCCTCACCTGGGCCACGGGGCGGCCACTCACGTAGCAGAAGACACGGCGGTCCGGAAGGGTTACCCCCACTTGACGTTTCGTGAGCTTGTGGGGGAATTTTTCCCCCATTCACGCACGGAACGTCAAGGGACGGGTTCAGCTCAACGGAACCTGGCCCCCATCTTGTGTCCATCCACAAATGGTAGATTGTGGTTCAGGCCAAGGCCGCAGGATCTTCGAAACCGCAGGCGTAGCGGCGGTACGTTGAGGATTTCGGAGACCCGAGAACGCCGGTATGGGCCGCAAGATGCATTTGTGGATGGGCACTATCTTGTCCCTCAATATGTCGGAGCCGATCGAGCGCTCTATGGACCACCTGAGTGGTTTTGGCCTGCTTCCCCGATAGCCCACAGAAGCCGATTGGAATCACTCTCCTCCCAGGGCGACTTGCCAATGCCTACCTTTCGCCGGTCCGATCCTGCGAATCAATCCCATCCGCCTTAATCTTTGAGTGTTCTTTCGGATTGCTTCTTTGGATTTGCCTGTCACTCTCGACAGTTGAAGATAGGTGACCTTTAGGTTTGCCGGCATCTGTTCAATGATGAGCCTGGGCAGTTCAGGCAACTTTTCGGGCAACTTTTCGGGTTTGCCGCCCTCTTTCTCTTGGTCTGCACTCCATTCTTCCAAGGCCGGCGATAACAGCCCCACCCTGAAAGAATCGCTGATTTCACCCAACTCCATGCGGATTTCAGGATAATCCTTCAGCCAGCGACGAATCCTCACAAAACCGGTGCCGTATCTTTCGATGTCCCCCGTCAAATAGAAAGCGTCGGCTAGCAGCTTGTTCCGAATGAAGGAGACATAATCGTCACGCTTCCGGTCCTCCACGGTCAAGTTGCCGTGAAGCTTGCCCGGGCTTGTAAATGCGATCCGGTTGCGAGCCAGTCGCTGCCATTTTCCTGAGTCATCGCCTCCACTGCTGAAATACACCCCTCAATTCAGACACCAATCTTTCCAAGGAGTTGTCCCCCCTTACGGCCTGGGTCAAGTCCATGGCATTCACGATGTCTTCTGCATACTCGATACCCCCGAGGTTTGGGATAATCCCCGCGTCACAAATGGCATCCATCAGTTGCTTCTTGTATCGGCCTCGCTCGCATTTCTGGTCAGGGGCGCGGCATCCTCGCCCGAACACCTGTTTGAAGGCGGCCGAGTCCAATAGGAGCCACCGTTCGATATGAGGATCAGGCACCGCACACACAACACGCGCCGGCGTCCTGGCAGTCTCCTCGTCGAGCTCTCGTATTCTCTCATTGATGCTCTTGCAATTGGCGTCGGTAGCGACGATCACAAGGTCCGGTGATTCCGGCTTTTGCTTTACCAAGTCGCGCAGAAATTGGCGCAACTCGCGAATGACCGCCCCGTGGCCCCGTCGAACGTTGCGCCAATCGACCTCTACCAACACCCTATATTCGCGGGACAGCCTATTCAGAAGGGCTTTCAGGAACTCATAATGGGCCTGATTTTCCACGAACATGGCGATCTTACGCATCGAAATCCCCTCGAAGCAAACGTTCGGAAACCGTCAGTTCCTCCCCGGCTTTGTCATCCAGAGCCTCGTCTATGTCGCCGCGCCTCCCCAACGGCCCCCAAGAAGAAAAGGGCTCGATAGTGGTCTTGCCCGCCACCTTTTTGCAGATGAATAGCGCCTCGTCCGGAATCAGATCGGGCAACAGAGGGGAATGGGTCGTTACGATATATTGGGTCTGTCCCAACAAGGACCTGTTCTTGAGTAGTTCCGCGACCAGTCTGATCCGGCGGGGATGGATGCCGTTCTCCGGCTCCTCAAAACCGATCAGGGCCGGCATCTCCTTGGCGCCCGAGAGAGCCAGCAAGCCCAGAATGCGCAAGGTACCTTCCGAGATCACACTGGCCGGAACAGGCACGCCTGCTTCCACGAGCCGCAATTCCACTTCACCCAGATCGTTCACTCCCACGTCAATATCATCCACATCGGGTATGATGATCCTCAGCGCCTTCTTGACAGCATCGAATTGTCGGGGATCGAGAGCCTTCACGGTGTTCAGGAAGGCGGCCAGTTCTTCTCCCATCAGACCGATATGGAGCACCTCTTTGACCGGATTGGCCGCCCGCATGCGTTCCCGGGGCTCGAAATAGAAGACGAGCCACCGTTCCAGTTCCTTGCGCATCGCCACAAGATGCGGGTAGTGCGGAGGATAGTGAGGCAGAGACAGGATTGCGTGATCCAGATACCGGTCGTAATACGTGGGGTGCGCTTGACCTTCCATCCGCAAATGCATCTTCTCCCCTTTGCGTGACAGAAACGGCTGCCGTTTGCCACTGTGGGCCGGCCCTCCTGGTTCAACGCCGCCAGGTATTCGTCCACCACCCGCAGAAAGCCCTTCTTGGGGAGTATCTCTATTTCGATACGATAGCGCAGGTAAGTTTCGCGAACGCTGGGCAATTTCTTGCGTTTCGATTCCACTTGGGCTGCTCCGGGATCTTCGCCGCCGGTTCTTTTCATTTCCAGTATTTGGCGGTTCACCGTTTCGATCACGGCAGGTGACAATTCCACATCTGCTTCAATGCTGAACGTGCAGCTTTCCTTCTTGAGCAGCCCCCGAATACCCTCTGCGCCAAAGCTGAACGACTCAAGCGGTTTTCCCCGGTAGGGGGGAGCGAAGGCCTCCTTGAGCGTCCTGCTGGTAACAAGCTTGGACAGAAGTTGCAGGGCGTCCAGGAAATTGCTCTTCCCGGCAGCATTCGGTCCAAAGAGCACGGAAAGGGGCTGCAGCTCCACTTCCAGGTCTTTCAGGGATTTGTATCCCGTAACTTTCACGCGTTTGAGCATGTGCGCTCCCCTATAATCTGAAAAAGAGCCCTGGCCCCACCGCAGGGACCAGAGGGAAAAATGCGAGCAGGGCGAACCAGAAGTAAGTCCTCGAGCACTTCGACCGCTTTTGCTCGGTCAAGCGGGTTTGCTCTTCCTGGAAGCGGCGCTCCAGTTTGCTGATGATCTCGTTAACGGTCTTTTTCGCCAACCCCATTCGGGCAGACAGTTCGGCCTGGGTCATGCCGAAGCTCTCCAAATAGTCCTCGATGACTTCCCCTGGCCTGACCACGTAGTCGGGCAGATAACTGTTCGTCGAGGTCTCGTTCATGCGTGTCCTCCACCCCCAGTATTCGTATGGCGGTCACCTTGGACCATTCCAGCCAGCCATCCTTGCCCAATCCGTCGGGCCGTTCGACCCCCCCCACGGGTCCGAAGGTTCCAGCACCCCAACTCGGCCTCCTTGCCTTCCGAAGCACACGCAACGCTTGACCGCCGCATGCACGCCCCTTCACACCCCGCGCAGCCCCACCTGCCGCAGAAGCAACGTTTCACCGCCTCACCTGGGCCACGGGGCGGCCACTCACATAGCAGAAGACACGGCGGTCCGGAAGGGTTACCCCGACTTGACGTTTCGTGAGCTTGTGGGGGAATTTTTCCCCCATTCATGCACGGAACGTCAAGGGATAGCTTCTTCTCAATGGCACCTGGCCCCATCTCGTGTCTCAATACGTCGGCACCGATTGACCGCTCTATGGACCACCTGAGTGGCTTTGGTCCGCTACCCCGATACCCCACAGAAGCCGATTGGAATCACTCTTCTGTTAAGGTGACTTGCCAATGCCCGCCTTTCGCCGGGCCGATCCTGCGAACCAATCCAATCCGCCTTAATCTCTGAATATTCTTTCGGATTGTTTCTTTGGATTTGCCTGTCACCCTCGTCAGTTGAAGATAGGTGACCTTTGGGTTTGCCAGCATCTGCTCAATGATGAGCCTGGGCAGTTCGGGCAACTTTTCGGGTTTGCCGCCCTGTTTCTCTTGGTCTGCACTCCATTCTTTCAAGGCCGGCGATAACAGCGCTACCCTGAAAAAATCGCCGATTTCACCCAACTCCATGTGGATTTCAAAGACCAGTACGTTCTTGTCATCGATTGCATGCAAACTGATGTGCGGGATGATTTGCGGGTAGGTGGCGGTCTTGATTTCGTTCAGATAGCGCTGCTCCGTTTCAGGGCTCACTACGATGCCGGTGGGTTTCACGCTCCTATCGACCCCCACGATTACTTTTCCACCTTTTGTGTTGGCAAAGGCGCTCAGCGATATGATCACCTCCTTGCCAAAGGTGGTTTTGAATTCGACAGTCCCAGATTCCCCTGCTTCCAAGAGGCCTTGGATATCCATATTTCCTACCAGTTTCTTTGGTTGCGTGCTGAAAGTTCCGCCTCAAGAAGCGATATCGGGTGCCCCCACACCCATGCCACATTCAAGCGACCGATCTTCTCAGGGGTAAGAAGGAGGGATGAGCTCGCGCCCCTTACGCTACTCATCCAACGCCACCTCCACCAGTTCTCCGGCGCTGGCCTGAAACGGGGAAACACCGAATCGCTGCAAAGCTGCAATGAATTCGGAGCGTGAAAGGCCCGCGATTTCAGCGGCCAGCCCCTGGCGCACAACGCCGTTTTCATACCACATGACGGCAGCGGCCAGCCTCATTTCTTGGACGAATTGCTGCGGTTCACAACGGAGGCTTGTGAGAACCTCCGAACTGATCTCGAACCTGATTTCCCTATGGTCACAAAATTCAGTTGGATTTGGCAATTTCTGCTTTCCCCGTGAGTGAGCGAACCAGTTGGACCGGTAA
>Ga0209163_1000982_pt1 | contig 37951 bp, 34 predicted proteins | sample MTBAKSrepl2MetaG_FD_187457 | JGI IMG/M metagenome (GOLD analysis project Ga0209163, IMG submission 187457) | Enrichment culture microbial communities om Arthur Kill intertidal strait, New Jersey, USA, that are MTBE-degrading - MTBE-AKS2 (Arthur... | ecosystem: Environmental > Aquatic > Marine >...
GGGCATTCACGCGACGCCGGGTCCGTTCAATCTCGGACGCCATGAGTTTCAGGGCCTTTTCATCGGCCGCAAGCTGGATAAGTCTCGCGATCAGCTTGGAAAACCTCTCCAGGGCAACATCCAGGCTCCCGGGTGAAGTCGCAAGGCCGTAGCTCAAGTTTTCCCCGCTCTGGTTAACGGTATAAACCGGTACAATGACACTCATGACGTTCCGGTAGGCCACCTCCAGGCTGCAGGAAGCTCCAGAAATCATTAGGGATTGCTCCAGCATGGCCGGCAACGTCTGTGCCCGCGCCAGCAGGAAACTGCGGTAGCAGTCGGCAAGTTCCTTTTCGAGCTGTTCGCGCAGGACCTTGATGGCCCTGGCGCGGCCCAGGAATTCCTTGATCAGGGCATCCTGCTTGTCTTTCAGAAGTTTGTGCCCCCTCTTCGCAACCACCAGGCGCTTTTTCAGCCTGGAAAGCTCCATGCGATTCGGGTTCACGTTCAGACGCTTCGCCATGGGTTTGCCCCTCCCTACTGCTTCACCGTTTCCGGCTTGGCTTCCTCCTGCTTATCCAGAAGCGGTTTGAGGTACTTCTCGACATAGGCGTCACGGACGCGCTTCAGTTCCCGAACGGGAATCATCGTCAACAATTCCCACCCAAGGATCAAGGTCTCTTCCACGGTTCGGTTTTCGTATTCACCCTGGCGAACGTAGCGATCCTCGAACGCGTCGGAGAAACGGGCAAAGGCCTTGTCTTCCTCGGTCAGTGCGCCCTCCCCCAGGATAATCGCAAGTTCCTTGGCTTCCTTGCCTCTCGCATAGGCCGCGAAAAGCTGGTTCATCAGGTCTGCGTGATCCTCCCGGGTCTTGCCTTTTCCGATTCCCTTGTCCTTGAGTCGCGATAGCGAGGGCATGACGTCCACCGGCGGGTAGATGCCCTTTCGGTGAAGTCCCCTGCTCAGGATAATCTGCCCCTCGGTGATGTAACCCGTTAGGTCGGGAATCGGGTGAGTTTTGTCGTCTTCAGGCATCGTCAGAATCGGGAACTGAGTGATTGAGCCTTTCTTCCCCCGAAGCCGTCCCGCCCGTTCGTACATGGTTGCAAGGTCGGTATAGAGATACCCGGGATAGCCACGCCGCCCCGGAACCTCCTTGCGCGCTGCCGATATTTCGCGAAGGGCTTCGCAGTAATTCGTCAAGTCCGTCAGGATAACGAGTACGTGCATGTCGCATTCGAAGGCAAGGTACTCGGCAGCGGTCAGGGCCAGACGGGGTGTCGTAATGCGTTCGATCGCAGGGTCGTCGGCCAAGTTGACGAACATGACGGTTCGTTCGATCGCACCGGTCTTGCGGAAGTCTTCCATGAAGAAGGATGCTTCCTCAAATGTGATTCCCATTGCCGCAAATACGACGGCGAAAGCTTCATGCCCGCTGATGACCGCAGCCTGGCGGGCGATCTGGGCGGCCATACGGTTGTGCGGAAGGCCGCTGCCGGAGAAAATCGGCAGCTTCTGGCCCCTGACCAGCGGGTTCATACCGTCTATTGTCGATATGCCCGTCTGGATGAACTCGGATGGGAAGTCGCGGGAATATGGGTTGATCGGGTTGCTGTTGATGTCCAGCAGAGCTTCAGGAATGATTCCCGTCCCTCCATCGAGGGGTTCTCCACGGCCGTTGAAGATTCGTCCAAGCATGGTGCGGCCGACAGGAAGAGTCAGGACCTTCCCAAGAAAACGCACCTTCGTCGATTCGATGTCGATCCCCGTCGTTCCCTCAAAAACCTGGACCAACGCCCTGTCCGTCGTGATCTCGAGAACTCGTCCCCTTCTTCTTTCGCCCGAAGCCAGCTCGATCTCGACCAGTTCGTCGTAGCGGACCTCGCTGACCTTATCGACAACCATCAGCGGGCCTGAAAGGTTGGTGATGGTTCGATACTCCTTAGGCAACATGGACCTCACCCCCTGCCGGCATCAGATTGCCGATACCCTTCTTGATATCCTCTTCAAGAGTATCGAGCGTGGTCAATTCCTTTTCGTCCACATACCGCATGCGGACAACCTTTTCCCTGATTTCCATCTCCGTAATATCCTTCAAGGCCGCGCCGCGCCTTAGGGCCTCCATCGCAAGGTGGTGAAAAGTCAGGATATTCCGCAGCATTTTGAACTGCTTGTCCATGGACGCATAAGTGTCGATCTCGTGGAACGCGTTCTGGTGGAGGAAATCTTCCCTCAGGGACTTCGAGGTTTCCAGGATCATCCTTTCGTCCTTCGAGAGGGAATCGATACCCACAAGGCGGACGATTTCCTTCAGCCGATCCTCGTCCTCGAGCAGGGACATGGCTTCGATCCGGCTCTTGGCCCATTCCCCGTCATAAATCCCGTCCCAGTACTCGCCAAGCTTTTCTGCATAAAGGGAATAGCTGCTCAACCAGTTGATCGCAGGGAAATGCCTCTGGTAAGCGAGACTCGCGTCAAGGCCCCAAAAAACCTTCGTTACGCGCAGGGTGTTTTGGGTGACAGGCTCGGAAAGGTCACCGCCCGGGGGAGAAACGGCGCCGATGACGCTAACCGCCCCCTCCGCCCCATCCTTGCCCAGGCAGATGGCCCGGCCAGCCCTTTCATAAAAGGACGCAAGCCGCGTTCCCAGGTAAGCGGGATAGCCTTCTTCCCCCGGCATTTCCTCAAGCCGCCCGGAGATTTCCCGAAGGGCCTCGGCCCAACGGCTAGTGGAGTCGGCCATGAGCGCGACCGAGTACCCCATGTCCCGGTAGTATTCCGCGATCGTGATCCCCGTGTAAATCGAGGCTTCGCGAGCTGCCACCGGCATGTTCGACGTGTTTGCGATAAGCACGGTCCTCTTCATGAGCGGCTGGCCGGAGCGGGGATCTTCCAACTCCGGGAACTCGATGAGGACGTCTGTCATCTCGTTTCCTCGTTCTCCGCAGCCGATATAGACGACGATCTCCGCATCTGCCCACTTGGCAAGCTGGTGCTGGATAACCGTCTTTCCCGAACCGAAGGGACCGGGAACGCAAGCGGTGCCTCCCCTTGCGATCGGGAAGAACATATCGACGACGCGCTGCCCTGTGTTAAGGGGAACAACCGGGGGAAGGCGCTTTGCCACGGGCCGGGGTGAACGGACCGGCCAGCGTTGAAGCATCTGGACCTCCCGGCGAGCTTCCCCGTTGACCAGGACGGCAATCGTTTCTTCAACCGTAAATTCGCCTTCCCGGATCTCATCCACCGTCCCTTGGACTCCTGGCGGCACCATTATGCGGTGTTCAACGAGGATGGTTTCCTGCACGATTCCCAACACATCCCCCGGGCCTACAACGTCCCCCTTCTTCACCTTCGCAGTGAAGCCCCATTTCCGCGCCCTGTCGATGGCCGGGACGTTGATTCCGCGCGAGATAAACGGGCTCTTTGCCTTATCCTCGATTGCATTCAAGGGACGCTGAACTCCGTCATAGAACTGCTCGATCATCCCGGGACCAAGCTCGACGCTCAGGGGAGCCCCTGTGCTCACGACAGGCTCTCCCGGCATCAACCCGGAAGTTTCTTCGTAGACCTGCACGTAAGCCAAGTCCCCTTTTAGCTCGATGATCTCCCCGACGAGCCCCAGATTCCCAACGCGGACCACGTCGTACATACCGGCGCCGGTCATTCCGCTTGCAACGACGAGCGGTCCGGATATCTTGCTTATCTTTCCCTTTACAGACTTACCAACGGCCACATGGATCGCCTCCAACCTGTTCGCATCGTTTCCGTTCAACCGGGCCGGACTACTTCACGGAGAAGATGTCCATCCCGACCGCCCGTTCGACACTCGACTTGATCGATTTGAAGCCCAGGCCCTTCGATCCCCTGAGTCCGGGGATAGGGACGATGCTTGTCTCTTCCTTTTCGTTTATCTCTTCGATGAGAGGCCTTAGGCGTTCGTACCAATCCTCAACGATGAACACAACAGCATATTTCCGCTGCACCAACTCGTTCAGGGTTGTCCTTGCCTCGCTCTCCTCACCCTCTTCCAGCACGTGAGGCTCGATGCCAACCGCCTGGAAGGGCAGAACGCTTTCGTAATCACCGAGAGCAGCCATTGCCCGGTTCCGGCTATCCGTTGACATGGCGCAGCAACCCCCTCAGAACATCCCTGTCGGCTCCGTTTGCCTTGCCGACAAGGATAATCCGGACATTCTTCGCTTCCATTTCCTTTGACCAAATGTAAAAAAGCACGTTTTCGGGAGCCGTCGAGCTGAATCGGGCTTCTTCCACCACACGGAGAACATATTCGTCTAACGCCTTTTCAACTTCGACGATGAGGGTATCAAAATCAGAGATTTCCTGAAGTTCCGAAAGCGCACCCGTCAGGTCGGTATAGGCCAGGAGCCTTCCCCAGCTTTCCAGAGGTTCACCCATGAGCGAAAGCAGCCTCTCTATGGAGATGATGCCCCCTTCGTGGAGAAAACCCGGAACCCTGGAAACTTCGACCTGTGTGCGCCTCAACCGCAGGAGGTTTCGGATATTCTCGGCGTCTATCCTTGCCCTTACCCAGTTGGCGGCACCTTTCTGGTCCAACGTCGCCACTAGCGCAGTCATCTGGGTGAAGAGCAGGTCGTCAAGCTGGCGTTCGATCTCGAGGATATCGTGCGCCTGCTCCCATTGGGCCAGGCAATGCGGGATCGCGCCCCTCAGCCCGAATGGCAGAAGGCGGTAATCCTCAGATTCCAGAGATTCGATCAGGAATTCGGGAGCGAAATTCCCGAGTTGCGTCAAGAGATCCCAGCGGCGGTTACCCCCTGATTTCTGGAGAAACGAGCTTTTCAGCAGGACCTTGACGTTGTGGAAGTCGTAGGGCATCTTGCAGAGCGTGACCAACGACTTGTCAGGCACGAATTGCTCGATTTCCCTGTAAACGTATCGCAATTCCGCCTCGATGGCCTCGTCAAAAGCCGCATCGCCCTTCATCTCGACGAGCCAAGACGCATAACAGGTCTCATTCAGGATTTTCAGGGCCCCTTGCAGGTCCTCTGCATCCAGCATCCGCTGGAAAACACCCGAATCCAGGAGGCGATGTCCCATCGCCCTCAGGCGTGCAACCGTATAACCGTAACGTTCCGCCTGGGCCATTCCCTCACCTCCCGTCAATTGGAGAAAAGCCTTTTGACCGTCTCCGCCTCAAGCTCTTCCCGGGCTGTACGGATCAACATCTCCCAGGAACAGTTCACATCCACCAGGCCGCGTCGGAGAATGAACCCGCCGATGATCGGGCACTTCTCTTCCGCCATCTTCAGGTTTGAGCCGCTTTTCTCGTTGTATTCCCTGAGCCAGTCCGCATCAAGATTTTTCTCTCCCCTGCCGACGATGAGAGATTCTTCCTTCGTTTCCACGGCCTGGGAAAGCAAGACCTCGGCAAACCGCTTAGCTGCATCCGCTTCCATTCCCGCCATCTTCATCTTGACCGCCTCGAAGGCTTCATCAATAAGCCCCCTGCGAACGGAAAGGTCTTCCTTGTTCACGTCCAGCTTTGCGACAATCTCCCTCCTGCGGAGAATCTCGGGACTTTCCTTTTCAAGCCGGACCTTCTGGATTTCACCCATGCGGCTGATTTCAGCTTCGGTTTCCCGTCTGATCGCCTCGACATGGCCCTGGGCAGCAGCCAGGATCTCACCGGCTTCGGTTCGGGCATCCGCCTCGATCTTGGCCTTGATATCCGACAATGACATCCCAGACACCTCAGCCTACAACTTGATGCTGTTCATGAGGATGATGCTGAGCAAAAGGGCAAGAACCGCGTAGGTTTCAACCATGGCCGGAAGGATGACGGCCTTGCCGATCTCTTCGGGGCGCTTGGAAATCAGGAGAATGGCACCTGCAGATGCCTTACCCTGGGCGATCGCCGAGTAATAGCAGGCGATCGCAATTGGCATGAGCGAACCGAAAATGCCGATTCCCTGCCAGATCGTCACCTTTACGGCAGCACCGCCAAGGAGGCCAACCTTCAGGATGGCGAAAAAGGCCGCGAGAAGTCCGTAAATCCCCTGGGTACCGGGAAGGGCCAGAAGCAGCAGGGCAAGGCCGAACTTGCCCGGATCCTCGGTCATGATGCCGGAAGCGGCCTCGTCAGCGATGGATATCCCGATGGCGGAACCCGAACCGGCAAAACCGGCCGCAATACCGGCCCCCAGGACGGCAATCATGGCTCCCAGCTGTTCAGACATGGTGGTCAAAAGGGTTGTGACTACCTGATCCATAAGAAACATTCCTCCTTAATGTGGGTATGTTCTGTTGGGTTCAGCCCTGTTCGCGACCATCGCCGGTTTCGACGATCTTCACGAACTGGGTTTCGTAGCCGAACGGAGTGAAAATCCTGCCGTTGGCCTCGTAAAACTTGCTGAAGAATTCGACGTACTGGAGCCTGAGCGAATGGACGAAAGCTCCAAGAACATTGATCGCCAGGCTGAAAATATTGCCGATGACGAAAAGGATGAGTGCCAGGATCCAGCCCACGTAGGGAACCCCTTCGGATATCATCTTCGCCAGCAGGTTGATGATCAGCCCGATGGCCGCTCCGGAAAGCCCGAGGGCCAGGAGGCGACTGTAGCTCAGGGTATCGCCTAGGTAGGACGTGACCCCATAAAGGCTAAGGGCACCCGAAAACGCCTTGCTCAGAAGTCCCTTCTTGGTCCGCCCCTGGGTTAGGAAGAGAATCAGGGCACCCCCTCCGGCAAGGGACTTCGCCAACAAGCCCAGCGAAGCGGGAGCTTTCCCGATTGAGACGAGGAAGAACAGGGCAAGTCCCACAAGCAGCGTGATCCAGCCGCCCCGGTCGGCAAAGGCTTCCATGTAGGAACGCCGCCGTAGGGCATCCCAGAAAGCAATGCCGAGCCCAAAGATCAACTGGGCAAAACCAAGGGCAAGGCAGACGCTGAGGTAAGTCATGGGATCGTTCATGGGATCCCAGAGAACAAACCGGTCCCTTAAGGGTTTCAGGAAGTGAAGGAACCCGAAGCTGTCCACCGTGTTTGCGAGCCACGAACCTGTAAGGGCTCCCATAACGACCGTGGAGAGACTGCAAATGAACATGACGATGAGGAATTTTCTCAGGTTTCCGGCGATAGGGAATTTAACCAGCACGCCACCGAGAATCAGGGCCAGTATGACACCGAAACCCGCATCCCCAAGGCACATCCCAAAGAAAAGGTAGAAGAAGGGAGCCATCATGAGAGTCGGATCGACACCACCGTAGGTTGGCACCCCGAACATGGTCGTGAGGGGCTCGCAAGGGGATGCCCAGGCGGGGTTCCTGAGCATTGAGGGAACGACCTCCCCTTCCTCCGGGGCCTTTACCATCCTGTCCGATAGAGAGCTGAACGGTTCAAGTTCCTTTTCTATTCTCGGCAAGGCGTCAACCGGAGCCCAGAATCTCAGGAAATTGATTTGTTCCGTGCTTTCACTGGAATCAAGCGCTTCGTAGCGCCCGTTCATGACAGACCAGAAGTCGGACAAGGCTTGCACGCGATCCATCCACTGGGACGAAAGGCTACCGGCCTCCTTCAGGAGGGACTCTTCCCGTTCCTGAAGAAGCGCTTCGCGTTCTCCTATGCGGGCGATCTCTTCTGCCGGTGTGCCTGATAGTTCCCGGGGAAGTTCGATCCGGTTGAAAGAAACCTCGGCACAGAGGGCAGACACCTTTTCTTCAAGTTCGCGGATGTATAGGAGGGCCACTTTCGCATCCTTGTCCTTAGCCGGGTCGACCACCTTGACGAAAAGCTCGCCATCCTTGCCGACCTGCGAGGAGAAAGCCAGTTCCAAACGGCTGACCTGGTCAACCGGCATGGTTCCAATGACACCCTTGACCTTTTCAGTGCCGGCCGTGAAAAAAAGGAGGGACTCTGAGAGGTCCCGGAAATTTTCCAGGATCGTCTCCAGGGCCGCAAGCTGGGACATCTCGGTGCGGATTTCGACAAACTGCCTTTCCAGGCCCCTAAGCTTTTGGACCAGGTCCTGGAAATCCGTTTCGTCTGAAAGTGATTCAAGTTCGGCCATGTTGCGTTGGGGTTTCTCGGATAGCGCCTTGGCCAGGAACCCGGCCTTGCCCTGCCGATAATTTTCCAGGAAGCGCAAGGCAAAACGGGCATCGGAAAGAAGGTTCTCATAACGCTTGAGGTGCTCCGATACGGGCCCACCCCTGGTCTCTCCGGACGAATTGTCGCCGCCAAACCTGATGATTTCACAGCAACCAAGGCGCTGCAACGAGGCAACAACCTTATCCGTAACAGACCTGTGAAGGGCAAGCTCGACCTTTTTCATCTCAACTAAGGCCATATTTCGCCGTCACCTCTTCCACGAGCCAGGAAGCCACTTCGTCGACACGATCCTTGCGTGCCTGAACGAAAGACTCCGTTTCTCTTTTTCCTTCCGCCTTTATCGCATCGGCTCGCTTTTCCGCCTCCGCTTCCGCCTTTGCCACTTCCTGACGGAAAATTTGGTGCAGCTCCTGCTTGGCTTCCTTGACGCGCTTTTCTCCGTCGGAACGAGCTTCGGCCACAAGGCGAGCCGCCTCGACTTTCGCTTCCTGAATGATTCTTTTCGAGTTCTCCTCCGCCTGCCTGATTTCCTCGGCCAGGTTCGCTGCCATAGGTTTCACCTCCCTCGCTTATCGTTTAAAAATGCAATCCACAATACACAAGATTTTCCACCCCGTGTATTCTAATGTGCAATGGAATATTGTGTCAATTGTCACAATCCACGATATAAATGTGATACCGGACGAGCCAAAAACGTCATCGCCCGCGTAGGCACCCGTAAAAAAAAGGAGGCCATTCGGCCTCCTTCCGTTCCCTTTGGAGCGGACAACGGGATTCGAACCCGCGACCCTCGGCTTGGGAAGCCGATGCTCTACCAGCTGAGCTATGTCCGCATCTGCGGGGCATATTATATCGGTGCGCTTCTCCTTTTGCAAGGCGCGTAATGAAGCTTCCTCCCATTTTGTATCCGGTGCCGGTCAAGCGGCTTCCACTCGCCGGGGAAAACAGGGAGAACCGGGAAAAACCGCACCCGACAGGTCACTTTCTCCTCAAAAGGTTCCCCAAGGCATGAAGCAATCTTGTCATTAAGCTTAAGAAGGATTATTATATGATAAAGTTGTTGAATTGGGGGAATTACCCATGTGGACACTCGACGAAGGCATCGCCAGGCTTAAGGAATCCGGCACGAAGATAACAGCCCAGAGGATAGCCATACTGAAGAGGCTTGAAGGACGGAAGGATCACCCGTCCGCTGAGCAAATATACCAGGAACTCAAACGGGATTTCCCGACGATTTCCTTCGCGACAATCTACAGCACCGCCCAACTTCTCGCCGAAAAGAAACTCATCCAGATCCTGACGGTGGACGACAAGCGGGTCAACTACGACCCGGACCCCGAAGCTCACGGCCACTTCCGCTGCACCGCCTGCGGGCATATCGAGGATATCCCGATCACCGATTCACTGGTCGAAACGCTGAAGATGGGACAGGATTCCTCCGTTTCGAGCGTCCAGTTGTACATGTACGGGCTCTGCCCTAGTTGCAACGTCCGATAGGACAACGCAATCGCCAATGATTCTTTTCGCCCCGGCTATACTTTTACTCGTTTTGGCGATGGCTCTTGGGCTTTATGCCGGTCGGTCGGCGAACCTTAAGGTTCGCCGTTTTTTCTGGTATTTCCTGGCTTCCGGCCTCATTGTCTCGGCTTTGGCGCTCGGGATACTTGGAGAATGGTGGCTTGTGTTCGGGCCAATGATTCCCCTGGTTCTCATTCTCCTGCTCCGCATCCGTTTCCCCTTTCTTTTCGGCGTTTTTCCTCCCACAGCTGACGATACCGCCGGAACGAAAGAGGACAACGGGTCAGAGAGGCATTATAATGACGGGCATGACAACGTCGAGAACGAAAGGGAAGATAAAGCAGACCGCACCCAGTAAAACCCATCTCAAGATTTTTTTGCTCTTGAGTGCTTTTTTTGCCTGTCTTGCGATCCTTCTCCTGCACCCTTCCCCTTCAAATGCTTTGCACAACTCCCTCCTCTACTCCATTTCCATCCCGTTCCAGGTCGACGGTGTTGTCAAAGTGGTCCTGCCAGATAACTCGGAACAATCCATCGGGATTGTCCGAGTCCTCCCTGAAAAAACAAAGTGGCCTGCCTATACGGCCTCAAAGTGGGGAACACCCGGCACAGTCGCCGCTTCCGCAGTCAATGCGATCCACCTTCTAATCGGCATCGAGAACGGGCGCGGGAAAACACTCAGCCTCCTGCCATCGGATACGATAGCCCCGGCTGCCGGACCGGGAAGCAGCGTCGTGATCGAAGGCAAGGGGGGATATGGACTTTTCGGCGGCTGGGCACCGCCTGTCGGGGCGCCGGTCAGCATCCTTTCCCCTTCAGGCGAGGAACGCCCCCTTAATGGAGATCGTCTCCCCCAGGAAGGAGAAACGCTTCGCATCGACGTGACAAAAACGTGTGCACCCTACATGATCGAGATCGAGAATAGACCGGGCGGCCGAGTTTTTTCCTGGTCGAAATCTCCCGGGCAAACCGGTGTAATCGCAAGGGTCATCCGACCGGTTCGCGGCGTAGGCCGCTTCGAAGGAACACTTTACCAATCCGTTGGACGCCTCAGGGCGAATCACCCCGGCGTCGTCGACATCAGCACGTCACCGGAAGGATCCGTTGGGGGATTTCAAATCATTCCCCTGAACCACGCACGCTCATCCGAGATGGGTGGGGCGTGGAGCTTGACACAGTGGCTCATCGTTGACTCCCCCGACGGGAAAACGCCACTCGCAGGAAAGCCTCCTCTTTTTGGAGGAGCACTGGTTCCCGGTCCTAGCGAGACCGAACATCTCTGGGATCTTTGGTCGACCTACGGAAGAAGACCTCTTGTCCTCTGCCGGATCGATGGCGGGCCATGGTCAAGGCTGCCGGAGGTTTCCGGGCGCCAGGACCATGCCTTGGAAGAGGTCACTCACCTGCGAATCTATTTCCCGGTCGTCGAAGAACCCAACCTCGATATTCCCTGAAACACGTTCTCCCAAAAACAACGGCAAGCGGGGGAAGCCCTGGTCGACCAGGGCTTCCCCCGCTTGCCGTTGTTCTGGTTCTCTTTCCCTATTCCACCGTAACGCTTTTTGCTAGGTTCCTCGGCTGGTCGATCTCACAGCCCCGCTGTTTCGCCATGTGGTAAGCAAACAATTGAAGGGGAACAACCGTGAGGAACGGGGTCAGATCCTCGTCCGTCCAGGGAACCCGGATGACCGCGCTCGCGTGTTTCGCAATGAGTTCGTCTCCGTCCGTAGCTAGCGCCAGGATGGGAGATCGCCTGGCCTTCGCCTCCTGGATGTTCGATAGTGTTTTCTCGTAAAGACCGTCCCTGGGGATGATTGTCATCACCGGAACCCCTGGTTCAAGCAGGGCAATGGGCCCATGCTTCATCTCACCAGCGGCGTAGGCTTCCGCATGGACATAGGAGATCTCCTTCAGTTTAAGGGCACCTTCAAGGGCGACAGGAAAGGAGATGCCCCTTCCCAGGAAGAGGAAATCCTTACGGTCGGCATATTTGCCGGCCAGTTCACAGATGCTTTCTTCCCTCTCCAGGGTCACCTCGACCTTGTAGGGAAGCCTGAGCATTTCTTCAAGAAGGCGGTTTTCTTCGGCTGCAGAGAGGGTTTCCCGCATCCTGCCCAGATAAAAGGCAAGGAGGTAAAGAGCGGCGATCTGCCCCATGAAGGTCTTCGTCGCCGCAACGCCGATCTCAGGACCCGCCTTTAACAGGAGGACATCGTGGACTTCCCTCGCCAGGGTGGACCCCCGGACATTCGTCACTGCAAGGCAGTGAGCGCCCTGTGTACGAGCGAGACGCTGCGCTGCCAGGGTATCGGCCGTTTCCCCGGACTGGGACACGAAAACTCCCAGAGTCTCGGTGTCTGCCCTTGAGTGGCGATAGCGATACTCTGAAGCGATATCAACCTTCACTTCCAGGTCGGTCCATTTTTCCAGGACCCTCTCCGCGACTAGAGCTGCATAGTAGGAAGTCCCGCATGCCACGATATGGAGTTTTTTCCATGAACGGACAAGTTCGGGATCCCAGCCAAGCTCCGAAGACAGGTCCACTCTGCCGTTTTCAACGCGTCCCTTGAGCGTTGTGCGCAGGACGGCCCCCTGTTCGTGAATTTCCTTGAGCATGAAATGGGGATAGGCGGCCTTTTCAGTCATGGATATGTCCCAGTCGATCAGGGAAATCGCCTTCTCCACGGGAATGCCCTCGCTGGTCCAAACCTGCAGCCGTCCCTTCGAAACTGCTGCGATCTCGCCTTCCTCGAGGTAGACGACCTGCCGCGTGTAAGGCAAAAGCGCCGGAACATCCGAGGCGCAAAAACCTTCCCCCTCCGCGACCCCGAGAACAAGGGGGGAACCTTTCCTCAGGCAATAGAAAGTATCGCTGATTTCGCGATTCATGATGGCCAGGGCGTAGGAACCCCTTAGTTTTTCGGCAAGCTTGAGGAGCGCTTCAAGCATATCGCCGCGGTAGAGGCGTGCGAGCAACTGAACGATGACTTCGGTATCGGTCTCCGAGCAAAAGGGAACGCCTGCCGCTTCCAGTTCCTCTCTCAAATCCATGTAATTCTCTATGATCCCGTTATGGACGAGCACGAAGTTCCCGCAATCGTCACAATGCGGATGTGCGTTATCCACGGATACCCCGCCATGGGTGGCCCAGCGCGTGTGGCCTATTCCCTGGTTTCCTTCAAGTTTTCTTTCGCTGACAAGGCGTTCCAGTTCCGAGACCTTCCCGACTTCCTTGATGACCTCAAGACGACCCGCGCTTCGCACGGCCATGCCCGCTGAGTCATACCCCCTGTACTCCAGCCGTTTGAGACCCTCCAGGAGGACGTCCGGGGCGTTGCGCATGCCCACGTAGCCTACGATTCCACACATTTTTGGTTTTTCTCCCCCTTGGTTTTGCAGCGAGAGACCCGGCCTTTGTCCCGGGAATCGCTTCCCGTATTTGTAGCCGGGCTTTAACGGGCCCCGCTCGCCTGGGCCCCGGGAGTATCCGCCGAATTTTCGATTGCCCCCGTCCTCGTCAACTGGCACAGCCAGTTCAGGCGCTTGACATTGTCCGCATCACACCTTTTCCGCTTAGCCTTCGATCTCCTCCCTTCTTACGATGTCCATGACAAATCCATTCAATTCAGGATCGCGAAGAGCCATCGTGATTGTCGCCTTGAGCCACCCTTTTTTTGTCCCGCAATCCAGTCTTTCTCCCTTGTATAGGACCCCATAAACCGGTTCCTCAACAAGGAGTTCCTTTAGAGCATCGGTTAGCTGGATTTCACCCCCCACCCCCACTCTTGCCGAGCGAAGGTGTTTGAAAATCGAGGGGCTGAGGAGATACCTGCCGATGATCGCAAATCGACTTGGGGCCTCCCCCGGAGCAGGTTTTTCAACGAGGTTCGATATCCGGAAAACCCCGCCTCCGCAGTCTTGCCCCTCGATAATCCCATACCGGGAGGTCTCTTCCCAGGGAACTTCCTCAAGAGCCAAAACCGAACCTCCCAGTGCCGCGTGAACCTCGGCAAGCTGTCCCAGGACAGGCTTCTCAGAAAGGATGACGTCGTCAGGCAGGATCAGGCCGAAATGGGAATCGCCAAAGCAGGGCTCGCCGCAAAGGACCGCATGCCCCAGGCCAAGCGGTTCGGACTGGCGGACATAGGCAAAGTTGGCCATCTCCGAGATTCGGACCAACTCGTCCCTGATTTCCACCTGTCCCCTCTGTTCCAGGAGGTTTTCCAGCTCCATGGAGCGATCGAAATAATCCTCGATCGAGCGCTTGCCTCGTCCGGTAACGAAAACGATATCCCGGCAACCGGACAGAACCGCTTCCTCGACTCCATAGTGGATAATCGGGCGATCGATCAGGGGAAGCATTTCCTTGGGAATGTCCTTTGTCGCCGGCAAGAACCGCGTGCCCAACCCTGCAACCGGGAAAAGGCACTTTTGAAGCGTACTCTTGCTCATCAAGCCTGTCGCCTCCCTTCAATTGCCGCCCCGGCCCCAAAGGTTCGGATCGAGTCAAGGATATACTCGGAAATCTCGAAAAGGAGAGATTCGTCCTTGGCTTCCACAAGGACACGAACAAGAGGTTCTGTTCCCGACATCCTGACAAAAACCCTCCCTCGGTCACCAAGCCGCAATTCGCAATCTTTGATCGCCTTGCGAACCCCTTCGTTCTCCAGAAGTCCCGATTTAGTTTCAACACGAAGATTCTTCAGCATCTGGGGGAAACGACCGAAACGATCGACAAGGGTGTCCATGTCTTCCCCCAATTCCTCGCAGGCTTTCAGGAAGTTCAGGGCCGTGCATAGCCCATCACCGGTATGGACATGCTGGTGAAGGATAATGTGCCCGGACTGCTCGCCACCAAGCCTCGAGTTGCCCTTCCGCATTCCTTCAAGCACGTAGCGGTCTCCAACCGGACAGCGCATGAGGGTTATCCCGCTTTCCGCCAACCTCTCCTCCAGCGCGAGATTGCTCATGACCGTGGAAACAACGCAGGATCCCAGGCTGCCTTTCTTTTGGAGCCACCTGGCCAGGACCCACAGCACGATGTCACCATCCAGGACCCTACCACTGGAATCCGCCATAAGGACACGGTCCGCATCTCCGTCAAGTGCAATTCCGAACCGGGCTTCGTTCGCGGTGATAGCGGAAGCCAGGTGGGGCATATGCATGACCCCTACTCCCTCGTTGATATTCAGGCCATCTGGGGTGTTTCCGACCATCCGGACGTCCAGTCCGCATGCTGAAAATATTTCCCCTGCCATAGGGCTGGCAGCTCCATTTGCACAATCGACCACCGCCACGCGGCCTGTAAGCCAGTCTCCCCCAAAAAGTCCCTTGAGCCACTCCGTATAGCTTGCGACAGCTTCGTTCGATTGCCGGACGACTCCGATGGATGCCCCGGAAGGACGCCATTCGTCCATAAGGGGGTCACCCAGGTATTCCTCTATGGTGGCCTCATCGTCATCGCTAAGCTTGTAGCCTTTCGAGTCAAGAAACTTGATCCCGTTGTATTCTGCTGGATTATGGGAAGCACTGATGACAGCCCCTCCATGAATGCCCGTGTGCCGGACCGAAAAACTGACGCCGGGGGTCGGGATGACTCCCAGGGAAAGCACGTCTGCTCCCGCTGAAGTCAGGCCGGCAGACAGGGCCGCTTCGAGCATGAATCCCGAACGGCGTGTATCCCGTCCCACGGCAACGGTCGGTCGGGGGATTCCCCTTTCGGTCATGAAAAGGACGTATGCCCGCCCCAGGCTCAAGGCCATTTCGGGGGTCATCAATCCCCTGTTTGCGACATCCCTTACCCCATCCGTGCCGAAAAGGCAACGGATCTTACTGGTCTCGGCCATCAGCCTTCACCTCGTCCTTTTCTCTTCTACGGGTTCATTGCGTGCAAGGTCACTCGTTCGGGTTCCACTTTCAAAATCCTGATTTCCTTGGAGTTGACTCGAACCTGGACCGGCACCACGATCTTTTTAGAAACAAGATTCGTCACATCGACATAAACTTCCACAAGGTTGTTCTCCAAATCGGGAAGGCTGGTCCCACCCGACACGGATCCGACCTGGACACTGACTGTCGGTGGGACAGACTTCCAGGAAGAATAGACGCTCTTCCCCTCAACTTTCACGGGGAGTTTAAGGCGCAAGAAACCCGTTCCGTTGTCGACGGGACGAACCACGAGCGACACCTTGACCTTTCCCGAACCGAGCAATTTAACCTGTCCTCCCGGCAGGACAGTTTCAACCTCCACCGTCTTGTCCTGCACAAGGCCCGAAACATCAACAGGCTGGGTCTGTATGCTCTCCACCATTTCCAGGGCGGATTTCCCTCCCACAACCTGCACGGTCGGAGGAACAACAAGCGTTTCTTCGATCCGGTACCCGATCTCCGGCGTTCCGGTTACGTTCGCCACAACCGGGACTTCTTTCTTTTCGACATCCTTCACCAGCGTCACCTGCAACTGGATCTCCTTCGGGTAGAGGTCAACTCCCCCCGGCACCCCTGTTCCCCTGTCCGTTTTCAACTTGACCTCCAGCGGGATTTCGCCGTCTGCCAGGACCTGGTCCACATTCGGGTTGACCACGGCTTCGGTTAGGCCCAAGAGGACATTTTCCGGCCCCCTTACAGTGACTTCCGCAGGAGTGAGCAAAAGGTTGTCAACCAGCACGTCTTCGGGAAACGCTCCTTCCCAGGCTATCCTGACCGGCAAAACCTTTTCGATGAGCCGGACAAGCTCGACCGTCACCTGTTCAGGGGAAAGCGAAACCAGCCTAACTCCCGGAGGCAGCAGAACACGCGCGGGCAACCGGTATTTCCCGCTTTCGAGTCCCTTCAGGTCCACCTCGCAAGAGATCTTGTCCAGTTCAAGAGTTTCGAAAAGCTTGCGGTTGGCCGCGATCCTGACTTGCACGTCTCTCACGCTATGGCTCACGGAAAAGCCGGCAGAAGCATTCCTGTAATCGACCCTGAGTCTCAGGGTCTTGTTAATTTCGGATCCCCTGTCCCCAGCGACATAAAACCAGACCAGCAGAGCCACACCCACCGCAACGGCCCGGAGGAAAATTCTCGAGGAGAGCAAGGAATCCAAGCGCTTAAACGCCATCCCGCCCCTCCTCTCTCCACATGGATTTGATTTCCTCCCTAAGCTGGTCCCATAAGCCCTTTGGCCCTTCCTTGGCCATGAAATAATGGTAGACAAGGCGGTGAACCTGGTCCTCCTTCAGGCCTTTGGAAAGGTGTCCGTTCGTTGCCAGGGCAACCTCTCCACGTTCCTCTGAAACGACCAGGGCAATTGCATCGGAGACCTCAGTCACTCCCAAGGCTGCACGATGACGTGTCCCATACCAGCGCGAGAGATCGGTATTGGACGTTAACGGCAGGTAGCAGGCCGCCGCGACAATGACGCTGCGATCGATGATGGCAGCACCGTCATGCAGCGGGTTGTTGGGCCAGAAGATCGATACGATCAATTCTTGGGTGATTTCCGCGTTAAGCCGAACTGCCGACCGCCAGACGTCCGCCAGGCCGGTTTCCCTCTGAAAGACGAGAATCGCCCCAAGGCTTTGTCCCTGCAGGTAGGAGATGGCTCTCGTAACATCGTCAGCCATCTGTTCGGCATGTTCGATAGCCTGCCTTCTCTTCCAGATACGGCCTCTTCCAAGTTCCTCGAGCATTCGCCGCAGTTCGGGCTGGAAAACGATGGGAATGGCGATGAAGATGGCACCCAGGGCCCTTTCTAGAAGCCATGAAAGAGCTTTCAGGTCAAAAAATTTTGAAGCGGCTGCAGTGGCCCCAATGACAAGGATCCCCTTGACGAGTTGCATCGCCCGGGTGTCGACCATGAGGAGCAAAACCCGGTAAAGGATAAAGGCCACGATGAAAATGTCAAGCAGATCCTGCCATCTGAAGTTTTCAAGCATCCTGGGCCTCCGTGACCACGTTCATTGCCTCATTCATGGATCTTCTCAACATAGCACGAGGTTGCCAGGGAAAGCATCGCCCCGTAGTCCATGGAAAAACTCACGAGGTCTCCGACCCTGGGTTTCTCCGGGCATTCTTCGACGTCCAATGTCAGGTGGTCGCTTGAAGCGCCAAGGATATGGATTCCCTCTTCCAGGGGGACCAAGCCTTCCGGCCTGACATCCTGCCTCCCTATGGCGGCAATCGCACGAAGCCGGTTGCCGCGATCCTCAAAATGCGGAACGTTTCCAAAGGCATCGGCTCCGATCATGCCGATTGGGGTCGTGGGCTTGCCCCGAACCTCGATGAGCTCAGCTTCAAGGACCATCGTGTCCTGGTGCAGGTAGGGTATCGTCCTCGACCGGGTCACATCACGTCCCAGGAGGATCGCTTCGCCTATGCGAAGCTGGTTTATGCCTCGAGGCATGCGGTTTTCCTCGACCAGCAACAGGGAAGATGTCCCACCTCCGGAAACGATTTCCACTGGAGAGGGAAGCTCTGCTGAAAGCTTTGCGGCGGAAGCCAGGAGGAGGCCCATGTTGTCTTCGGTGGGAAGGATCCCTGCAAAACAGCCCAGGTTTGTTCCGACTCCGATCGGATGGACCCACCTGCAACCAGAGAGCGCTTTCCCCATGACCCCCATTTCGTCGGGCCATAATCCCTCCCGAAGATCCCCCGTATCAACCATCACGAGGACCCCTATCGACTTTTTAACGGCAGAGCAAGCTGCTTCTAGGGCAAAAACCGTTTCGGGCATCGAAACGAGGGTGGAATCCGCATATTCGATCAACGAAGGAAGTTCGGAAATCATGGGAATCCTGAGTAGCATGAGGGGCGCCTCTATGCCGGCCTGACGCAGACGCCTAAGGTTTGAAACACGGCTGTCCGCAAGGCAGCGACACCCCCCCTGAAGCATGGCTCTCGCAATTTCAGGATCGGCGCACATTCCCTTCGTAACGCCTGCGACATCTATTCCGGCAGCGGTCGTCCTTGCCACGACCTCTCTTGCGTTTTCGAGAATCCTGCCCGTATGGACCAAAAGCCTCGGATACGTCATGAACTCCCTCCCGATGAAACCGACATGATTAGTTTATCCCATATTTTCCATCAAAAGGGACTCAATGCCCCCGAAGCTTCCGGAGCATGGCCATGTTGCCACTGTCACCCACACCGCTTTTTGGTGTTTCAAGGATCAATGGAACTTCATCCCAGCGCTCATCGCTCAGCAGCATCGAGAAGAATCTAAGGCCCAGTTCCCCTTCACCGAGATGCTGGTGCCGATCCCTGCGACTGCCTTTCTCTGCCTTCGAATCGTTCAGGTGCCAGCAACCGATCCGTTCCAGCCCGAAATTTTTTTCCAGATTCTTCACAAGGTGTTCGTAGGCCCCTTTGTCCCGGAGTTCATAACCGGCGGCAAAAAGGTGACAGGTATCGAGACAGAGCCCCAGTCTTCCAGTCCACCCAAGGCCCTGAAGAACCTCACGGAAGAGGTCAAGCCTGGACCCCAGTACCGTCCCTTGTCCTGCCATGGTTTCCAGAAGAATTCTCACACGAGCATCGGCAGTCCTCTCGAGTGCCGCTTCAAGCCCGTTCTTAAGGTTCAAGATCCCCTTCTCCGGCCCGTGCCCCAGGTGGGCACCCGGATGCAGGACCAATTCCTCGATCCCCAGATGGTCGCACCTTTCGATTTCTTCCGCGAGAGCCTCAACGCTCTTGCTCCTCAGGGGATCCTCTCCCGCCAGGTTGATGAGATACGAAGCATGGGCGACAACTCTCTTTATGCCGCTATCCCGAAGAGCCCTCAGGAACGCAATGCCCTGAGATGGCGAGATGGACGGGGCTTTCCACTGAAGCTGGTTTTTTGTGAAAATCTGGATGGCCTCGCATCCATAGGCTTCACCCCGCTCAATCGCCTTAAGGAAACCGCCTGAAATGGAAACGTGCAGCCCGATCAGCGACATGACGTCCCTTCAAGTACCGGCTCGAGGATACGCCCCAGCTGCCAGAGAATCCGGGCTGTGGCACCCCAGACGCGGTATCCCGCCGTAAGTTCAAAAACGGGAAAGAGAACCTGAACCTTCCCGTGGCGACCCCATTCCAGCCGATTGGGCCGGATGAATTCCGCGGCAAAAGGAAGAAGGACCTCGTCCACCTCATTGCGGTCGACCTTCGGGGACGCAGATTCGCTGGAACCCAGCAGGGCGAGAACGGGTTGGATCTCGAAATCGCTTGAATAAGCGTATTCTCTTTCCAGCAAACGACAGGGACGCAATTTCCCGGGATCGAGCCCCAATTCCTCCTGGGCCTCCCGCAAAGCAGTCTCAATGGGCCCCCTGTCCGCCGGTTCCCGCTTTCCCCCCGGAAAGGCGATTTCGCCTGCATGGCGATTCAGGTGCATCGGCCTGCGAATCAGCAGAACGCGCAGCCTCGTGGATTCACCGCATAGGAGAACCAGAACCGCGCTCTGCCGGAAATTGTTTTCGGGGAAATCTTCCCAAGTGGGAAAGGAATCGGGTGCCCCCTGACACCCCAGCTTTTCCCAGAGCATGTGCCTCCCGCTACCGGCAGGCTATTTGACGCGAACCTTGCCGTGATAGACAAGTCCGCGGGAACCATCAACGGTGACCAGCATCCCGTCGTCAAGGAACTTCATGGCATCCGTCGCGGATACAACGCAGGGGATTCCCATCTCGAGCGCAAGGATCGCGGCATGGCTGGTTAGCCCACCCTCTTCGCAAATGATCGCGGAAGCCTGGCGAATGACGTCCACGAAATCGCGGTCGGTCTGCCTTGCGACAAGAACCGCCCCTTGCTTCATCTTGCTGCGGGCCTCCGCTGCAGTCATCGCCTTTACGACAGGACCGAAGGCTTCTTTGCGGACAAGGGAAATCCCCTTCACGACAATGCGCCCGACCGTATGGACCTTGACCATGTCCGTCGTACCGGCCATGCCGGTGGGAATGCCCGAAGTGACGACAACGATGTCCCCTTCGGAGGCCATGCCTTCCGCAAGAGTTGCAAGAAGCCCGGATTCCACCATTTCCCGCTCGTCATCATGGGTTTTGCCAGTCAGGATCGGGACGACCCCCCAAACCAGGGCCAACTCCCGCCAGGTCCGTTTGTCCACCGTCACTCCTGAAATAGGACAGGCTGGACGGTATTTGCTCACCATCCGGGCCGTGCTGCCTGTCTGGGTCAGGGATAGGATGACCTTGGCCTGCATCTGCTCCGCAATCGTCACTGCTGCATGGCTCACCGCGTCAGGAACGGTCTGGGACGCGATGGGCGGCAGGGATGATGGCCGCTGCCAGACGCGTATCTCTCTTTCCGTACGGACAATGATCCGGGCCATCGTTTCCACCGCCTGGACGGGGTAAATGCCCTTGGCTGTTTCGCCGGAAAGCATAACCGCATCGGTGCCGTCAAGGACGGCGTTGGCCACATCGTTCACCTCGGCCCGGGTAGGACGAGGGTTGCGGATCATGCTGTCCAGCATCTGGGTTGCCACGATGACAGGTTTTCCCTGCGAACGCCCGAGGTCGACCATTCTCTTCTGGATCAGGGGGACTTCTTCCGCGGGCAGTTCCACGCCGAGGTCACCGCGGGCAACCATCAAGCCATCGACGACCTCGACGATCTCTTCCAGCGATGCAACCGCTTCGCTAGTCTCGATCTTCGCGATGATCTTCATGGAACCTCCCAGTTCCTCCATGACACGGCGGACTTCCATGATGTCGTCCCTGCATCGGACAAAGGAAACTGCAATGTAATCAAGCCCGTTGTCGAGACCCCAGCGGATGTCATTCCTGTCCTTCTCGGTAAGGGTCGGGATCTTCAGCTTCGCCCCAGGGACGCTGACCCCCTTGTGTTCTCCAAGTTCCCCGCCCACAAGGACTTCCATCACAAGCCTTGTCCCCTGGGCTTCTAGGACCCTCAGTTGAAGGGTGCCGTCATCGATGAACACGTCCTGCCCGGCCTTGAGTTCTGAACAGATTTCCGGGTGACTGATGGAGACCTGTCTCGCGTCGCCGGCGAGATTCTCCGGAACAAAGGAGTAGGTTTCTCCCTGGACGAGGCAGACGGGGCACCCATCCTTCAGTTTTCCCGTGCGAATTTCGGGTCCCTTGGTGTCGAGGATCGTCGCCAGCGGGGTTCCCAGACGCTGCTCAACTGCACGGATGTTTTCCAGGTTCTTCCCATGGCTCTCGTAGGACCCGTGGCTAAAATTCAGGCGAGCGACATTCATTCCCGCCTTGACCATTGCAGTCAACGTTTCCCTTGACTCGCAAGCGGGACCAAGGGTGCAGACAATCTTAACTTTTTTCATTCTGTGACCTCCCACATGAAATCTTGCCGTGTTTCGTGTACACTTCGGCCGTGCCCCTTATTTTCATCGCGGATGTATGCTCGGTAAACTGGGAAATCCACAATTCACCGGCATCAAGTTTTTCCGTATGGCTGAACTTGGTCTCCTGGCCGCGGGTCAGGCCAATGACCGTTACCCCGTTCTCCAGTGCCCTTATCACGATATAGTCGCTCAGAACCGACCGGACGTCTCCCGACTCGTCTCTCATGCAAATCCCCCCTGTTTCCCTGAACTAAAGAATAACTTCCATGGCTCCACCCGAAAGATCGATGAGGCGCTCCGAAAGCGACGATTCCGGCTTGACCCGAATATCCTTGAGGCGGATGACCGACATTGAACCTTCATCAATATATTCGATCAGAACCGGGCAGGAACCCTGATGTCCCTTAAGCTCCCGGCAAAGGGCCTTGAATGGCAGGTCTTTCACCTTGGCCTGGAGGCGGATCTTTACGAACGGCTCCTGGCGTTCCTCGATCTCCGCTAGCGGGATGATTTCATCCGCAACAAGGGTGACCCCCCCCCGATCCTGGACACGCCCTCGGGCAAAAAATACTTTTCCGGGGTCGAGCATGCCTTTGATCGCGGGCCAGCCTTTGGGAAAGCAGACCACTTCAACCCTGGACTCGGTATCCTCAAATTCAAGTATCCCCATGAGGTCTCCCCGCTTGGTCGTCTTTTCCCTGAAGCCCACGAGAAGCCCTCCCACGGTGGCCGGCGTCTCGGGTGCCTTCCAATACGGAAGGTCCGCGATTCGGCAAGTGGAGAACCTCGAAATGCGCCCCTCTTCCCTTTCAAGAGGGTGTCCCGAGATGAAGAGCCCCAGAACCTCCTTTTCGAGATCCAGCAGTTCCATAAGGGAAAAATCTTCGCTCTCCTGGAGCCGGGGTTCTTCCTGGGGCATCTCTTCCACCAGCGCCAGGAGGGATCGTTGGGCTCCGTCGCTCTGCTTCTTCTGCACCCGGTCGATCAGCATCGGGAGGTTCTCCAGAAGTTCCTTGCGATTCGGGTATATTTCCGCGAAGGCCCCTGCCTTGACCAGGTTCTCGATAACTCCCCGGTTTACTATCCGCAAATCGACCTTGTTCAGGAAATCCCAGGGTGACTGGAACGCACCCTTGGACTGACGGGCCTTGAGGATTGCCTCAACTGCGGATTCCCCTGCCTTGGCGACCGCTTTCAGGCCAAACCGGATCACGCGCCCGACTGCCGAGAAAGAGGCACCCGATTCGTTGACATCCGGGGGCAGCACCTGCGTTCCCGCATTACGGACCTCCCGGACGTACCGGGCAAGAACATCCATGCGCGACCCTATCTGGCTTGAAAGGAAAGCTGCAAGGAATTCCGCCTTGTAATGAGCCTTGAGATAAGCGGTCTGGTAGCTGATGAGCGCATAGGCCGCGCTGTGGGACTTGTTGAATCCGTAACCGGCGAACTCCTGGATAAGGTCGAAGAGGGGCTCTGCCGTGGAAGCTTCGACCCCGTTACCGAGACATCCGTCAACGAACTTTTTCCGTTGCTGTTCCATCACTTCCGCTTTTTTCTTCCCCATTGCGCGCCTGAGGAGATCCGCTTCCCCAAGGGTGAACCCCCCCAGGGCAGCCGCGATTTGCATGACCTGTTCCTGGTAAAGAATAACGCCGTAGGTCTCCCGCAGGTAGGGCTCAAGAGAGGGATGGGGATAAACCACCCGGGATCGGCCGTGCTTGCAGTTGATGAACTGGTCGACCATCCCGCTACCCAGCGGGCCAGGGCGATAAAGGGCCAGGATCGCCACCAGCACCTCGAAGGAATCCGGTACAATCCGCTTCAAAAGCTGGCGCATCCCCGGGGATTCAAGCTGGAATACCCCGAGGGTATCCGCACCCTGCAAAAGGGAAAAAGTCGAGGGGTCGTCGAGCGGTATGGCGTTGATGTCCGGGACTTCCTTGCCGTTCAGCCTGATGTTTTCGAGGGTGTCTTCGATCATTGACAGGGTTCTCAAACCCAGGAAATCCATCTTGACGAGCCCGAGTTTTTCGATGGCTTCCATTCCGAACTGAGTCACAACCTGTCCGTCGCCAATCTTTCTTACAGGGACGAGATCGGTCACTTCCACCGGAGAGATCACGACACCCGCGGCATGCTGGGAACAATGGCGGGCCAGGCCCTCTATGCTCCCTGCCACCTCAAGCAGGTGACGGATAGCGGGCTCCTTCCTCTGAAAAGCTGCAAGGTCAGGAGAACCTTCAACCGCTTCGGCAATGCTCGTGACCCCGTCGGGAACACTCTTGGCCACCCGGTTGACGTCCGCCAGGGGAATTCCAAGGGCTCTCCCGACATCGCGAATCGCACCCTTGCTCTTCATCCGGTCGAACGTAATGATCTGGGCAACGTGATTCCGGCCGTACTTTTCGACGACATACTCCAGGACTTCGTCGCGACGCTTGTCGGATATGTCCGTATCGATATCGGGCATACTGATTCGCTCTGGGTTGAGAAATCTTTCAAAAAGCAGGTGGTAGCGGATAGGATCCAATTCCGTGATCCGGAGTGCCCAGGCTGCGAGAGACCCGGCAGCGGAACCGCGGCCCGGTCCCACCGGTATGCCTCTCGACTTCGCCGCCCTGATGAAATCGGAGACCACCAGAAAGTATCCCGAAAAACCCATCTTCCGGATGACCCCAAGCTCATAAGCCATCCGTTCACGGTATTCTTCGGGAGGGGCGCCTCCCATTCTTTCCTCCAGGCCTTTCCATGCCAGCTTTTCGAGGAAACTCTCAAGGTTTTCACCTTCGGGGACTTCGTAACGTGGAAGCCGGTAAACGTTGAAATCCAGCTTGACATCGCACTTATCCGCAACTTCCAGAGTGTTGGTCAAGGCCTCGGGAAGTTCCTTTCCGAAAAGCGCCCACATTTCAGATGGCGAACGGAGGTAAAAATCGGAAGCTCCGAAGCGATAGCGGTTCGGTTGATCGACCGTTGCGTTCGTCTGTACGCAAAGGAGAATGTCGTGCCAGGAAGCGTCGGATGCATTCAGGTAGTGGGCATCGTTCGTTGCTATAAGAGGGATTCCCGTGCTGCGGGAAAGCCTGACCATCGCCTTGTTTACGAGGGCCTGCTCGGGGAGCGCGTTGTGCATGATCTCCAAATAGAAATTGCCTTTGCCCATGATGTCCTGGTAAAGGATCGCCCGCTCCTCCGCCCCTTTCTCGTTTCCTTCGAGTATCAGCGACGGGATTTCTCCGGCAAGGCAGGCCGAAGAGGCGATCAGCCCCCTGGCATAACGCGCAAGGAGATCATGGTCGATTCGCGGCTTGTAGTAAAATCCGTCGGTATTTGCGATAGAGACAAGCTTAACGAGGTTGTGATACCCCTCAAGGTCCCTGGCCAGAAGGACAAGGTGGTTGTTGCCGCCTTTCCTGTCCCGGCATGTGTGCCCCAGCGGATCGATGTAGACCTCGCACCCGAGCAGCGGCTTGACCCCGGCCGAGTGACATTTTTCGTAAAACTCGACAACACCGTACATGGCCCCGTGGTCTGTAAGGGCAACGGCAGGGGATTTCCATTCCGCCGTCTTCGCGGCCAATTCCGAGCATCGAATCGCCCCGTCCAGGAGGCTGTATTCGCTATGGACGTGAAGATGGACAAACGGTTCCGTCACTCTGCAGCGCTCCCCTCTTCAAATCCTGCGGACCCGCTTTCCGACCCTTCCTCCCGGACCAGGAGGACTTCGCCGCCGAACCATCCGATCATTTCATCAAGGGCGGTTTTTGCCTGCCCTTCGGCCGAAAGGGGCTCTCCTTCCGGAGCTGGAGGAGCAGCTTTGTCTTTTTCAACCTTGTCGGGTCGAGTTTTTCTTCTCTCCCAAGGAGTTGCGCGGGGAACCTCGCGAGGGGGCGCCGAATCGGGTATTGCCGCCCCCTCGGCCCGAACACATTCTTCTTTCCAGCAAAAAGTGACCGAAAGCGATCCGAGCGTTTTCTCCTTTGAGACGTTGAATTGCCTCAGATTCCTTTCGAGCCTGATCAGGTCGAAACCCAACCTGTCCTTCTCACCGAAATCCACGACAATCCCGCCTTCGACGGCGCGGACGCAAGCAGCGGAGAGGGCGGCAATCACCTGGCGATTTGCAGGGTCGCGGCTCTCCATGAGGCAATTCCAGAAACGCCGAACCGTTTCCGGATCGACCGCTACGGGCAAGGCCTCATCCTTTTTCCCTGCCTGGAAAGGGCTCTGTGATACCGGAGCGGTTTTCTTCTCCGGGACGGGAACCGCCTCTTCCTGGATTGCCGTGCTGGCGGCCAGATGCCCGGGGCAGGAAGATTGAAGTTCCTGCTCCCGGGCAGGCTGACCTGTGGAGAGCCCCTGCAAAAGCAGGCCCGCAAGGACATCCGTTCTTATTCCCAATCTCAAACGCCCAAGCATCCTTGAGAGGCTTTCAAGGCAATACCTCAACCCCTCGAGCGACCAGAACCGGGATTCTTCCGTGAGGAAGGCCTTCTCTTCACCAGAAAGTTCAAGCCCTTCAAGTGTTTTTTCCCCCCAGGACTTCAGGATCCAGAGGTCCCGGAAAATAAGGAAGAGACTTTCGACAAGCCTCTCCATGGAGGCTCCTTTCTGCAGGGACTCCATCAGCGTTCCGATGGCTCCTTCAGGGTTCGATCGAAATGCCGACACGAACAATTCCATTTCCGCGCGGCTTCCGCCCCCTACAAGCGACCTGACAGATGCGACCGACACGGATCCGGAGCCGATAGGAATTGCCTGTTCGAGAAGCGAAAGTGCATCCCTCATTGCGCCGTCAGCCTGCCTGGCCAGTTCCCACAAAGCGGCTTCCTCGGCTGGAATCCCTTCCTTTTCGCACACTAGGGCCAACCGCAAGGCGATGTCCTTCCCGGGAATCCTCCTGAAAGGAATATGTTGGCAACGCGATCGGATGGTAACCGGAACCTTTTGGGGTTCAGTCGTCGCCAGGATGAACACCGCGTGTGAGGGGGGTTCCTCCAGTGTTTTCAGGAGAGCGTTGAAGGCGGGTTCGGTTAGCATGTGGACTTCATCGACAATGTAGATCTTCCTGTTTGAGGAGAAAGGGGCAAGCGATACGTGTGCCTTCAGCTCCCGCACCTCATCGATCCCACGGTTGGAAGCCCCGTCTATCTCCACGACATCCAGGCTGTCGCCTGCCGTGATGGCGAGACAACTGGCGCAGGCGCCGCAGGGTTCGGCTCCTGTTCGGCTATCCGTACAGTTCAGGGCCTTCGAGAGAATTCTTGCCAGGGATGTTTTCCCGCAGCCTCTCGGGCCGGAAAAAAGGTAAGCGTGTACAGTCTTACCGCCCTCAAGGGAATGACGAAGCACGGACACGGCCGCATCCTGCCCTATAACCTCGCCAAACCGCAGGGGCCGGTAACGCCTGTACAGGGAAACATATCTTCCCTGCGACGGCAGCATTTCGTTTTCGATCATCCCAGGATGACTCCTTTCCTAGAGGAGGTAGTGTCCCATCGGATGCATCCTCTGGGCTTCAACCAGGATCTTCCGCAGGTTTTCGGAGAAGGACTGAAGGGAGGCCATGTCCTTCGGAACAACCCTTTCCCGTGCGATTACGGCCGGGCCAACACGCAGCAGGGGACCATTCTCATCTCGCCCCACCGTGATATCGCTTGGCAGGAGCTCCATCTGCAAGTATCGGTCAAGCAGAAAGCGCACCTCCTCCAGGAGGTGCCTGGTTTTCTCGTCGCTTGGGCCACTCCAGGCCGCCTTTCCGTCCACGGTAAGGGATAGGCGGTTTCCCCTGTCCTCGACAGCCGTTCTCAGGAGATGCAGCGGTTCCTTGCGATGCAAATCCCAACCTGCATCCCTGATCATCCTTGTCATGTAAGCAATTCGTTCGGGCAGATCGGGGTGATCCATGAAGACCCCTGGATCGACATAGGGGTGCTTCAGGCGTTCTTCAGACAAACGTTCCATCACGGTTACCGCTGCGGAAACCGGGAACCCCACCGCCTTGAGCATCTTCAGGGCACCGAGGTCAGCCTCTTTTTCGAGATCCCGGCTATAGCCGTTCAGGATCGCCACTTGGGCAATATTGGCCATGATCACGGCTGCAGCCTCCCCCTTGCTTGCAATGGCAACGGCAAGGGCCAGAAGGGAAAGGCGCTCGTTCCGGGCTGACTGGATCATGATGTGTTTTTTTTCGGTGTGGACCATCTCATGAGCCATGATAGCGACCAACTCCGAGTCGCTCCGCGCAAATCCCAGCATCCCTGTGGTGAAGTAAATAAACCCTCCGGGGAGCGAAAAGGCGTTGGGTTGATCTTCGCTGATCACTCGGATCTCGTATTCAAGGGGTCTCTCCGCCTCGGGAACGAGCCTTTGGAGAATCGCTTCAAGACGGGCCACGCGGACAGGATCCATGACCCTTTCCCATTTCTTCTCTACCTGCTCGCAGACCTTTTTCCCCAGGGCGACTTCCTTCTCGTCATCCCTGGAGGGGGCACCCGCGAAAGCCTGGACGGGAGACAGCGCTAAGAGGATGGTGAGGAATAAGCCCAGAAAGGTGAAAGCCTTTTTGACCAAAAAGATCTCTCCTTCCCGCTCGTTCCGCCAAAAAGGGGAGTTCGGCAAAGGGCAGGAATTCACAACCAAGCTCATTTTACCATCCGGGGAGAATCGTTTTAGCAGGGCTGACCCGTCCATCCTCCGGCATGAGGCCTTTCCAGGATGCAGTCCAGCAGGCTGCAACTCCAGCCATGCAGGAGGTCACGGACGATTCTGTACGTTTCGAGGTCGCTCCCATAGGGATCGGGGATATCCGGAAGGATAGGAAACAGGCGAATGCGGGACGACTGTGCCGGGAATTGCGCAAGAAGAGCCTGGCCGTGGCTCGCGGTGACCCCAACGACATGTTCCGAGCTTTCAATTAAGGACTGGTTCACCTGGCGACTCCGATGCCCCGAAAGATCAATCCCCTTTTCCCTCATCGCCTTTATGGCAAGGGAAGAGGCGGGAAGGCCATCCACAGTGCATAGGCCTGCGGAGTAAACTCGCCCGGGGAAATCCATCTCCTCCAGGAGCGTGTTCAGGAATCCCTCCGCCATCGGACTGCGGCATGTGTTTCCCGTGCAGACGACAAGGATCGCTCCAAGCGAAGCCCTTTTCAGTGTCAGGCAAACGATGGCGGTTCCTCCTCCATCATGATGCGTTCAAGAAGATCAGCCCTGTTGACGACACCGACAAGGATCCCGTCCCTGACGACGGGTGCCCGTTTCAGGTGGTTTCGGATCAGCGTAATGGCAACATAAAAATCGCTGTCTTCCTCCGAAAAACTGACGACATCCTTGGCCATGACCTTGCTTATCGGATCATGGCCGATCTTCTTCAGCCTTTTTTGGAACTGTCCGTAATCCGGGATAAAGGACGGATCCTGCAGGTAATCGAAATACCCGGGCAGCGCGGCCTTGACGATGTCCTTCTCGCTGACGAATCCCAAAACCCGCCCCGTGGAGTCGACCACGGGTATCCCGGAGACTCTGTGGCGCGTCAGTACCTCTATGGCTTCCGAAAGGGTCGTGTCGGGAGAAAGAGCCGTCAGGTCCCTGTCCATCACTTCGCAGATCCGCATGCCCTTGTCCCCCTTTTAGGAAAGTTTCTCCAAACGGATTCGAGGTATCAGTTTTTCCACGGCAGCCCGGTCCCTCACGCCCTTTTCCACGTGGAGGGCATTTTCAAGGGCGGCAGCCATCCCGAAAAGAATTCTGCCCCTTGTGTCCATTCCTTCCTTGTCCGAAAGGATCAAGCCCGCCACAAGGGATTCTCCCGAGCCGAACATCGACACAATCCCTTTGCGGTCGAACTCGGCGAGAAAGATGCCTTCCGGTGTGAAAAAGACGTTGCCGTAGGTCCGGTAGGAAGCGATGACCCACTCGACTCCGAGGGCGTGAACCCTCGTCACCGCTTCGATGAGGTTATCCAGGCTGTTCAGGGAAACGCCCTCGTAGGACCCCATGAATCGCTGGTCCACCTTGGCGTAGGTCGGCCCCTCGTCAAGGGCCGCCAGCAACGGAGCCCCCGCCGCATCGATAAAGGTCGGGATGTCCCTCTGCCGGGCGATCCGGATCAGTTCGCAATAGAAATCCTGGGGGATGCCGGGAGGCAGCGATCCTCCCAGCACCACCAGGCTCGTCCTCTTCAGGATCCGCTCGTAGTTGGAAACAAAGCGGGCGATCTCTTCCTCGCTGATATAGGGCCCGGGTTCGGCAAGGCCGGTTTCGACCTTTCCCACCTCGTCGACGATGTAAACGTTGGTCCGGGTCTCTCCCCTGACGTGCAGGAAGTTCGTCGTTATCTGGGTCTTCCTCAGGACATCGCGAATATACTCTCCGCTGAACCCCGCAAGAAAACCCATAGCGGCCGTTTCAAGCCCCAGCTGCTTCAAAACGAGCGAAACGTTGATGCCCTTCCCCCCCGGGGACCGTTGCACCTTGCTTGCCCTGAACCATCCGCCTGGACGGAATTCCGGGACGAGGTACTCCTCGTCGACTGCGGGGTTCAACGTGACGGTGACGATCAAGGAGACTCCCCCTTTCGCTGGCCCTTGCCCTAGAGATCCTTCAATTCCGCCGCCGAGGAGATCGCAAGCCGCTTGGCAACCGCTCCTTTTTTGATTTTCAGGGCGCAAGGCAGCGATTGGACCTGTAGCTTTTCAGCCATCCTTGAGTTCTTGTAACCGTCAACGAGAACCACCCGGTTCCACTCAGGGGCAGCCTCAATCTCACCGGCGAGGAGAACTTGCGCCTGGTCAACGCTGGAGTAAAACACGGCATTCACCTCGTCGGGTTCAAGGAGTTTCCCCTCCAGGTGCACCTGTTCCGAGATATAGGCATAGGCCGCCATTGCAGCCGTGGCCCCGTCTCCCGTCGCAGTAACCACTTGCCTCAGGTACTTCTCGATCAGGTCTCCCGCGGCGAAAACGCCCTCGATAGAGGTTTCCATGCGTTCGTTGACCTTGATCCAGCCCCCCTTGGCCGTTTTCAGGATTCCGGAATCGATGAGCGGCTTCAGGAACCCGACATTTGGCTCATTGCCAATAAAAACGAACACTCCAGACACAGGGAGTGTCGATTTTTCCCCCGTCTTGACGTTTTTCAGCAGAAGGCTTTCGACCATCTCCGTACCTTGTATCTCTTCCACGACAGAATCCCAGATCGGCTGGACCTTCGGATCCTCGAGGGCCCTTTCGACGGCCACCTTGTCTGCCCTGAAGGAATCACGGCGGTGAATGATGTACACCTTGGAGGCAAACTGGGTCAGGTAAACCCCTTCTTCCACGGCGGTGTTTCCCCCACCGATCACCGCGACCTCCTGATCCTCGAAAAAGGCTCCGTCACAAACGGCACAATAACTGACACCACGGCCGGTATACTCGGCCTCTCCCGGGCATCCCTGCTTCCTGAAGCTTGCACCCGTGGCGAGAAGGACAGCCGAAGCCTCGATCGATCCCTTGTCGGTCACGACGATCTTCTTACCGTCCTTCAGCTCGATCCCCTGGACTTCCGCCTCACGGAACTCGGGCTTAAACTTTTCCGCGTGTTTCCTGAACATGTCGCCAAGTTCCTGACCGCTCGCATGCTGCACTCCGGGCCAGTTTTCGATCTCATCCGTCGTGTTGATCTGTCCGCCGGGAAGTCCCTTCTCTAGAATCAGGACGTCCAAGCCGGACCGTCTTCCATAAATCGCTGCCGTCAGGCCGGCCGGGCCGGCTCCGATAATAACAAGTTCCCTTTTCTCCATTACCTCTTTCGCCTCCTTGGGGAATGCATCCTTTTGTAGGCCAGTTTATCTTATTCTAAGCAAATCCTAACGATGGCGCCAGACGAGAATGCGCTCGGTTCCCGATAAATCCTTTTTGACTTGGACTAGATCCAGTCCTTCGATCAGGGTCTTTTGGAGTATTTCGGCCTGTGTGGTCCCGCCGATTTCAAGCAGGATCCATCCCCCCGGCCTCAAGGCATGGTTTGCCCCTGAGAGGATGGCCTTTACGTCATCCAGGCCATCGGCACCCCCGTCCAGGGCCTGCCTCGGTTCGTAAAGCCTCACGTCAGGCATCAGGGTGTCGATTTCCGAGGAAGGGATATAAGGGGGATTTCCAACGATCAGGTCGACGGGAACCCACGAGGATGGGATTGATTCAAGGGAAGAACCGTGCCATAAAAGGGCCCGGTCCCGGAAAGCGGATCGGTTGAGGTTCCGCCATGCCCAGGAAAGCGCCGCTGGACTCCTTTCCAGCATCAATCCGACCGAGGCAGGCCTCTCCGAAAGAACGGCCAGGGCTACGCAACCGCTCCCGGTTCCCCAGTCCAGGAAACGCCCGCCCTGGAATTTTTCCAGGGCGGTTTCGACTAGAATCTCGGTTTCGGGTCTTGGAACCAGGCATCCCGGTCCCACTTCGAGATCCATTCCCCAGAAAGAGGCCCGCCGCCTAATGTAGGCCATCGGTTTGCGAAGGATCCGGGCTTCGAGAAGGGAATCAAGGTTTTCCTCCTGCTCCCGCGTAACGAGCCCTTCCGGGTGGGCCAACAGGAACTCCCGGGAGCAACCGAAAGCTTCGGAACACAACATATCCGCTTCAAGGCCGACGCGGGAAATTCCGGTGCCTTTCAGCCTTTCGAGGACAAAGCGCCGGGCTTCTCCGCGGTTCATCCGCCAAACGGCCTCCTAGCTTTCCAGGTTTTTCAGCTTATTCGCCTGGTCCGCGAGATTAAGGGCTTCGATCAGTTCCTGGAGGTCTCCGTCCATGACCTGGTCGAGTTTGTAGAGAGTCAGCCCGATCCTGTGGTCGGTCAGGCGATTCTGAGGAAAGTTGTAGGTCCTGATCCGTTCCGACCGGTCAGCGGTCCCAATTTGACCTCGACGCTCAGATGCGAGGGCGTCCTGCTGTTTCTGAAGTTCGCTGTCGTAAAGTTTTGCACGAAGCATCGCCATGGCCTTGACGCGATTTTTCAGCTGGGAGCGCTCATCCTGGCAGGAAACGACCACGCCGCTTGGGACATGCGTTATCCGCACCGCGGAATCCGTCATGTTGACATATTGTCCCCCCGCTCCACTCGCTCGGAACGTGTCAATCCTGAGATCCTCCGTGTTGATCTGCACATCCACCTCGTCCGCCTCGGGCAACACCGCCACCGTGGCGGTCGACGTATGGATGCGTCCGCTCGCTTCAGTCAAAGGAACGCGCTGGACCCTATGGACCCCGCTTTCGTATTTCAGCTGGCTATAGGCGCCGGCATTCGGGATCCGGAAGGCAACCTCCTTGAACCCTCCGATTCCCGTTTCGTTGAGTATCATCAACTCTGTGCTCCAGTTCCGTCTTTCGGCAAACCGTGTGTACATTCGGTAAAGGTTCGCGGCAAAGAGAGCGGCTTCTTCTCCGCCCGCCCCGCCCCGGATTTCGACGATTACGCTGCGGTCATCGTTCGGATCCTTCGGAATCAAAAGGACCCCGATGCGGTTTTCCAAATCTGCGATGAGGCCTTCAAGGCGGCTGATCTCCTCGCGCGCCATTTCCTTCATTTCGCTGTCGTCAGTGTCAAAGAGTTCGCGGACTCCATTCAGGTCGGCGCGGGCACGCTGGTAGAGCCTATAGGTCTCAACGATCGGCGAAAGGTCGGAGTGCCTCTTGGCAGCTTTCTGAAGCTCGTGGGGATCTCTCACAACCTCGGGAAGCGTCAACAGCCTCTCGAGTTCGACGTAGGTCTTTTCAACTTCCTCAAGCTTTTTCCCGAAATCCATGAATTATCCCTCCATGGCAATTGGCGCCGGTTCCATTTCCTTATTTTCGTCAAGAGCCAGTTCAAGGGCCTTCAGGGCGACCCGCAGCTGGCTTTCGTCAGGTTCCCGGGTTGTCAGGTACTGAAGCCACAGGGTCGGGCACATGATCCACTTTCCTGCCCGGGGGAATCGGGAGGCGGCCCGGATGATCTCGTAGGCAATCCCGATGACCATGGGAAGAAGGAGGACGCGGCTACCGATGCGCCACCAGATGGACCCGTCGCCTGCCAGGGCAAAGACGACAATACTAACCCCCACCACCACGAGCAGAAAGGATGTCCCGCAGCGCGTGTGGAACCGCGAACTTTTGCTGACCGATACCAGGTCTTCCATTGGCACTCCCGCTTCATAGGCGTTGATCGTCTTATGTTCTGCGCCGTGATACTCGAAAACTCTACGCATGTCCTTCCAGAGGCCGATGAAACCGATGTAGGACACGAAAACGGCCGCACGTATCACGCCTTCAAGCGTGCGCCCCCCCCATGTCGATCCCCAGTTCCGGCCATAGAGAAGGTCCGTGAGCCAGACCGGGAAAGCCACGAAAAGACCCGCGACAAGAAAAAGGGCGATTGCCACTGTAAGGGCCATTTCCCACCAGGAGACCTGTTCTTCCTCTCCGAGGGCCACTTCCGCCGAAAGACTCAGGGCCTTGAAACCGACCGTCATCATTTCAGCCATCGTTGCAAGACCGCGGAAAACCGGGAATCGCCAAATTCCGGCTGATGCCCATGGAACATTGGCCCATACCTTCTCGAACAGCCTGCCGGTTTCCTCCCTGACCGCCAGCCCCCACTTTTCCCTTCCCCGCATCAGCACTCCCTCGATCACGGCTTGTCCTCCGACTGGGAGTTTAGCGGGTTCCTGGGCTGAAGCAGCGAAGGCAAACGCAAAGAGCAGGGCCCGGCGCAGGCGAAAACTAATGCTCAGCAAGGAGATCCTCCATGCCGGCGTAGGGGCTTCCGCAAGGGCGGGCTTCACCGCAGGTTCCATCCGTTATGCAGGAAGGGCCGGCAGTTTCGAAGAGACACGGGGCTTTTTCCCTGGCCAGAAGGAGCATCTGCCTGGCGACTTCCCGGATTTCCCACTGAGCCCGCTTGCAAAGCCTGAGGGAAAAGAAGTGAAGGAGTTCCCGTGCGTTCATCGTGACGACGAGGTGCGTTTCACAGGCATTGGGTAGGAGATAGCGCGCATCTTCCTGGGGGATTCCGAGAGCCACGAGCCTGCCATAAGCTTCATAAGCTTTTTCCAGAGTCTCTTTGAAACAGGAAAGGGCACCGGGAACCGCCGAAATGGTGTGGGGGACGATAAACTCCGGGCTTTCCGCGCGTACGTATCGCTGACTCTGCTGGCTGAAACTCGCTATCCGGTGCCGCACCATCTGGTGAGAGCAGGCACGGCTGATACCATCCACCGCGAAAACAAACGAAGCATGCTCGAACGGAGAAAGGTGGCCGCTCCGTCTCAGGTGCTTCAGCAGGCGAGCCGCTTCTTCGGAGGTCATATCCCTGGTGAGGTCACAAGCCGAACCCGGACTGTAGCATAGGCGCGCAGAAGCCGCCACAACCCTGTCCGGCCCGGGGGTCGAGGTGATCAGGCTAACCAGAGCAGCCATTTAATTCCTTCCTCTCGTTATAAAAAAAGGGAGCTTGCGCTCCCCGCTAGTTCTCTTCCGTTTCCTTTTTCTGCCCGTAATCCACTCCGGCATACTTCTTCTGGAACTTTTCCAGCCTTCCGGCTTCGGAAACGAAACGGCCCTTCTTTCCCGTGTAGAAGGGGTGGCAGGCATTGCAGACCACGACCTTCAGTTCCTTGCTGGTGGAGCGTGTTTCAAAGGTGTTGCCACAAGCGCAAACGACCTTGCAGTCTTCGTAACGGGGATGAATTTCCTTTTTCATGATGGTGCACCTCCATGCAATCTTTTCTTGGGTTACACACAGAAGCAAACTTTAGCACAGACCGTTCCCCGTGACAAGGGCGGTTCAGATGTGCATGATCCCCAGGCCACACCTTTCATGGTGGGCAACCGCATGGTAAGCCGTATCCCCGACCATTGAGACGGCGATCCAGCTTGAGTTTCTTACGATGGCAAGCTTGGCACCGATGCTCGCCTCCAGGGTCCCTAGCGAGATGAAGCCGTTTATCGCCTCTAGGGCCGCGTGCATCAGCGCATGCATCTCGCGAGGCTTCTTGTCGACAACACCGGCATTGAGGGCAGCCCCGACAAGGGCACGCGTAATCTTTTGAGGCAGGTCGCTGGCAATCCCTCCGACCTCGGTTGCCACAGCTTTCCACCCTTCCGCATTAAGGCAGGTTTTCAATCTTTCTTCAGAATTCTTGTCTGTCGTGCAGGACAGAAGAAGTGCGGCTCTCCCAACCTGGCTTTCCTCGGTAAAACGAAGCGACACCTGGAGTTCAAAGCCGGCAGCATGCGTTTCTGTCGACTTGCATCCCTCAAGGGGACCTTGTGCCGCTTGGGGTTCACAGGGAGAATCCTCCCTGGATCCGAATATTTCCTTGAGTTTCATTCCTGTTCCTCCTTCCGTCTCTCTCACCCCTGATCAAAATCGCGATCATTATATCCCAAGCCGGGGCTTTCCTCATTCGACCGTTGAGAAACTCACAATTTAATGGTAAAGTACGAAGCAAAGAAAAGTAGCGGTTCACCTAGTTTCCGTAAGGCTTTTCTCGTAAAGGCAAAGCGGTTTTTCAAAAACTATCTCAAAGGAGGAGTTCGCTTTATGAAGAAGATTCTAATGCTTACCCTGGCTGCCCTGATGGTGGTCGGAGCCGTAGCTGGAATGGCGTCGGCAAAGACGTTTGTCTCCATCGCCACGGGCGGCACCGGCGGAACTTACTACCCGATCGGCGGAGGCATCGCCCAGGTCGTCAGCAAGTATGTCCCCGATCTCCAGGTCACCGCGGAAACCGGCAACGCCTCAGTGGCCAACCTCAACCTCATCGGCACCCATAAGATCGAGATGGCCATGGTCCAGAACGACACCGCTTTCTGGGCCTACAAGGGAAAGGCCATGTTCAAGGAAGAGTTCAAGAACGTCCGCGCAGTCGCATCCCTTTACCCTGAACATGTCCAGCTGATCGCCCTCAAGAGCGCCGGCATCAAGAATTTCTCCGACCTCAAGGGCAAGCGCGTCTCCGTCGGCGCGCCGGGTTCCGGAGTGCAGGCCGACGTGGGAGCCATTTTCCTTTCCACGGGCCTGAAGTACTCCGACATGAAGACAGACTTCCTCGACTTCAACGCGACCACTCAGCGTTTCAAGGACAACCAGATCGACGCAGGGTTCATCGTTGCAGGGTATCCCACAGCCGCTGTCATGGATCTTGCCACGACGAAAGACATCACCCTCGTCAACTTCGACAAGGCAACCCTCGATAAGCTACAGAAGGACAGCCCCTTCTTCGTTCCCAGTGTCATTCCCGCCAATACCTACAAGGGTGTGACGACCGACACCAATACCCCGGCTGTCATGGCGATCCTCGTTGTCGACTCAAAGGTTCCCGACAAGGTCGTCTACGACTTCACGAAAGCTTTCTGGACCCATATCGACGAGATCCAGAACGTCCATGCGAAGGCAAAGCTCATCACCCCGCAGACGGCAATGGACGGTATCACCGTTCCCGTTCACCCGGGTGCCGCGAAGTTCTACAAGGAAGCCAAGATAAAGGTTCCCGATATCAAGTAGTTGCGACGGGAAAGGTTTTTAAAGCAACAAAACGGGGAGCGGCTTGAGCCGCTCCCCGTTTTTCCTTTCATTCCAACTTATAGCCTATAAACTCCTAGAACAGCCCGGTGATGCGTCCCTGGTCGTCCACGTCGATGGATTCCGCCGCGGGGCGCTTCGGCAGCCCCGGCATCGTCATGATCGTCCCGCAGATCGGCACCACGAAGCCCGCACCCGCCGACAGCCTCACTTCACGCACCAGGAGCCTCCACCCCTTCGGGCGCCCGATCTTCCCCGGGTCGTCCGACAGGCTCATCTGCGTCTTGGCCATGCACACCGGCAGGTTCCCGTAACCCCGCTTTTCCAGGTCCTCCAGGAACGCCGAGGCCGAGTCGATGTAGTCCACTCCCTCCGCACCGTACACGTGCGTCGCGATCTTCTCGATCTTCTCCTTCAGCGGCAGCCCCAGTTCGTACAGCGGGTGGTAGCCGTTGGCCTTCTTCATGGACGAGAGCACCTTCTCCGCCAGTTCCAGGCCCCCCTCGCCG
>Ga0209163_1000986_pt1 | contig 37780 bp, 35 predicted proteins | sample MTBAKSrepl2MetaG_FD_187457 | JGI IMG/M metagenome (GOLD analysis project Ga0209163, IMG submission 187457) | Enrichment culture microbial communities om Arthur Kill intertidal strait, New Jersey, USA, that are MTBE-degrading - MTBE-AKS2 (Arthur... | ecosystem: Environmental > Aquatic > Marine >...
GCCTTTGTGGACGCCGTTCTCGGTCATTTTGACTCCTTTCCGCCCGGTTTTCGTGGGGCTGGTGGACGGAGCACATGGGTTGTTGGGTTTCGCTTCGCTCTACCCAACCTACCGGGGGGCCGGACTGACGACGGGCGGGAAGGAAGTCTGCCGCGAAGCGGCTTACTTGAACACAGGGTTGACCGCAGCCACCCCATCTCTCTCTGCCAAAGAAGCGCGGACATCCGGCACGGCGGCCGGCGTGGACCGATTTTCCCCCTACGGCTCAGGGAGCCGAGAACGTTGACGGAACACCCAGAAATCGGAATCAGACCGGCACTATCATCACCGGACAGGGGGCCTGGGCCACCACATGCTGGGCAACGCTGCCCAGAATCAACTGCTTGAGTCGGGACCGCCCCCTGTGTCCCATGACAATCAGGTCGATCTCCCTGTTCCGCGCCACATCCAGAATGGCTCGGGCCGGATACATGTTGGTCATGGTCAGAGCCATGCAGGACAAACCGGCCTGCTCGACCTGTGCTTTTGCGGATTCCGCCGTCTTTCCGGCTTCTTTCTGCAAACGCTCGTACAGCGCCGGCGCATCGGCCAGGTATTCAGCATCGATTTCGGCCACACTCAAAACAAAAATTTCGCTTTTGCAGATTCGGCCCAGACTGATGGCCTGGTTGATGGCGTGTTCCGCGTACTCGCTGCCGTCCACCGCCACCAAAATCCTCCGGCCCCTGGTCAAAGGGCAGGTTCCCACTGTTTCCGCCATAAATTCACCTCCGTTGTGTGAACCTGAACACAATCAATCAGAAACGGTCATGCAGCGGGTGGGAAAAGATCCCAACACCGCCACCGCGGCCAAAATTACAGCAATCAGGCCCGTCCGCAAAAGGCAACTCTATTATATCGGATAGTTACAATCTCCGCCATTTCTCAGCCTGATGGACTAACGCCGCCCTGCTCATGGGCAGCCGGCTCAGACATCGCACGGGGAATGGGCGGCTCGCCTTCCCGATGAAATCTAATTACGATTGAAGCACCCTTTGGGAACTGCGTTGACCTTTTCCACCCGGCGAATACAATTCAAGTAGGCCATCTTGAGCGTGGTTTTGTTGTATTTCCCGATGGACGGCTCCGAGACGAGATCCTTGTCGGAAAACCGGTCCCCGCCGGCAGAGTGGCACCCGTGCAACACGTTTCCTGTCTTTCATCCACCGCTACACACCGCATCGGAAGCGTTCATCCATCGCTCACAGTTCTGAGGGAGGGCTCTCATGAAAACACGCGCTTTTTTTCTGTGTTGCCTGGGGTTGCTGCACTTCGCTTCATCGGCCGCGGCGTCTTATCCGATTCCCTGTCTCGCCCCGCCGCCCACGAGCAGTACCTCGCCGATGTGCGACTGGCGGGTTCAAGGATCTTACAACCTCAAGTATTTCACGAATTTCGATCTCAGGACCCTCAACGAATCCATCACCCTGGCCGTCATCGCAGTCCACGGCCGGCGGAACACGCGGAGCGAGGATCCCCCCTACGATTACTACGAGCACATCATCCTCGCTGCGCAAGACCGGGGACAGCAAAACAGTACCCTGGTCATCGCCCCATACTTTTCCAGGGACACACTGGAATTCTACGATTCCGCCTCGGGCGCCTGGATCTGGCGGGACAACCCCCGGTGCAGCGGAAATCCCAGTTTTGACGGCATCAGTTCCGACGGCAGACTGTGCTGGCGGGCATGGGACGGAAACGCCGCCAACGATTACAACAACGGAGGAAACGCCGCCAACGACCCTGATTTCCCGTGGACGTCGTCCTTCGCCATCATGGACGACATCATCGCATGGCTGGCGGAGAGCGGAAACTTCCCCAACCTGGAGACCATCATCGTCACCGGCCAGTCGGCCGGGGGGCAGTACACCCTTCGCTACGCCATGGTCGGCGCGGCGGAGCCCGACGGCATCACCATGCGCTATATCCCCGCCAACCCGGGAGGCGTGACCTACCTGGACGGCTGGCGTCCCGACCGGTCGGCCCTGGATGCCTTTCCGAACATCCTGTACCGGGAAGACTGTAACGGAAACGGCGCCATCGAACCAGGTGAAGTGAGCGCTCCGCCATCTCCCTCCGCCGACACCGGGACACTCTTCCCCGACCTCCAGGCATGGGCCGATCAGACCTGTGCTCTTTCCGAACCGGTGGGTTTCGAGTGGCTCGGGGACGCCTGCCATGCCGACGGTTCCTACGATCTATGGCCCTGGGGCCTTTCGGATGTGGATTCCGCCAACGATTATCTCTCCGCCAACTGCGAATCGCGCACCGCCGCCAGGGCCCGTTACATCGACCGGAACGTGGTGCTCCTGACGAGTATCGAAGACAACGAATACACCGCTCCCGACTTTCCGTGCGAGCCTTCGTCGGTGGACAGTTGCGAGCAAGCGGCCCAGGGGTATACGCGGTTGGAGCGCAACGCCTTCTTTTTCAACCACGTCTGCATCTACAATTGCTCCAAGCACGGCTTTGCCTCCGTCGCCGCCGACCGGGACGGCGACGGCGACCTTGACCCAATAGGCCACGGGGGCCACTGGATGTATCGTTCCGAGGCGACGCGGAGCATCCTGTTCGATGGCGTGAAGCCTCCGAGCATCTCAGGACAGAACGCGTCCATCCCTGCCGTGCCCGGCCGGGAGACACTCCTCACCCTGGAGCACCTGAAGCCCGGCGGTTTTGCCGAAGGCACCGGAATCACCGTATTGCCCGGAGACGATTACATCTACCGGTATCCCGCCATCGAAGACCGGGCGTCCGTCAAACCCGATGAAGACATCCAAGAAGAACCCCTCGTCCCTTATACCGGCACGGACCGGTCTTCGGTATATATCAGACCCGATGAAGACGTCCGCGGAGACCTCCTCGTCCCCGTCCGCGTCGTGTCCCCCATTCCCAATGCCCCGTTGCACCGCTATTTCACCAGCAACCAATATATGGTCAGACTGACGGTTCCGGGCATTGTCCCGGATATCAGCGTGAATGGGCGAGAGGGACCTCTGACGCTGAGCCAGTCTGGATCCATGAGTCTCTCGGTGTCGCTGGAGTGCGGTGAATGGGCAAGGGGGGCGGATTGGTGGTTGGCTGCGGAGACCCCCTTTGGAATCTTTTTCTTGGCCCCATCCGGCTGGACGTCCGACCTGGTCCCGGCATTCCGGCGACCGTTGTTCGATGGAAATTGGGTCTTCTTCGAAGCCGTTCCATTGCGGGATTTTCCCCCTGGAACGTATGTCTTTTTCTTCGGGGTCGACACGATCATGAACGGCGTCATTGATGCCGACGCCCTGTATTTCGACGCAGTCACCGTCCATGTGACCGGATGACGGAGATCTCGTAGAAGGCCCTGCGTCTCGACAGTCCCAGCGGAACGCGGGGCCGGTTTCAAGGGAACGGGGAATCCGCTGCGATACCGGATTTTCAGGACCGCGGATCCGAAGGCGGGGAATGCGAATCCCGCCGGGCGCGCCAGTGATACAGGGGGATTCGGCCGGACGGTCAGTCCACCCCTTTTTTTCTAACCGGATTTTATCCCATTCTTGTCCCGTCCTTTTCATTTCAGACAGACAAACGGGCATTTAGTACTGTCGCGGGCTATTTGCCTGTCCCTTTTTCGTACCTGATCACGGGGTTCGGCACGGGTCAAATACTGCAACTCCCCGCACCTGAAGCCTTCACACGGTGCTGCAGATGCAAGGCGGCGGACACGCAGACGTACTCCCTCTACTTCACGCGCCCGCCACAACAAAGCAGATGCGGTACCCTGTGAAGGCTTACCCCGCAGAAACCAGGTCACTTCGGCCTTTCGCGGCCGTCCTCGTCATGGGAAAGGGCGCAACAACCGCCCCCGGCCACACGGGGCTCGCGCCGTCTCTCACCCTGGGCGCCATGTTCACCGTTCCGCTGGCCCGAAAGGCAGGAAGGCCCACCCCAAGCGGCCTGCTCCAGGCCAAGCGGAATCGCGCAGACTTGGGTGCAAAATGTCCCCGTTTGACAGCCATTTGGGTACATTTTGTTCCATTTGTTGCCTCCAGGCTTCCCGCAAAGGCTCAATGTAAATAAAAATAATCCGCATTCTCAATATGTTTGGTATCATCCGGTAATTTTGTCTTTTCCGGCATAAAAAATGCTGTTTTTCCGGAGATGCCTCCTGCTGTGGGACTGTTTGTGCCTGAGCAGCGGCGTCCGGGACGCAGAAATGGGGGATGCTGTTCCGGCGGCATCTTCGTGTGGGGAAAAACGAAGCAAAGCGACGATTGGAACTTTGGCGGACGCCACTAAACCCGGCACAAGGCCCCGTTGGTGAAGCAGGGGCGGTGAACCGCCGGATTCGTGTGCAATCCGGGGATTCGGCAAGGCTCGGTGGGTATGACGAAGGTTGGGCCGGGGCCGCTCGGCCCTTCCTGAGAAAGGGGGTGATACAAGGCCAAAGAGAACCTCCGCATGGTGCTGTCCACAAGTCCACCTTGAAGATGAAAAAAGGAGGATCTATTTCATGGCGCGAGAAAAACTTATTTCGAGAAGAAACTTTCTCAAGGGAGGCGCCGGTGTCGTCGGGGCGGGGGCCCTGGCGGCGGGCTTCGGCGCGGGTTCGCTGCTCCAGCCGAGGCAAGCCCATGCCGCAGATCGACTCCGCTACTTACCGATCACTACCATCGATCCTGATGCAGTAAGGAAAAATGTCTGGAAATGGTACTTTACTGGCGGCGGGTGAATGAACGCAACTGTCTCTGGTCTAGTAGAGACACTGGCAACTACTCTCCCCGGTACTGGGTGGGATTATATACCCTATGGCGCCGGCCGTACAGGCATCGACGAGGTCTGGTGGATCTATGGTGGCGGCGGCATGGGCGGCTCGGCGAGCCTGTGCGGCGTCCCAAACGGGTGCGGCATTGTTCTGAATATGGTCGGTCTCCATGGTAATGCCGGGCAACTCATTCACCATTATACCAAGTCCCTGTGGCCGGGAGACAGTGTTTACGAACTGTACCTCTCGGACCCGTTTAGCTGGCCCGTTAGCATTACTCCGATTCCGAATGATGAGGTGCTGGCCAGGGTCGTACCCGACTCTCCCCTGTGCCACGTATCCATCAGCAAGTGGTGTGATGCGGCAGGGATAAGGCTTACGGACGTCGACGCCTCAGGGAGGAAACATAAAAACGACCGCTGCTGCAAGATAGCCTGCGACATGGCGGCAACAGTGGCTGAAATTATCAATCTCAAATGCGCAGGTCAGCTATGGGATCCCGGCTACGAAGTGGCACCTGCCACACAAACTTGCATAGATTGCCACAATGCGACTGCCGACTCCGTTCTTCCGGCCCAGCAGGGGAATATGGATTGCGCTTACTGCCATGGCGATGATGCTGTCATCATTTCCCCTAGACATGCGGGTTCGACAGGCGGCGGTCATCATTAAGTAATAACCCTCCACTGCATACAAGGTATGCAATATTGAATAAACATGTGGCATGCGCCCCATCGAGGGTTGCATGCCACAACTTATTACGTTGGAAAGCGGATTACTTTTCTACTGGAGGTCAAAAACGTGAGGTCAAAAACCTGGTTCCCGGCTGCTGTATGCACCGTAATCGCTCTCTCCCTAGGGCTCTGGTGGAGCTTGGGCGGAGAAGAAAAGTCCCGACAGGTTGCGGTAGTTCAGGTCCAGGACCAGCAGGATAAGATTGTCAATGCAACGGAGACGAGCGAATGTCCCAGGCTGCAAAAGACAAAGCAGCAAAAAGAACCCCGAACGCAGGTGGAAGGGAATACACGCCCCGTGCCATATACCACATGGGATGGGCCTGCGCAATTCACAGAGCATCTTGAACCTGAACAACGGCTTGTTACTATCCAGGGCGTTGTTGAATACATGGATCCCTGCACCCAGACTATAATAGTGGACGGAGTCAGCATCGACGCCTCAAGACAGGGAAATTTTCCGGATTATTATCAAGCCTATAAGGAAGGTGACTTCGTGGGCCTCACCTATAAAGAGAATAATTCAAGTAAACTTCTTCATTCCCTTGAAATGATTCAAAAGAAATTGAAGTAATTTCTCCTTTCTTTGTGAATCTAACTTTTCCTCTGCACCAAAATTAGAAATAGAAAGGCTTGCACGCTCACAGGCGTACCTGATCACAGAGTTCGGTACAACCCCGATGCTGCAATTCCCCGAACCGCAAGCCTTCGCAGGGTGCTGCAGATGTGCGGCGGGCACGCAGACGTACTCCCTGTACTTCAAGTGCCCGCCAACAAAGCAGATGCGGTACCCTGTGAAGGCTTACTCACAGACTGCGTAAAGTTCGCGACCTTTCCCGCCCGGTTGCATGCCCCAACAGGGCATCCTTCAAACCACTTCTCACGCATCACCGAATACTTTTTCCCAGACACTGATAATGGAAAGCATCCAATGAGACCGTCCCGCAAACATTACTTTCCCATGCGTACAAAATGGACTGCACATACTGCCATGACGAGGAAGCGGCCACAATCGCCGCCAGACATCCGGGTTCCAGTGGTGGCGGCGGTCCGAAGTAACACCCTCATCACCAGTATGTACTCCACGCCGTAATGGAATGTGGTATATTATTAATATATGGTTTTATTGAGGCCGCATGCTGCGAAGTGTTTCGGCTGCGGATGATGATTCCTGACCGGAGGTTCCGCCCGTGAGCTCAAAAATCTGGTTCCTGGCCGCCGCCTGCGCCGTTATCGTCATCGCCTTCGGGCTCTGGAGCATCGGGGGAAACGAGGAGGCGGAGCGGGAGGCCGTCGCGGTTCAGGACCGGCAGGAAGCGAGGCAGGATCCCATAATCCAGGACACGATAGTCCCGGCACCGGAAACACAAGAGAGGCCCCGGCAGGAAACGGCCCGAAAAGCTTCACCCCGACGGCCCGCACAGGAGACGGCAGAGGCCGGCCCTGCCACACGATGGGACGACCCGCAGCAGTTCGGAAGGAACCACCCGGACTCCAGGGTGGAACTCGTGACCATCCAAGGCGTCGTGGAATGTATGGACCCCTGCACCCAGACCATCATAGTGGACGGAATCACCATCGACGTCGGAACGGGAGGGAATTTCCCCATGTACTCGACCTTTGAAATCGGAGACTTCGTGGAAGCCACATACCGGGAAAGGCCGGGATCCGCGAACACCCTGGCGTCCATCGAAATCCTTCAGAAGAAGCTGAAGTAACCCCCCACTTTCCCTTTTTTCTCACTACCGCCCCCGGCAGGGGTCTGCGGAGGAACCCCCCTCTTCCTCACAGTGAGAGCCGGGACCCTGATGGGGCCGGCGCACCATCAGCCGCCTCAGTTTTTTTACGCTCTCTTTAGACCAGAAAGAAAAAATTCGTAAATTCAGTATAGTAAAACAAAACACCCTCTGACACACGAAGCGGCAGCCTCGTCCTTTGTTCAGATACGCGCCGGGAACCCGCCGTCGTCAAACTCGGGTTCAGAATGTTCCCTCCCGGCTGCCTCCAGGATGCGTCCTGTCCCCGCCGATGGATCCGTCCTTGCGCGCTCCGCACAAAAGTTGATTTGAATACTCTCTATTTTCAGCGTGTTCCAGAGAATCCGTCATTAGCATCGTTACCGGCATGAGTATTGCTCTTATGCCATGGATCTTGGGTGCCAGTGCCCGCCTCTTTGTGAGCGCAAGGCTTTCGGGGCACAGAAAAGGGGAGATTTCACCGGGGGGGCCGCCTGGCCCCTCTGGAAAGAAGGAGGTGATACAAGGCCAAAGAGAACCATCCTCTGATGTCATCCTGATCTCACACTGTAGTTAAAGAAAAAAGGAGGATCCATTTCATGCCGGAAGGGAAATTGATTTCGAGGAGGAATTTTCTCAAGGGAGGCGCGGGTGTCGTGGGAGCGGGCGCCCTGGCTGCCGGTTTCGGGGCGGGCTCGCTGCTCCAGCCGGGAAGGGCCCACGCGGCCCTGGGCTATCTGCCGTACACCGCGATCGACGTTGACCTGGTAAGGAAACTTGCGTGGAAACATTACTTTCAGAGCGGTGGGTGAATGAACGGGGCTGCTTCCGGTCTCATGGAAGCATTAGCATTGGCTCTCCCCGGCACTGATTGGGATCAAATACCTTATGGTGGGACGAGCTGGTTCAAATATGGCGGCGGCGGCATCGCGGCCTGGGGAAGCCTGTGTGGCGTCCCGAACGGCTGCTGCGCCGTCCTGAATCTGATCAATCTTACCAGCCATACGAACAGCGTTATGGGCTATTATTGCGAAACAAGCTTCCCGACCAGCGCGGTCTGCGACCTTTACAATCAAGACCCAGCCGGCTGGGTGGCCGCAGGCTTGCAGGTTCCGATCCCCGATGACCAAGTGCTCGCCCACACCATCGCCCGCTCTCCCCTCTGCCACGTCTCCATCAGCAAGTGGTGCGACGCGGCGGGGGTGAATCTCACCGATGTAGGTCCTACAGGGATCCCCGTGAAAAACGATCGGTGCGGCAAGATATGCGCCGACATGGCGGCGTTCACGGCTCAGTTGATCAACGGTGTGGCTTACGGGTATGTAATACCGGATGCCACTGCGGACTGCATGGTCTGCCACAATGCGTCAAGCCCCCCGGGCACCCCGGCCCAGCAAGGGAAAATGGACTGCGCATACTGCCATGACGGGGACGCGGTCATAATCGCCGCCAAACATCCGGGTACCAGTGGTGGTGGTGGTCCGAAGTAATATCCTCATCAACAGCATGTACTCCATGCAGTAATGGTATGTGATACAGTTGCGGCATGCGGCCCCTTGAGGCTGCATGCCGCACTCTACTATGTTCGGAGGCCATACTTCCTGACCGGAGGCCCCGCTCATGAGGTCAAAAATCTGGTTCCTGGCCGCTGCCTGCGCCGTGATCGTTTTCGCCCTGGGACTCTGGGGCCTGGGGGAAAACGAGGAGACCGGGCGGGATGGCGCGGTTCAGAACGGACTTCTTCCGGCAGCGGAAACACGAAAGAGTCCCGCCCAGAAAACGGTACGAAAAAACAACGAGCCCCCGAGGTCGGCGGAAGAAAGGGCGGAGGCCGCGCCGTCCTCGAGATGGGAACCCCCGGCGGAATTCGGAGTAGACCGCCCGCAGCCGTGGGCGGAACTTGTGACCATCCAGGGCATCGTGACCAGCATGGATCCCTGCACCCAGACCATCGTGGTGGACGGAATCACCATCGACGTCTCGGCGGGAGGGAATTTCCCCATGTACCGGACTTACGAGATCGGAGACTTCGTGGAAGTCACGTACCGGGAGACCGGGGCCGCGAACACCCTGGCAGGCATTGAAATGCTGCAGAAGAAGTGACGGCCCCCCCGGACCTATGAGGGATCGAGGATACCGAGACGATTCATCTTCCGGCGGAGGGTATTCTTGTCGATGCCCAGTTCCCGGGCCGTTGCAACCTTTCTCCATCGATTCTTCTCGAGGGCTTCCAGGATAGCGCGTTTCTCCACTTCCCTGAGATTGAAACCCACGGGCAAAACAGTGGCACGGTCGTCAGGCACGATGTGCACCGGAAGGTGCCGCACCTGAATGAGATCTCCCCGGCACAGGACGAAGGCATGCTCCAGGGTATTTTCCAGCTCGCGTACATTCCCCGGCCAGTGGTGCAGCATGAGGACCGCCATGGCCTCCTGGGACACCCCCACAATCTGCCTTCCCTTCAACTGGTTGAAACGTTCGACAAAATGATCGACGAGCAGGGGGATGTCTTCTTTACGTTCCGAGAGCGCCGGCAAGGACAGCTTCACCACATTGATGCGGTAGTAGAGGTCCTCCCTGAATATCCCCTGCCGCACCAGGTCCTCCAGGTCTCTGTGGGTGGCTGTGATGACCCTGGCGTTCGTGCCCACCCCGCTGGTCGAGCCGAGCGGCTCGTAGATCCTCGATTCCAGAACACGGAGGAGCCGCACCTGTACGGCCGGCGGGATATCCCCGATTTCATCAAGAAAAATGGTCCCATTCTGGGCGAGGGCGAACCGGCCGGGCTTGTCCCTTCTGGCGTCGGTGAACGCCCCAGCCTTGTAACCGAAAAGCTCCGACTCACACAAGGTCTCCGGAAGTGCCCCGCAGTTCACAGCGACGAACGGCCCTTTTTTCTTCGGGCTGCTGATGTGGATGGCCCTGGCGAACAGTTCCTTCCCCGTGCCGCTGGCCCCGTGAATCATCACCGTGCTGTCACTTTCGGCAATTTGAGGAAGTATGTCGAAGATGTCCGCCATTTTGGGGCTCTTGCTGAGAATATCGCCGAAAGAGTGCCTTTTCCGGAGCTCCTTGCGAAGTTCATACACCACACTCAGGTCCCGGAAGGTCTCCACCCCCCCGACAACCCGGCCATTTTCATCCCGGAGCAGATTGCTCGTCACGCTGATAGGAATGCATTTGCCGTCGGCCCGGACGATATAGATAGGCATGTTCCTGACAGGGATCCCGCCCCGCAGGGTCTGGCGCAGCGCACACCCGTTCTCGCAGAGGTCGGCCTTCAATACCTCGCTGCAGAGCCGGCCGATGGCCTCTGCCCTTGGGATGCCGGTGATCTTCTCCGCAGCCCTGTTAAAGGACGTTATCCGCCACTCGAGATCGACGGTGAAGACGCCGTCTGTGATACTGTCCAGGATGATCCGATGGTGTTCAGCGGCGAATACCGTGAAGTCCAAACTTTTCACTCGGCCCCTCGAGAAAGCTGGTACGGTCAACGAGTCCGTTCTCGGCCTCTTTTCTTCGCATCGCCTGCTTGAGGACCCCACATAAAATCCGGTCCCGCAGGCACACGCGTCACGCCCGACCCCGCCCTTCCTCTCTCTCCCTGCCGCTTGCCGCTGGTACAGCCCCTGAAACCAGTGCACCCACCCAGACCACCTGTAAGGCGACGATTCCAGGCAGACACACGGGGGGAATCCCCTCGACCATGTGTTCCCGAATCTAAAAAAATTTTAGCACATTCAGGCGGTGAAGGAAAGTACCCCTCTATTTCTATAACGCTAGTTGATAGTTTTGATCTAGCTCATTCAAACGTTTTTGCGATGAGACTAGCATGCCCGATGATTTTTGATCTGGATGCCAACAACCCGATCGACCAGGCTTTCCAAGGTGTGTTTTTTCAATTGCAACAACAATTTCAGAGGCAGCTTAATCTTCAATAGCATAATGGTACCTGATCACGGGGTTCGGCACGGGTCAAATACTGCAACTCCCCGCACCTGAAGCCTTCACACGGTGCTGCAGATGCAAGGCGGCGGACACGCAGACGTACTCCCTCTACTTCACGCGCCCGCCAACAGAGCAGAAGCGGTACCCTGTGAAGGCTTACCCTTTTTCTTCCTCGTTCCGGCCAAACGGGGGCCGGGCGTCAATCGTCGGGGCGGGCCACAACCGCGAGGAGAGGCCCCTTCCCGAACACCCTGTCGATCACCCAGAGCGGAGGGGCAAGCGCCGCACGCATGACAAGATGATCCACTGCACGCAAGGCGGCCTTCTTCACGGCTCTGTCCCACCGGCGCCGGCGCAGCCAGAAGCGGCAGCTCAGCACCGCAACGCCATAGGCTCCGCTCAGGCACAGCCGTTCACACTCCACGAAGCCGGTGCCCTCGAGCAACCGCCTGATTGCGGCCTCGTCCGGGACGAAGAGGTGGCGCGGTTGATCGAGGCCGGCCCAATACCGCCCCCACAGCCTTGCATCCCAGGCGTCTAGATTCGGCACGCGAAACACGAAGATACCTCCGGGCCGGAGCAGACTCCGAACCACACCCAGGGTCCGGCGCGGTTCGTGGAGGTGTTCAAGCACATCCCACATGGTGACTGCATCGAAACTTCGGGGCGCCAGCGGTGCGTCCTCCAACCTCCCGGTGTATACATGAAGGCCGAAACGTTGACGGGCCAGTGCAGCCGCCTCCACCGACGGTTCGACCCCGGTCTTGCACCACCTGTCTGCCCCTCCGGCCAGAAAAATGCCGGTTGCGCATCCGACATCGAGGATGCGCCGCGTTTCACCGGGCGTGGGCGCCCACCGCTCCACCAGCCGCCAGCGCTTCCGCACCCCATGGCGGAGGAGCAGCCTTGCCAATGGATGGGTCCCTTGCGGGATCGCAAAAGGGTCGTATTCCGGGGGATAGTACGAGGCCATCTCATCCGGTGTAAGGCGCGGATTCTGGTAGAGCAGGCCGCAGCGGAGACACCGCACCAGATGGAAAGGCCCCGGAAGTCCCAAAAGGGAGTCCTCCAGTGCGTAGCGCGGCTGTGATTCAGTGGCGCCGCAAAGGGGGCAGGCCGCCGTCTCCAAAATAATCAGCCTTCCAGATACCGCCGGTACGCCTGCGCTATACCCCGGCCGGCGCGCTCTGTACTGAAGACGTTTACGGCCCGCTCCCTTGCCTGCTTCCCCAGAAAACGCCGCCGCGGATCATCGTCAAGCAGATCCAGGACCGCTTGAGTCAACTGTGCCGTATCCCCTGGAGGCACCAATACCCCGCAGGGGCCGATCACTTCTCCGAGGGCCCCGGCGGTGGTGCCCACGACAGGGGTCCCGCACGCCATAGCCTCCAGAGCAGGCAGCCCGAAGCCTTCAAGAAGCGACGGCAGGACAACAAGATCGGCCAGCGCGAAATAGGTGGCGATCTCTTCGTCCGGTACGCTGCCGATCTCGAGCACGCGTCTCCACCCCGGGCCGGCGGCCCGGATGATCTTCTCACGATAATTCGGCTCCCACGTGCCCACGAGAAGCAGCCAGACGTCGTCCGGCAGGTCCTTCATCCCTGACACCAGGTATTCCAACCCCTTGCGCGGGGTTTTGAACCCCACGTGCAGCAGAACCCGGGCACCTCCCAGACCGAGCCGCCGCCGCAGGGCGGAGGTGTCGTGCGGCGCAAACCGGACGGTGTCGACCGCTTCGGGCACCACCGCGATCCGCCCGGCATCGATCCCGTAATGTCTCACAAACTCGTCTCGCGATGCCTCGCTCGGGGCGATCAGCATCCCTGCCCGCCTCACCGTCGGCCGTTCCAGCAGCACGCGCGCCGCGGAATAATACACCCGCCTGAAAAGGCGGTTGCGCCCCGAGGAGGCATACGGCCTGCCGCCGTCTGCGGTGAGACGCTGCCGAAACGACTGGAACAGACTGGCTGCAAAGGGCCCCCGATAGGCCCACGCAAAGTGGCAATCCAGAAAGTGCACCACGTCGAAAGGGTTCGTCCGCTGCATGCGCCGCACATGGCGGGCGGCCCGGAGACTGTAGCCGATCCAGTCGCTCCTCCCTATGGGTACGCGCTCCACACGCATGCCGTTCTGCGCGGCGGTCCTGGACGTTCCCGGACGCAAGGCCGCCACCATGGTCATATCGTGGCCGGCTTCCACAAGCCGGCGGGCCAGACGTTCCGCATAGACGGCCAGGCCGGAGGAACGAACCGGCGCTATATCAAGACTGACAAGGCAGAGGCGCATGGACCCGCGAAAGTACCCTTTCAATCACATTGCTGATATTCGTCATGCCGTAGCGTTCGGCGAAAAGGCTATACCCGCCGGAGGCGATCTTTTCGCGCAGCTCCGGTCGGTTGCGGAGGTGCACTACGGCATCTGCAAGGGACTGCGGGTCTCCCATCCGGCACATGTACACGTGCTCTCCATGCGTAAAAATTTCAGAGTTCGCCCGGTTCGCCCCTACTATCGTCGGTTTCCCCATTGCCAGAAGCTGAAAGGTCTTGGAGGCGATCACGTTCTGAGCCTTGGTGCTTTCGGAAAAGTGTCCTCCCAGGCACAGGGACGCCTGGGCGATTGCCTCCGGCAACCGCTCGAAGGGTATCCAGGGGACAAATTCAATATTCCCGCAGCGGAGCACCTGCGACAGTCTGTGGATTTCCGCGTACCGCGCCCCGCTGCCGGCGATGCGGAACGTGATGCCGCTTTCGTTCTCCAGGAGCTTCGCAGCCCGGACTACGTGCTCAATACCATGGACGGGCAGGTACGAGCAGTAGTAAAATACGATGAACGGATCTTCCGACGGGGGGCTGCGCGGGGAAAAGAGTTCTTCGTCGCATCCCACGTAGAGCACGACGAATTTTTCCGCAGGCAGCCGGTAGGTTTCCACAAAGTAGTCGAGATGCGCTCTGGTATCCAGCATCACCACATCGGAAAGCCTGCATGCTGCGGCATCCATCCAGAACACGAGGCGCCCCAATATGGAGCGGGGCGTGAATGTTCGGCGGTCAAAACAGAGGGTGTCGTACGTCGACACAAGGGCATCGAAAACGATGGGCCGCCGCGAAAAAAGCCGTGCGGCGAAGACGAGTGGATAGCCGTAAAAGCCGACGAAGAGGGCATCGTGTTTCCGGATGCGGGTCAGAAGTTTGATGAAGAGCCGCACGTGGCGCATGACGTAATTCTTGCTCCTGTCCGTGATCTCTATCACCGACCCGTGCCGGCGAAGGGCCTTGAGAATGAGCCGATTCCGGACGTATTCCGGTTCCCGGCCGCACACGAACAGCACATCCATACACCCTCCATGCCCGCGTGTGGGGGATTATAGAGAAGATCCTTGACCACGGCAATCGCCGCCGGTACGGAGGGGCTCTTCCCGCTCTCCGCCGTCATAGTGAATTGGAATCTGCCCTCGGACACCGCGTGCTGCGTCGAGTCCCTGCTGGCCGGAGCCCCGCCCGTCCCTGACGTCATTCTGGTCGACAACGGCTCTGACGACGACTCGGTGAGGCGGTTGAGAGGGCGTTTCGGAGGCTCAATCACGATCATCCGGAACGAAAAGAATCTCGGCTTCGCCGGCGGGGCGAACGCGGGAATCCGGCACGCCCTGGCGGCTGGAGCCCGGTCCGTGCTGCTTCTGAACAACGACACGGTCGTCGCTCCGGACATGCTCGCGCACCTGGTGAGTGCGGCGGCCGGACTCCCCAGGGCGGGAATGCTCGCCCCCGTCATCCGTCACTATTATCAGCCCCGGCGTGTCTGGGGCATCGGCGACAGGGAATGCCGCTGGCTTCCCGTACCGCTGAAACTCGGCCGGCGCGCACTGCGGCAGGCAGGGGGGAAACCCTTTGCGGTGGATTACGTGACGGCATGCGGCGTCCTGGTCCGAAGTACCCTGTTCAAGGAGGTAGGCCTTTTCGACACCAGCTATTTCATGTATTTCGAGGACGCCGACCTCTGCCGGCGTGCACGAGAGGGCGGCTTCGGCATCTGGTGCGTGCCCGCCGCAACGATGTGGCACAAGGTATCTCAGACCGCCCGCAAGGACAAACCCGCCAGCCGGTATGCACTCTCGTGGGGCAGGGCGCGGTTCCACATGACCCACCCTCACGGTGTATTCCCTCGGGCCGTCTGGGCATATCTCTTCTTGAAGGCGTCTCTCATCACTTTGCAGGATATGGCCTCGGGCCAATGGGGCACCATCAAGCCGCTCTGGGCGGGAACCTGGGACGGCTGCCTCAGGCGGCCATCGCACTACCCTGATGGACGCCCACACCCCAAAAGCCCGCCGCCAGCCGCCTGACTTCTCCGTTCCGGCGGACACCCTCAAAAACGGGATCCGGCGGCGTGTTTCAGGCACAAACCCCGGTTCGAGAACTTTCCCCAAGCGTTAAACCCGACACCCCCGCGGGAGAGGCGGAGAGAAACAAGGTGTCATCGACGTATCTGTACGGGGCGACATCCCGTGCGAAACGCCTGAATTCGGCCACGTCGGAGACGATGCGGTCTACCTCCTCCGTGAGCCGTTCAAAGGCGAATGAATCGTAGCGGGTCCCGTTTTGAGCAACGTATTCTCGGGTCATGCCGAGACCCACCTGATGGCGGAATTGTTCCTCCATGGTGCCGGAGCCGAGGTAGAAGCATCCGACCAGGCCCTGACTTTCAGTCCTCCTGGGGCAGGGAACAAATCGGCAGTGCATGGGCTGCACCTCTCTCACCGAACACTGGTTCTCCTCACTGTAGAAGACGCAGTGCCCGTTCCGTATGAGCTGGAGACCGCCTGTAACTTCGCTGGGCTGCGGGGAGACCATCCGTTCGAAAAAACTCCTCGGACTGATGCCCAAAAACGACGCGATGCGTCTTACATCGTCAATCGTCACAGGCGTTTCCTTTGCACAGCCGCCCCGTGATTCGCAGGTCGAACAGTCGTAGATCATCACCAAAGGCGCCCCGTCACCGCCTCTCGAAAGCTTGATCTTCCTGTCCCCGTCAACGACGGTATTCTCCTTGATGCTCAGGATCGCCCGCAGGTACTCGATTTCATTCCACACCACCCCGTTTCTCCTGATGTACGCCCTGGTCACGGCGGCCGAAACCGAGTGCTCCCACAACGTAAGCCTCGATGCTTGGCTGGTACAGAACGATGTCCATGGCAGCGACGGAACGGAGCGGCCCTTGTTGCAGTAATACAATCCGCAGGCCCTTGGACGGGCGTCGTGAATCCCGCATTTCTTTTCACTTGTGAGAAAAATACAGGTGCTGTCGTGTTTTTTACGGATCATGAAGAGGGAAGACCGGGGAGACGCCGTTTCCTGGATATACTCTTCAAAGGCCGTCTTCTCGTCCACGCCCAGATGCTTTGCCATCCGGTGCAGGTCAAGGAGGGTCAAGGGGATCTCGAACTTGCAACATTCGCCGCACATCTCGCATGCAAAGGTGACATCCAGCATCATCTCCCTCCGTCGTAACTGATCACAGGGTTCGGCACAGCACTGATACTGCAAATCCCCAGGACTGCAAGCCTTCACAGGGTGCTGCAGATGGAAGGCGGCGGGCACGCAAACGTACTCCTTGTACTCAAGTACCCGCCAACACAGCAGATGCGTTACCCTGTGAAGGCTTACGCTCCATCAGCATCCTTTCCCCGGAGCCCGGGGAGATTCCGTGTCCACGCCCGGCCGCCCGTTCAAGAGTTGCAGGATCTTGCCTGGGATGTTCTCGATGCCCACCACATGGTCCACAGCCCCCAGGTCGATGGCTACTTTGGGCATACCGAAAACCACGCAGCTCGCCTCGTCCTGGGCCAGTGTGGCCGCCCCTGCTTCCCGCATCTCCAGGAGCCCCCGAGCGCCGTCCCCCCCCATGCCGGTCAGGATGACCCCCAGTGCATTCGAGCCCGCAACCTGGGCCACGGAGCGGAACATGACATCCACCGAAGGCCGGTGCTGGTTGACGAGAGGCCCCGACTTGACTTGAACATAGTAACGGGCCCCCGATCGCCGCAAAAGCATGTGCATGTTGCCAGGCGCCACGAGGACCACTCCGGGGACCACGGAATCTCCGTCCTGGGCCTCCTTCACATCCAGATCCGAAAGTCCGTTGAGGCGCTGGGCGAACGCCCGGGTGAAGACCTCGGGCATGTGCTGGGTGACGACCGTTCCCGGCAGATTCGGAGGCATGACGGTGAGGATGGCTTCCAGGGCCACGGTCCCCCCGGTGGACGCTCCGATCGCGAGCACCTTGTTGGTCGTCCGGGCAAGAGCCGGAAGGGAACCGGCGCACCGGGTACTCCGTCCCGGCAGGCCCTTTCCCTTCACGTCCACCCGGGCGGCCATCTTCAGCTTTTCCGCGAGCTCACGGCTCATATCGCCCACCGTGTACGCCGCTCCGGGTTTGCACATCACATCGACCGCTCCCGCCGCGACAGCCTCCAGGGCGAGTTCCCCGCCCTTGACGGTAAGCGAAGAGACGATCACTACGGGAAGCGGGTGGTGGCGCATGAGCTTGCGCAGAAACGTCAGGCCGTCCATTCTTGGCATTTCTATATCGAGGCTCACCACGTCGGGATTGAGCTTCAGGATCTTGTCCCGGGCGACATAGGGATCCGGGGCGGTCCCCACCACCTCGATGTCCGGGTCTTTGGAGAGCTCCTGCCGGAAGATCTGCCGCACCACCGCCGAATCGTCCACGATCAGCACCCGCGTCACGGGTTACATCCCTCCTCAACAAACGCCGCCACAGCGATTGGTTCGCCGTCCTCGGCCATGACCGCCATGCCGCACGTGGCGCCGCGGCCCTTTTCGAGGTGAAGGGCCTTGGGTACGATCCTCGCCTCCGGAATCCCGATCTCACAGACCGCGCTTTCGCCGAACCAGACCGCCATCAGAGGCCCCACGATCATGTTCAGGATCTCTCGCAGGGCGTCAGAGCCCCGTCCGTCCCAATTGGCGTCGTCCTCGGGCTCCAGACCCAACAGTTCAGCCGCCAGGCGGTCCGCGAATCTCGTGGAAGTCGCCATCAGCAACCAACCTTGGCCCGCCCCGGAGAACCTCAGCTCCACCTCGACCAGCTCGTCTTCCCATCCCGGGACTTCTTCGATCGGCTCGACGAGCACAAAGGCAGCCTCCTCAAGAACCCTGGCCGCCACCGCGAAAAGGGTCTCGCACCGGGACTCAGTCGGCATGGGTATCTCCTCCGGAGCCGAGCACATCCGCCACGACATCGCGGAAACACTCCGGCCTGAAAGGCTTCTTGATGTAGGCCCGGATCCCCCGCCTCTTGAGGTCTTCGATTCGGGTCCGACTGTGATCCGAGGAGACGATCACCACCGGGATCCGCCCCAGGAGATCGTCCCGGACCATCCTCTCCACCAGCTCCAGGCCGTTCATCCCGGGCATATGGAGATCGGTGAATACGATGTCGATCCAACTGTCCGAAAGTATCCGAAGGGCCTCTGCGCCGTCGGCCGCCTCCTGGATCTCCCCGACATCGACACCGGACATGTTCAGGGATTTCTTGACCATGGACCTCACGATGACCGAATCGTCAACGATCAGAATATTGTAGCTCATGACACTTTCCCCGCGCTTGTAAAAAAAACACCGGCCAGGTTCTGGATATGATCGAAGGTCCCGGAGGCGACACGCTCCAGCCGCTGCGGCGTGATCCCCAGGCGGTCGACGACCCCCGGCTCTACCCTGCGGGCAAGCCCGCCGAAATCGTTTCCGTAACCGAGCGAACTCCCAAGGGCGTCCGCCGCGTGAACGAGATCCACCATCACCTCGCAGGTTCCCTTGGATGCCAGGCCCGGTGAGTGATGCCACTTCGCGGCGCACCCTATCGCAGGGGGGAGATTCCAGGCCCCGGCCACCTGAGCGCCCACCTCGGCGTGATCCGTACCCAGCACGTCGCGCTCCGCCGCAACAAAGCTCATACCATTCTGCATGCGCAGGGCCAAGGCGGGGGCGTCCTCCGCGATGAACGACCCGATCACGAGCTTGCCGATGTCGTGCAGGAGACCGGCCGTGAAGGTGAGGTCCGGGGCATCGAGTGCAAGCTCCAAGGCGAGGTGTTCGGCCAGCACAGCCACGGCGACGCAGTGCAGCCAGAAGGTCTCAGCCTCCATCCCGTAGCCCGGCAGGGTCTCTGGGATGATCCGCAGGAACCCGGCGGTCGCCGCTGCCTCGAACAGCTGTTTCGTCCCCATCAGGGTCACGGCCTGGCGTATCGAACGCACCTCCCTGCTGCAACCGAACCTGGCTGAATTCGCGATGCGGAGCATGTTGGCCGTGAGGGCCGGGTCCGGCCTGATGGCATCTTCCATGTCGAAGGCATCCGACCGCTCATCCCGGACCAGGGCGGCGAGGCGCGCCACCGCCGACGGGAGGGTGGGGAGGCTCTGCACACGGGCTAGGATGGAATCGGCGGGTATCACAGGTCCGCCTCCTCTCCGTTTCCCCGGACGGTCACGCGTCCGGTCCCCACAAACAATCGGACCGTGCGGGATTTTTTGCCCCCGACATCCTCGGCGGCGATGATGACATTGTTCTTCCAGAACATCTTACGCATGATGGTATAGTTGCGCTTGCCGATGTCAAAAGTGCCCTTGTCATCGTACAGCGCGGCGCCGCCCGCGACCTTGACGACCAGGTCTTTCTTTTGGCATCCGCGGGCGTACATCTCCTGAAAGAGCATGGGAACGCCCAGGTCCGCAAACATGGCCGGCTTCTGCCGTGCCTTGTCGGGTGACACCTTGGAGTGGGGGAGCATGAAATGGATCATCCCCCCCACGCGCCGCGTTGGATCGTACACGATCACCGCGATGCACGAGCCGAGTGCATAGGTGATGATCTGCACTTCGGGGTCTTCGCTCACCTTGATGTCTGCGATATCGACCACAACAGTCCGGGCAGCCGCCATGGAAAGGCCTTCTCTGTTCACGGGAACCGTCATCTTTCACATCGATCTCGGCCGGTTCATACGCCGGCCCCCTTCTGGTACACGGAAGGCCTGATCACCCGGAGGCCGGTTCCAATGCCGGCCAGCGTCTCGGAGTGGCCGATCACCAGAAACCCATCGGGTTTCAGGAGCCTCTCAATTTCCTTTATGAGTCCCTCGCGGACCGCCGCATCGAAGTAAATCATCACATTCCGGCAGAACACCATGTCCAGGGGTCCGGTCATGGGGAACGGCGGCTTTGCCAGATTCAATCTCTTGAACACAATCTTCCCCTTGATCTCCGGCCGCACCCGATACCCCTTTCCGGTCTTGCGGCCCCCGTCATCCCGCATGAAATGCCTGGCGCGCTGGGCCGTGGAAAGTGAAGCCAGCTTTTCCTCCTCATAGACGCCTTCGCATGCCTTCGACAACACCCGGGTCGAGATGTCCGTGGCCAGAATCAAGAAATCGGCATCCTGAACACCCAGAGCCTCGGCGATGGTGATGGCCATGGAGTAAGGCTCCTCGCCGCTTGAGGCTGCGGCGGACCAGAATCGAAAATGTTTCTGCCCGGCCCCTACCCACTGTTTTACTGCGCGGGACAGGAGCTCGAAGTGATCGGGCTCCCGGAAAAAACTGGTGAAGTTCGTGGATATGGAATCCAGAAAGTGCACCAATTCCTCTCCCGATGCATCTCTTTCGAGAAAACGCACGTACTCCCGGACGGTTTTGAACCCCAGGGCCCGCTGGCGCCTGGCCACCCGTGCGGCCACAAGCGCCTCCTTTCCCGAGTTCAGCTTGATGCCCGCGTGCTCGTAGGCCACACGCGTGAATTTTTCGAAAAGACGGGGTTCCATGGTGTTCGAAAACCGATTGCAGGCGGCCGGTGACGCTCCGGTGCGAATGCCCCCGGCCGCTGCTCGATTTCCGCGCCTAGAAATTCGCGAAATCCGGATCGTCTTCCATGGGAATGAGGTGCTCCGGTTTCACCTTCACCCCCTGCTTCTCCGAGGCCTTCTTCGGCTGAGCCGCTTTCGAGCGCGTCGCAGACGGGCTCCGGGCCGCGGCCCCTGACCCGGCGGGTCTCGATTCCGTCCTTTGCAGCCGGAAGCGGCTCACCATGGCCGCAAGCTCCTGAGCCTGGCTGGAAAGCTCTTCGGCCGCGCTGGAAGACTCCTCGGCGTTGGCCGCCGACTGCTGGGTCACCTGGTCCATCTGGGCCACCGCCTTATTTATCTGATCGATCCCGCGGGCCTGCTCCTCACTCGCTGCAGCGATCTCACCAATGATATCAGTTACCTGGCCTACAGCCTGGACGATCTCACCGAGATTTTCGTTGACCTGTCCGCAGATCTTCTCACCCCCCTGGGCCAGATTGACGGACTCCTTGATGAGGGCCTCGGTCTTCCCTGCCGCCTCCTTCGAACGCTGGGCGAGATTGCGCACCTCCTCAGCCACCACGGCGAAACCCCGCCCTGCGTCACCCGCCCGGGCGGCCTCCACCGCGGCATTGAGGGCCAGCAGATTGGTTTGAAAGGCTATTTCATTGATATCCTTTATAATCTCAGCAGTACCCTCAGATGCCTTTCGAATCTCATGCATGGCCTCGATCATCTTGGTCATGGCATCCGTGCCCTTGTCGGCCGCGCCTCTGGCGGCGAGCCCGAGGGACTTCGCCTGCTGAGTGTTGTCGGCGTTCTGCTTGATCATCCCCGACATTTCTTCAAGGCTGCTGGATGTCTCCTCCAGGGAACTCGCCTGTTCGGAGGCCCCTTGGGCCACGGACTGGCTGCTCGCCGCAATCTGCTCTCCGGCGGCGCTCAGTTGATCCACCGCTTCCGCCACGTTCACCATGGCGTCATGCTGCGCCTTGATGCCGCGGTTCAGGTTTGTGGAGATCTGGAGGAAATCTCCCTGGTAATCGCCCTCGGCCTTGGCTGTCAAATCCGCGTTGGCCATGGCCTCGGCGACGCCGACAATGTCGCGCAGGACCTTTTTCCGCTCGGAGATATCCATCACATACTCGATACCACCGATGATTTCGCCCTTGGCATTCTTTATCGGGGCGCCGGTGTACTCGATGGGCATATTGAGCCCCTTGGGATCCGCCACGGTCTCGGCGGTAAAGACATTGTCCTGCTGCATGGCCTGGTTCACCCGGCATTCCTGGGTCCGGCAGTGCGGCGTCTTGAACAGCTCGTAACACTTCTTGCCCTTCACCGTCTCGGACGTCATCCTCACGACCTCGGCCCCGGCCGGGTTCATGAACACAACGTTGTAGTCCTTGTCGATCACCATCACCGGCGTCGGAATGTTGTTCAGATATTCTACCTTCTGCTGGGCATCGTCCATGGCCCGCTTGGTCTGAGTGATGTCCACCACGTACTCGAGGGCACCCACGATCTTGCCGTCCGCGTCCTTCACCGGCGCCCCTGTGTACTGAATGGGCATGTTCAAACCCTTGGGGTCCGCCACCGTCTCGCCGGTGAACACCCCGTCCTGCTGCATCGCCTGCGCGCAGCGGCACTCGGGGGTCCGGCAGTGCGGCGTCTTGAACAGCTCGTAACACTTCCTGCCTTTCACCGTCTCGGGCGTCAGCCCCACCACCTGCGCACCCGTCGGGTTCATGAACGTCACGTTGTACTCCCGGTCGATCTGCATGATGGGGGTGGGAAGCACATTGAGATTCTGGATGGCCTGCCGGCCGGCCTCCCCGTCGGAGCCGGTTGCGGCGAGCAGCGTGGCGATGGCCCCGAGGGGCCCCTCCTGGCCGTTCATCACCGGCGTGGCCACGAATCGCACCTTCAATTCTTCCTTGGTCCGGCGATTTGTTACGACGAAGTCGTCCTCGACCTCCTCTTCCTCGTAACGAAGGGCCGCCTCCAGCGGAGTCTTGGCCTTCTTCTCGAAAAACCCCGTCCATGCCATTTTCCCCACCATGTCCGCTGCCTGGAGGCCCGTGAGCTCCTCCATGGGCGAACCCCAAAAAACCACCCTCGCCTTGTCGTCCACGGCAAATGCCGGGACCGGCAGCGCCGCCAGCAGCTGTGGATCAAATCCGCCTGTCCTCTTCTTCGATTCGGTGTCTTTCATTGTTCTCGCTCCTTCATGCCTTTCCGTGTAGTCCTCTCGGATCGTGTTTCGCGTTCTCGCCGCATCCGGGCGACCAGTCCTCAGGCGTCGGCGGTGCGACTCATATCGAGAGTCTCCTGAAAACTGAGCACCTTGCCGATGTCCAGCAAAAAGATCACCCGTTTGTCCGTCTTGCCGAGCCCCAAAATGAAATCGGCGTCCACAGCCCCAGCTCCAAAATTGGGCGGAGGCGCGATCCGCTCGGCCTCGATGTTCAGTACCTCCAGCACCTCATCCACAAGGATGCCCATGGTGAAATCCTGGCCCTGGTTCGCGTACTGCACCACGATGATCACTGTCTGTTCGGTGCTCTCGGTCCTAGCCATCCCGAACTTCAACCTGAGATCCACAACGGGGATCACCTTCCCGCGAAGATTGATCACCCCCCTGACGAATTCCCTGGCCCGGGGGACTCTCGTGATCTCCATCAGACCGATGATCTCACGGACCTTCAAGATCTCCAGGCCGTACTCCTCTTCTGCCAGCCTGAAGGTCATGTATTTGCCGGCCAGCTGATGAATGACCCCGGGCTCCGGGGCGGCCAGATCGGCCTCGCGAACCGCTTCAACGAGTGTGGTCATATGCGTACCTCCTGATTCATTGGTGTGTATGGCGCGCCGGTCGTTGTCGTGATGGCCCCGCCGGGAGGTCCTCCGCCGGTCTCGTGGACCCGGGCGGATCCCGCATCCAGGAGATCGGCGATCTCGTCCGGATTCAGAATCAGGCCCACCGTGCCGTCGGAGAGAATAGCCGCCCCGGAGAACACCCTGATATCAATGGCCTTCGATTCGAAATTCTTGATCACCACCTGCTGTTGGGTGATGACCTCGTCCACAAGCAGCGCCACCTTCCTGCCGCCGCTCTCGATGACTACGGCCAGTCCTTGCGTGGGGTCGGCCTTCGCAGTTCGGATCTGCAACAGGCGGTTCAGCCGCAGGAGCGGCATGACCTCGCCGCGGATGTTGATCAATTCCCGTCTGTCCGCCACGGAGAGGAGCATGTCCGCCTTGGGCTGCACTGATTCGACGATCGAGAGTGTGGGTATCAGATAACGGTCCTCTCCGCAGGCCACGAGCATCCCGTCGATTATCGCAAGCGTCAGCGGCAGGACCATCTTGAAGCTGCTCCCCTTGCCAGGCGTTGAGGAGATCTGGACGCGGCCCCGCATCTTCTCGATGTTGCGCCTGACGACATCCATTCCCACACCACGGCCTGACACCTCGGTCACCTCCTTGGCCGTGGAGAAACCCGGTGCGAAGATCAGATTGTAGATCTCCCGTTCGCTCAGATTGTCCCGCTCGCCGGCAAGTCCCTTTTCCTGCGCTTTCTTCAAAATGGCCTCTCTATCCAGGCCCCGGCCGTCATCCTTGATTTCGATGACGATGCCGCCCCCCTCGTGATAGGCCGAAAGCCGGACGGAACCCTTCGGCGGCTTGCCCGATTTCCGCCGTTCCTCCGGAGATTCGATCCCGTGGTCCACGGCGTTTCTGATCATGTGAACAAGGGGATCGTTGATCTGTTCCACCATGCTCCGGTCCATCTCGGTGCCCTCACCTGAGACCTCCAGTTCCACCTGTTTGCCGCTTTTCCTCGAGAGATCCCGAACCATCCGGGCCATTTTCTGAAAGACGCTCCGGACGGGCACCATGCGCATGCGCATCCCGATGTCCTGGAGCTCTCGCGTGATGTTAGCCAACTGGGCCAGCGACTTGCGCACCCTCGTGGAGGACAGTGCTGAAATCTCCGGCGCGTGCACCACCATGGACTCGACGATCACCAACTCGCCGATCATGGCCACCAGGTTGTCCACCCGGTCGAGATCCACCTTCACGGTCTCCTTGATCTTCGCAGGGCCGGTGACCGCGTCCCGTGCCTGAGACTGGGCCCGGAGGGCCTTGCCCACATCCTTGGGACGCACAAGTCCCTCGGCGATCAACACCTCCCCAAGGCGCTGGCCTGTCTTTTTCTGGGTACGCAGCGCTCGCTCTATCTTCTCGGGCGGCACCGAGGCGATCTCCCGGATGACCTCGCCAAGCCGGGCATCAGGGGGGAATCTCGGAGGGTCCGGTTCCAGAGGCAGATTCCCGGCAATGGCCGACTTTATCGTCTCCAGCAGGGCCTGCAGGCCAGGAACTGACGGGAAAACCGTGCCCTGTTCCAATGCGCGCCGGATGCCCGCGATCATCCCCCGCATCATCTCGGTCGCATCGAAGACGAGGTTCAGCACCGGGCCGGCGAGCTGCAACCCACCTTCCCGAACACGGTTCAACAAGGTCTCCGTCGTGTGGGCCAAATCCGCAACTTCGCGCAAATCGAGAAAACCCGCCACTCCCTTGATGGTATGAAAGACCCTGAAGAGCCCGTTTACCATCTCGGGGTCTGCAGGCCGCCGTTCCGCTTCCAGAAGGATCTCGTCGGCCCGCTCCAGCGCATCGCCGCTCTCCTGGACAAACTCACTCACAAGAGAGACGGTCTCCGGCTCCCTCTCCACATGCCGGGGGATATCCACGTCCTCGACACAGGCGCGCCCTCCATCTCCTGAGAGACTCCCCGCCGGGCCGGCTGGGAGGACAGGCCGATTTTTCATGGCATCCTGCATCCTGTCCCGCAGGACGGCGAGTCCTTGAACAGGCGGAAACGGTTCGCCCTCCTCGACGGCGATAAATATCCGGGCCAGTGCATCCTGTACCTGCTCGACCGCATCCAAAAGCGGGCCGAGAACCGTATCATCGAGGCCAAGGCCGCCATCGTGGGCACAGGAGAGCAAAGTCTCGGCGGTGCGGGCCATATCCGCCATTTCCAGGAAATCGGGGAAAACCTCGACACCTTCCCTGAGGGCAGCCAAAGCGCCGAGCAAATCCTTCACCATCTCGGGGTCTGCGCCCCGCTGTTTCGCCTCCTGCAATATCTCCGCGGCCCGCGCCGCCTCACCGGCGGCTTCCTGGACGACCTTTCCCGTCAGGGCGGGGGTATCGCCGGTCCGGAGAACCCTTTCGGATTCATCGCCATCGGACACAGCCGGCCTGTTTTCCAGATCGAGTACGGGCGATCCGTCTGCAGACCCGCCCGTCCCACCGGCGGCCCCTGACCGGAGACGCAGAATGACCCGTGCGGCCCTGGGCTCGGGCAGCCTGTTGCGCCCATACGCATCCATCGCCCGGCCGATCCAGTCCCTGGCCTCGAGCAGGCGATCCACACGCTCGGCGGCCGGCAGGGGCAGGTCCAGAAAGTCCTCCAGGGCGTGACAGACCTCCATAAGATCGTCAAGCCCGAGTACCCCCGCCTCTCCCTTCATGGTGTGGATCCGGCGGCGCAGGGCGGCGAGAGAATCGGGACGGCCCTTCTCAAAGGCAAGGATGTCCTCCTCGATCTCGTCAAGCGTGGCGGCCTGGGCGGAAAGAAACTCCTGGAACGTCGACGGCTCCACCAGCTCCGGCAGCACAAACCTGTCACTCGAGGGTTCGGCGGAAGATGTCCGTCCTCCGATGAAACCGGAGGCCGATGTGCGCCGGAGGGCCTGTTGGATCGCCGTGACCGAAGAGACGATCCACTCCAGATCCATGTTCCGATCTTCCGACTCACCGCCCAGGAGGCCGCGCAGCCGGGAAAGTATCTCCTGAACCGGCGGCAGGACATGGTGTTCGTCTCCTGAGGACAGAACGCCTTCGAGTCGCTCGAACCCGGCTGCCAGCCGTTCCAGAGAGGACCTGTCCGAAACGTCGGCCATCAGGACCAGGGACGCTATTTCTTCCACAAGCTTGTCTGCTGACATGGAATCAACCCCTCGCATGAAATCCACCCGGTAGCCCGACAATCGTTGCTGCAAGACAGCATGGACGATGGACGGCGGCTTTGTCTCGTCCGGATATGGTACGTTTTCCGAAAATTGTGTGCGGTGAAACATTCACCCTATTTCCGGAGCTCCTTAAAAGGGGTTATCGGTTATATGATCAGGAGCCTGAAATTCACCCCAAAAAAAGACCTTAATAATTATTAATTTATTTACTATTTTAGTTTCAATGAATCTCGATACGGCGGGCACGGGGCCCTCTCGGACCCGGCACCGGCAGCCAACCGCAATCCCGGGACCCCCTGACTTCCGCCTCCTCATGCCCGCGATCCCGGCCGTACGCACGACCCCGAGCACGGACCTCTTCACCCGGATCAAACTCGGAACTGCTTGCAACCACGGCGTCCCCCATTTATAAAAAGACATACAGTCCGTTCAGTGCGGGCGGACTGACCGCAGATGGACCGGCACGCTCCGGCCGGCGGCAAACATCATTCAAAAATGGGAGGCAAATGGCATGAAACACCCACGGCAAACTGTGGCCCTCATCGGTTCCACCCTCTTGGCCTGCTCGCTTCTCATCGTCGGTTGTGCCACCCACCGCGTGAATCTTCTTGAGAGCGGCGACGTGACAATCGAACTCGCCGCCTGCAAAAGCATCTGCGCCGTGCACATCGACGCCGTCCAGGACGGGGAGGACATGATCGTCTCCGGGAAAATACGCCGGAGTTACACCACGGCGGCCGTCACCCCCGGCTACGTCGACATCACTCTCATAGGCCCGGACGGAAAAATCCTCCGGGAGATAATCGCCGATTACACCCCACAGATCACAGACAGGACTCGAAGGACCGGCCTTTACCAGTCCGGCTTCAACGTCCGGATTCCGATGATTCCGCCCAGGGGTACCGTGATCCGCATAGAGCACAAGGATTACTGATACACAGGTTTCGCAGCGTCCTCCCGGCTTGTCAGGCACCGCCCGCCCACGGCCGGACGCTGAGGGGGTATCCTCGCGCGGCTCTGCATCCACCTTCCAGATAGGGACCCCGGGGAAAAACCGCCCGGAGGTCCCTCTGCCTCTTCAAGCAGCACTGGGGCTGTGCCGAACCCCGTGATCAGTTACCCCGCCGCCAAAGGACGGATCACGCACCTGACCGGTTTCCCTCTCTGCCGCATTCAAGAAACGGGGCCTCCGCGCCGAGGCTGAGAAAAGACCGTGCTGAGACCATCGAAAGGCGAAGCATGGCCCACGAGGGCACACCATTGCCATCGGATATTGATCGGGGTGGGCGTGTCCCTGCACGGCGGCGGACATTTTGTGCTTGACAAAGATGGGCTCCCGATGATAGCCGAGGGACTGAAACCCCGGGCGGATTTTTCCACTGCGCTTCTCGGTTCTCCGAATTGCTCCGCTGGATCGCCCTCTCCTTCTCCCGGGGTCAAATTTCAACAGCCGCGTGTGGAAGGGACATGAAGGACAAGATCCATATCATAGTCACGGGGGAAGAGGGCCAGGTGAAGGCCCTCGCGTTTTCGACATTCAAGATAAAGATGTGGCTGGGGGTGGCCTGCGCCTTCGTGATGATGCTCTTTATCATGAGTCTGGTGGCGATCAGCTTTTCCCTGGAAAACATGGACCTCAGATTTCGTCTGAGCGACCTCCAACGAGACCTGCACAATGCCAAGCTTCGCAACAGCGGTCTCCGTGCCAGCGTGAACACCCTCGAGCAGGAGAACAGGACCCTGGTGGAAAACGCCCTGGACGAACTCAGGGTACGAAGCGATCTCATGGAATCCATCCTCTCGGCGGTGGGACTCGGCATTGAGGCCGAGGCAGAGACAAAGGAACAGGGAGGAGGAAGCGGCGGCCCATTCACCAGGCCTGCGCCGCAATCCTTCGGCGATGTCATATTCCGGGCCGACCGGTGTCTGGACCGTATCAAACCTGTCCCCCTGGGCTTCCCTGTCTCCGGCATCATCACATCGAAATACGGCAAGCGAACGGATCCCATCAACGGGAAACTGGCGTTTCATGAAGGGGTGGATCTCAAAAACAGCACAGGAACGAAAATCCGTACCACGGCGGAAGGGGTGGTCTGCACACGGGGGCGGGACAGGAACTACGGATTGTACGTGATCATCGACCACGGCAACGGGTTCAAAACACTGTACGCCCACATGAAAAAGATCCTCGTCAAGGCCGGGCAGCACGTGGATCGCGGCCAGGTCGTCGGTTTGCTGGGCAACACCGGGCGCAGTACCGGCCCGCACCTACACTATGAAATCCGCTACGACAACAGGCACGTCAATCCCATGAAATTCATGAACATTGCCAGGCATATCTCCATTCAACCGAAGGCCCTGCAGGAGGAATCGGCCTCCACGGGAAGGTGATGCGCATGAAATTTTTCAAGGAACGCGGGGACCAGGGGCGGGGATTTCCGGTCCCCACGGAAAAAGACGCGATCAACAGCGTCATCGGCGCTGAAATGACCATCTCCGGAGATATTGCGTTCAAGGGCAAGGTCCGGATCGACGGGAACGTCCGCGGAAACGTCAAGGGTGAATACTTTATCCTGAGTGAATCGGGGCACGTCACCGGAGACATCGAGACCGTGTGTTTCCTCTGCCACGGCAGCGTGGACGGAAACGTGGCATCGGACAGGATTTCCGTCACAAAAACCGCTGTGATAAACGGCAACGTGGAGGCCGCCGAACTTTCCGTGGAGGCGGGCGCCTCGCTCAAGGGGGAAATCAGCGCCCGGTCAAAAGATCTCCGGCTCGTTCAAGACACTCCGGTCCATGCGGAGGCGGGCCAGGTTTCCTGCTCCAGGGCATGATGACCAGACCGCATCGCAGGGCCGGCCTCCGGACCAGCACGGGTCTTTTCCGCCCCCTGCGAGCAGCTGCGGATTTCTGCGGCCGGGGCACCGTTTCCTGAAACATCGATCGGCCGCCGCGTCCTGCGAATCGGCCCACTCGCGCAGCCCCTGAAGAACACGGCCCCGGAGGCTTCAGGGCCGGCGCCGGCGCGATCCGGAGGATACCCCACCTTCGGGGAAATCCACCAAGACGGCCGCACAGAGGGCCATGCCGGGAGACACAGGCCCAGGCACGGAGGAGACCATGTCGAAGATGATCCCTGATCCCGAAAGCTATTTCAGGCAGTTCATTCCGGCCCGGGACGAGCTCTTGCGAGAGATCGAGCAGGAGGCCGAGACCCTCGGGATCCCCATCGTGGGACCGGTGGTTGGGGAACTGCTCCACATACTGGCCCGGGCCACCGGGGCCGGGCGGATTCTGGAACTCGGGGCCGCCAACGGATACTCCGCCGTCCATCTGGCCAGGGCCTGTAAACCCATGGGCGGCAAGGTTCTCACCCTGGAAAGGGATCCGGGCATGGCATCACGGGCCCTTGCGAACCTGGCACGGGCCGGACTCCAACATATGGTCGAGGTGAGGGTGGGAGACGCCGTGGAGACCCTGGAAGGGCTCACCGGCCCGTACGATTTCATTTTCATGGACATCGACAAAGACGGGTACCTCGGGGCGCTGGATCATTGCCGGCGGCTTCTTCGCCCCGGGGGCATGCTGGTGGCGGACAACGTGGGCTTCAGCGGCGCAGACGGCTTCAACCGGGCGGTGCGGCACGGATCCGGCCTGCGGGCTGTGCATCTCTTTGCCCTGCTGCCCCTCCACTCCCCGGAGCATGACGGGCTTTGCCTTGCAGTCCGGACATGACAGCGGCGGCAGGGACGCTCGATAGGAAAAGCGCCCCATCCTGCCCCTTTACCCCGCCTTCATGGCCGCCGCGGGCTGCGCCGATACAAAGAGAGGATGAGACATCTGAAATCGGGGCTGCGAAAACACCCGTTCAGCCGGGCGCCCGAAGGCGCGTTGACCCCATGGAAAACCCTGCGGGCAAAAATCTCAGGAGGCATATCCGGGCGCCGATTGCGTGGGAGGTCGACTGCTCCGACGGCCAGAGGTTTCTCACCGGACGGCTGTGCGACATCAGCGAAGGCGGACTCCAGATCGAGACGCCGCGCTCTCTCGATCCTGGAACCAAGCTGACGCTTGCGGTTTCGTCAAGCCCGCCCCTCAAAATCAAGGGCATCGTGCGCTGGACACGGCGGGACGGCTTGCGGCACAGAATCGGCGTGCAGTTCGTCCAGGTCAGCCAGGAAGACAAGACCCGGATAAAAGGTGTAGTGCAGGCCTACCACTGGCAGAACATCGCGCCATGAGTTTCGGGCCCGATCTGAAACCCGTCGGGGCGGCCGGAAGGCTCCCGGCGCTTCGATTTTGAAAACGGACGGACCCGGTCTTCACGGCCCCTTCCCGGCAGTGAGGCCCTGGACGGCCCGAGGCTCCGGAGATATGACGACACGAAGCGCAATACCGATAAGAAGAGTGAATGCCACCGGCTTCACCGCTGAAAACAGATGAAGAGAGAAGAGTCTGAGACCTCCAACAAGCTGCCGCTGATCCATGTTACCAAGAGCAAGAAGTTGCGGTGCCAGACCCTCAAGGACTATTACGAAAGCAAGATCCAGTGCCTGCTCAACATGAACCTTCCTCCCCGCTTGATCTTGCTGGCATGCTGGGACGCGCCGACGGGGAGAGAAGACCTCAGCAAGGAGCGGGGACGAAAACAGTTCATCCGCCGGTGTCTCAAATACTACAAGAAGAAACTCAAGGAAGTTGAGGAAGAGGAAAAAAATCTGACGTCCTCGGGATGAACGCCGGCCCGTCGTCCTCGCGGCCCGCAACCCCTCGGGGCCGGCGGCCTCAAGTCCCGGAGACGCCGCTCCCCTTGCCCCCTCCCCCCTTTCCATGAGCCAGCAGGTATCATCCCGGCCCCACGGACGTCGGATCCGGACAACTGGACGCAGCGTTCAGGTCTCGGCGGGAAAAGGGAGCGGGCCGTCCGCCCCGGCTCGATACCCGGCATCGATGATTTCCATGCCGCCGCCCCCGGGTAACCGTTTCAGGACCCTTATCCCTTCACCACACTCACGCGGCGGGTAAAGCTCTGAACGACAAAGACCCGCTCGTTGTTGCTCTTCGGATCCGCCGGAATCAGGAAGAATCCCTTTCGGCCGGGATTGTAGCCCTGGGTGTAGCCAAGAAGGCACTCGCCGTCCTGGAATTCGCAGGAGATCTTCTGGCCGTAAACCCGAGCCAGGTCGAAGTGTTTTTTCTCGTCGTAGCCGGGGTCCCCCGCCAGATCCTTTACGAAAAACACCGCTTTGAGATCTTCCAGGCGGATCTCCACCAGATCCCCGTCCTGGGTCCTGACATGGAACGTATCCTTCGCGGGGAAAAAGTTCGCCGTCGTCCCCTTCAGAACGCGTCCATCGCGAAAACGGGCCACCACCCTGTTGAGCATGACGCGAAATTAACAAACAACCAATCGCAGTGTCAACGGGATACAGCAGGTCCCACTGCCCCCCGGTCCCAATGTCCCCGAGCGCTGACCAGACGGAGGCAGCGGGCCCACAGCCCAGCGGTGACGACGGGACAAAGGACTGGCGAACGGCCCCTGCCTTCTGTACATTGGAAAAAACTCGGGATCTTCGCGCTATCCAAGACCGGAAACCGCCGCACAGGACGCCGGCGGATCCTCGTCCAGGAAACCGTGCGGCGCTCAGGGCCCGTGAAAGGCGCAGGGACCGCTCCCGACACGGGCGGTCTGCACCCATGGGCGCGGGTAAACGGGTGTTGAATCCGGCCAAGAGAACCGATAAGAATCGCGGGAGCCGCGAGACACCTGCATCGACCGGAGAAAGGCGGGTGCCGAATGACAATGCGGTCTCGGCGCCGCCCCCGCTCCCGATCCGTTTCCTTCTTTCCCCGAGGGGCACTGATCATGAAAATCAGATACATCTTCCCGCTTCTCCTGATCCTGCTCTCCTGCCTTTCCGGATCCGGTCAAGGCAAGGACTTCCGCATCGGAATCTTGATCGTCGACGGATTCCAGCATAACCAGGAGGCGCTTTCCGGCCTCATCGACGGCATCGAACTCAGCAAACTCCCCCACCGGTTCGATATCAAGTCCACCCATGGTTCGGAGGCCGAGAGCAGGGACGCCTTGCGCCGGTGGAAATCGGAAAGGATAGATCTCATCTGCACCATCGGCACAAAACCAACGCTCTGGGCCCTGGAAGAGGTCCAGAATATCCCCATTGTCTTCACGGCGGTCACCAATCCCGTCTCCTGCGGGATCGCAGAGGATTGGGGACGTCCAGGCCGTAACGCCACAGGCAGCAGCAACTGGATCGACGCCGAACAGAAGCTCAGCGTATTCAAGAGGGCGCTCCCGCACCTGAAGACCCTCGGGGTCGTGTACAACCCGGCCAATCCCGTCGCCACTGCCGAGGTGGTGGAGGCCAGAAAGGCCCACGGCGCCTTGGATATCGCTCTGGCGGAACGGACCATCGTGGCACTGGATGAAATGGAGTCCGCCATCGCCTCGCTGTCCGATGAGAAGGGGATCGACGCCCTGTGGGTCCCAAGGGACAGCCTGATCTACGAGCACATGGGCGATGTGGCGAAGATGACCATCCCCAGGAGGCTGCCGGTGGTCTCCAGCACCTTTCAGGGGCTCAGGGACGGCAGGGAAACGGTCATCATCGCCGTCCAGGCGAATTATGAAATACTTGGGAGGCTCGCCTTCCCCGCCGTGTACGAGATCCTGACCAAGGAGAAAGATCCGGCGGAAATCCCCATCGCCAGGCCTTCGCATCACGAGGTCATCATCAACGCCAATGCCGCCGACGTGTTGGAATACCGGATCCCCCCTCTTTTTCTGGCCACTGCGGACAAAGTTCTCCGCGGCTTCGCAGGACAGGAGATCGTGGTGCCCGGAACGGGAGAGTCCCAGAATATCATGCGGATCGTAGCAGGAGCTCTGGAAGAAAAACTCAAAGGCGGCAAGATCAGAATCCCGGACAGCATCGGTTCCGGCGGTGGTATCAAAGCCCTGGCCGCCGGCAAGGCCGACCTTGCAAGGACAGCCCGCCCGCTGGCGGAAAACGAGAAGAAACTCGGCCTCACCCAGCGCATCTTCGCCAAGTGCCCAGTGGTATTCGCGGTACACCCGAGCGTCACCGGTGTGGATAACCTCACCTCGCAACAGATCCTCAAGATTTACGCCGGAGAGATCACGGACTGGGACGAAGTCGGCGGAAGGTCGGGAAAGATCTATCCCATCACCAGAGAGCCGGGCGAGGCGTGCCTGACGGCGCTCAAGAACCGCCTCCCCGGCTTTGGGTCCGGCATGAACACGGCGGCGAAGATCATATACACCACCCCCAAGATGGTGGAGGCCCTGGCAAGGCACAGAAAAACCATCGGATTTGCGGCGCTTTCCGCCTTCAGCGGTACGGAACTGCGGATCCTCAAAATCGACGGCGTCTCTCCCTCGCCCGAGAATGTCCTGAACGGCGCGTACCCCTTCGCCCTGCCCTATGGAATTGTATTTCAGGGCGAACTGACGGGCCTGCGGAAAAGATTCGTGGATTTCCTTTTCGAAGAAGAAGGGATGAAGATCCTCATGGAGCACGGAGTCGTTCCTTTCCGTGAGATGCGGGCCCCGGATTCGACGGGCGATGTCCTCGCTGCAGACTGACCGCCGGCCATGTGGAACGTCAGGACAAAGATCCTCCTGCCCCAGATAGGGCTCCTCCTCCTGGTTTCTCTGCTTCTGGGGACGTCGGCCTATGTTCTCATGGTAGACAGCCTGGAGAGGATCCAGCGTGAACACCTCCTTTACGTGGCCGAAGACTGGGTCCAGCACATCCGGATGGAACTCGATAACCAAAAGGCGATGCTCGAACAGATCGCCAGGGGCGAGGCCCTGGAGGTCTACAGACACACCCTCAACGAAGGAATGCTGAGCGACTACCTGAACGGCTTCATGGGCGGATTCCCCGTCCTCAGCTACGTCAACATGGACGGGATGGAAGAACTCAAGTTGATCGAAGGTGAAAAGTCCGGCGAAACCCGTGATATTTCCCGCAGTGAACTGTTCGAGGAGGCTATCTGGACCCCCAACAGGGTCTTCGTCGATGTTTCCTGGAAACAGGAAACCGGCTCCCCTCCCGGGGTGGAGTTTGCTTACTGCCGCGAAAATTTCGGGGAGTTCGAAGGCGTGCTGGTGGGGCGAGTCCCGCTCGCCCGCCTGGCCGGGCGCTTCCTGGAGTACCGGCTCGGGGAGACCGGCTTCCTCGCCCTCACCGATGCGGACGGGCAATATCTCCTGCATCCGCAGACGGGAAAAATCCTGACGGACATGCGAATCAGCGGCGACCTGAGCGAAGACATCCGGTCTCGTGCCGGCGCGTTCGAATCGGGCTTCGGCCGGGCCGCCGTGGAGGGCGTGCAGATGCACGTGGCATACGCGCCCATGCAGGAACTCCACTGCGTCGTCTTTGCCTGCCTGCCCGACCGGGAGTTCCTGGCCGGCGCGAAAACCATGAAAAACATGTTCGTGGTGGTCTCCCTGATTGTCCTGGGTTTCGGCCTGCTGGTCTCCCTGGCCATGGCGTCCGCCATCACCACCCCTGTTTTGCGGCTCGCAAGGACGGCACGCCAAATATCCAACGGGCACCTGTCCGAACGGACCGAGCTCACCTCCAGAGATGAATTCGGCATTATGGCCCGGGCCTTCGACACCATGATCGACAACCTCCAGACCGCACTGGTGGCCCGGGACAAGGAGATCGCCGAACGGAAACGGGTGGAAGAGGCGCTGAGGCGGAGCGAAGCACAGATACGCACCATTCTCGACGCCTCGGTGGACATGATCATGCACGTGGATACGCACATGCAGATCGTCTGGGCGAACCGTAAGGCGGCGGGGATTGTGAACAAATCTCCGGAGCAGCTCGTCGGCCACACCTGCCACAAGTTCTTCCAGAATTCCGACGAACCCTGCGCCGGGTGTCCGTGCGCCAGGGCGTTGGAGACGGGAAAGATCGAGCACGGCATCATGCACCAGCCCGCCATGGATGTCGTGGGAGAGTCCTACTGGGAGGATTACGGCATCCCGGTCAGGGACGAGCACGACCAGATCGTGGGCCTCATCGAGATCGCGAGGGACGTCACCGAAAGGTTCAAGGCGGAGGAAGCCCTCCGCAGGGCGAAGGAGGATTGGGAGAACACCTTCGACGCCATCACCGACATGGTGATGATCCTGGACAGCGAACGCCGGATCGTCCGGGTCAACAGGGCCGCGGCAGACGCATTCGGGACCGCCAAGGCGGGCCTCGCAGGGAGGATGTGCGTCGAAGTGATGCACGGAAAAGGCCACCCCATTCAGGCCTGTCCCCTGGCCCTCACCTCGAGGACACTGAAACCCCAGACCAAGGAAATCACCTCGGAGGCCCTCCAGGGCAGGACCTTCATCTGCTCCACGTCTCCCATCCTGAACCAGGACGGCGCCCTGACCGGCTACACCCACACCCTCAAGGACGTCACAGAATTCAGGCGGCTGGAGGCCCAGCTCCAAGAGGTGCAGAAGATGGAGGCCATCGGCACCCTGGCCGGGGGGATCGCCCACGACTTCAACAACATCCTCCAGGCGTTGTCGGGATACGTGGAGCTTCTCCTGGCAAAAAAAGAGACCGACGCCCCGGACCGCCGATACCTGGCCCCCATGGCCGATGCCGTGGAACGGGCCAGGGATCTCGTCCAGCGCCTCCTCCTCTTCGGCCGCAGGGTGGAAAACGAAATGCGCCCCCTGAACCTGAACGCCGAGGTCATGCAGGTCCACAAACTCCTTGAAAGGACCATCCCGAAGATGATCACCATTCAACTGGATCTCGCCGGGGACCTCAAGCCAGTCAACGCCGACCCGGTGAAAGTGGAACAGCTCATGATGAACCTTGCGGTCAACGCCAGGGACGCCATGCCCGAAGGGGGCCGGCTCACCTTCAGGACTGAGAATGTCTTCGTAGACGGGGCACTGGGCACGCTTCTCCCTGGGGTCGCCACGGGCGAATATACCGTGCTCACTGTGACGGACACAGGTCTCGGGATGACGGAGACGAACAGGAAACGCATTTTCGAACCCTTTTTCACCACCAAGGAGACCGGAAAGGGGACAGGTCTGGGTCTCGCCATCGTGTATTCCATCGTGAAAAGCCACGGCGGATACATCCACCTCCAGAGCGCACCGGGACGAGGCACCACCTTCAAGATCTATTTCCCCGTACTTGAAGGGGGCGATGGTCTTGACCCGGCTGCGCCGAAAACAGAGAGAAGACCCCCGAAGGGAACCGAGACGGTCCTCTTGGTGGACGACGAAAAGTCCCTGCTGGACGTGGGGCGCAGCATGCTTGAAGGGCATGGATACACGTGCATCGTCGCCGACAGCGGGGAGAAGGCCGTAGAGATCTACAGGAGAGAGAAGGACCGCGTTTCCCTGGTGATCCTCGACCTCGGAATGCCCGGGATGGGAGGCCGGAGATGCATCGAGGAACTCCTCAGGAACGATCCGGCCGTGAAGGTCATCGTTGCCAGCGGCTACGGCGAGCAGGCGGGGGTGGAGGAAATCCTCCAGGCCGGGGCTGCGGCCTTTGTCCAGAAACCCTACAGGTTCACCGACCTTCTCAACACGGTGAGAGAGGTCCTCGACGGCCCGGACGCATCGTAAGCCTTCACAGGATACCGCATC
>Ga0209163_1000989_pt1 | contig 37735 bp, 28 predicted proteins | sample MTBAKSrepl2MetaG_FD_187457 | JGI IMG/M metagenome (GOLD analysis project Ga0209163, IMG submission 187457) | Enrichment culture microbial communities om Arthur Kill intertidal strait, New Jersey, USA, that are MTBE-degrading - MTBE-AKS2 (Arthur... | ecosystem: Environmental > Aquatic > Marine >...
GCTTCCTGCAGCCTCCGACTTGAGGGTCGAGGTGCTGAACCTGCTCGGGCAACGTGCCGCCCTGTTACATGACGCCCACGCCAAAGCGGGCATCCACACCATCACTTTCGACGGCTCCCTCCTCGCAAGCGGCCTCTACCTCGTCCGCGCCACCTCAACCGTGCACGGCACTGGTGTCCAGAAGGTGCTGTTGCTGAAGTAGGATCATTCTTCAGCCATTCTGAAAAGCCTATATGCCCGCCATGTGCTGCTCTACGTGGAGGAGGGGTAAGTTATGAGAGTCTAACTCGCCTGAACACGTTTAGCAATCATGAATCCAGATCAGATTATTCTTGACATCCCCCCCCCTCCCCCTTGGTAAAATGGGTCTGGTAATCTAACTTCATAAGGGGGGTATGAGAATTCGGTGTTGTTTGTCGCAAGAGTGCTGCTGCTCGTTCTGATCTTCACAGGGATTTGTGGGGCGGTGGAACATGTCGTCGTCCTTGACGAACCGCAGCCTGGAGATGGGGTCGTCCACAAAGACCTGCCGCCCACCTACTCCGGTAATTTTCCAGGCTACCTGGAGATGAGCATCGATGCTACAGATGTCGAGGAGTTTGATGAAGGTTTCTTCTCGCTCTGGTTGATCTTCCACTACAGTCCTGGTTTTTCTCAACACGAACAGCTCACAGAGCTGTCGGGGTATGAGATGTGGCCTCACACTCCTGCCATGCCACCCAATCGAGAGTGGATCGATGGTGACATGGAGTGTCAATGGCTTGGTGGTGGCGAGGGTAGTTGCACGTTTCGGGTTGCTTGGTAATCACCGTTTCAGACTGGCGAAGACCCATCAGTGTTGATGGGTCTTCGCTTTGGAGAGACAATGAACAGACTTCACATAGCCGCAAGCATCATCCTGTTGGCTGCGGAAGCCCTGTCCGCTTCTGTTCTACTGGTGCCCGGCGATTATCAATCCATTCAATCGGCGATTAACTCTTCAAGTCCAAACGATACAATCATCTGCTCGCCTGGCGACTACTATGAGTGCCTTCTGATCAATGAACATGTTTTAACACTTGCAAGCATGTTCATTCTGAACCAGGATTCAAGTACGATAGAACAAACAGTCTTACATCCTGATCCAACCCAACAGCAACGTCGAGTTGTCGAAGTCATCGGACCCATGACAGGAACGATTGCACTCGTTGGATTGACGGTCCGCGACGGCCATCTCGACTACACGATAAGGCATTGGAATGGAGGGGCAGGATTGTATGCGCGCGAAGTGGATATACGTATCGAATCAAGTATTTTTAGAGCAGATACGGCCGACTATGGTGCAGCGGTACGATTGGATTCCTGCAACACTCAATTTCTGAACAATCATGTTTTGGAAAACATATCAATACCTGGATATCATGGTGGAGTACGATCCTATTACGGAACAATGATAATGAGTGGCAATGTCATTTCAAATAATTTTGGTGGTGGATTCTACATGGACAGATTCACCTATGGTGACATTAGTTTCAACTTTATTGAAAATAATATCGGCTATACTACTGTAGGAGGCATGCTTATGTCAGGTAATTTTCTACCTCCGGAAACAATCACAGTATGTACAATTCGAAACAACGTCTTTTCTGGAAACAGAGCTATCGAAGGCGCAGGATTAAGAATCGCTTTAGTAGATATATCTATTATTAAGGATAATTTCTTTATTAATAACACAACAAGCCATCCAGTCTTAGTAAGCGGCCATGCAGGCGGTCTCCAGATAACTCAAGGTGATTCTTGTTTGATAACCGGCAATACTTTTATCGGCAATAGAGCTCTTCAATATGCTGGAGCATTGGAGATCATGGCCTCTGCCACCGTTGAGAAAAATCGATTCATCGGGAATCAAGGTGGAGTGGTGGGCTGTATTTCTGTCTTTCGTTCCGGGTCGATAAATCCTTTTATCCAATTCAACCGTAACCTCTTCGAGGGAAACGGTTGTTGGACTGCGAGTCCGTCCGCCAGCGAATATCGTGGTGCAATTGTTGGATTCAGTAATACTCGTCTTGATATTACCCAATCTGATTTTTATGGACAGGTTGGAAACACTGTTGAACGAAATCCAGCAAATGTCGTGGTCACTCTGTCTGATAATTATTGGGGGCATCCTACCGGCCCTTATCATTCTATTCTCAATGAATCGGGATTGGGTGATACCCTTGAAAACGACCATTTCATCCCCTGGTCCGCCGAACACTTCTGGGCTGCCAATGTCGAACCGGATACCAACCTTGTCGAATTCGGCCTGGTCGCGGAGGGAGTGACAGCATATAGCTCCCTGCTCCTGACCAATACGGGTGTCGAGACGCTCGTCGTGCGGGGTGGGTTCCTCGGGGATCCTGCCTTCTCTCTCGACCTCGGCATCGATTCTCTGGTGCTGGCTTCTGATGAAAGCGCTGAGGTGTTGCTCCGATTTGTTGCCCAGGATGAGGAGGCCCACCTCGACACCCTCCGTTTCGACTGCAACGACCCGGAAGCCTTTCGTGAAACAGTCGAACTTCGCGCCAATGTCACAGCCGCCATTCCGGGTGGTGGCGATCCAGACAATTTGCCGAAAAAATTCGAGCTTGCGCCAGCCCAGCCCAATCCCTTCAACCCTTCGACCCTGATCCGTATCGAGCTTCCGACGATAGGGCGGGTACGGGTCGAATTATTCAACCTGCTCGGCCAGCGTGTCGCCCTGCTGCATGATGCACCCCTTCAAGCAGGCTACCACAGCTTCACGCTGGATGGATCCCGTCTCACCAGCGGCCTCTACCTCGTCCGCGCCAGTTCCCCTGTGCACGGCACTGGTGTCCAGAAGGTGCTGTTGCTGAAGTAGGATCATTCTTCAGCCATTCTGAAAAGCCTATATGCACGCCATGTGCTGCTCTACGTGGAGGAGGGGTGAAATCGTCTCCTGACTTTCGAATGTAAGGAGAGTTTAACTTTGAACCTTACTCGATTCTATTAGTTTAAAAACGGTATTTCTACTTGAATACCCCCCCCCGAATCGTATTCTGAAAATGGTTATACTATTCAAAGGGGGAAGCGATGAAGATCATGACTATCTTAGCTCTGATGACTGTACTGATCACCAGTGCTACTTTCGGCCTGGAGTTGCCCATCGAGCAGTCTCTCGGCCCGGATCAGACTTACACCTCTCCGGATCTTGGTGGGGGTGTAACACCACAGTATGTCTACCAGGAGATCGACTCCAGGAATGTCACTCTTGGTGGGGATGATGATTTCCACTCCTTTGCGACCTTTCAAGGAGTGACAGACCACAACGGGTTCAGTGATGCTGCTGACTTTGTGTCCTGGAACGAGCCCTGCGACCTCTATCAGTACAACAGGACATACGCGACCTCCTCTGTTGAATACTGGTGGGTTGGGGACGACACCGGATCGGGAATCTGTAAGTTTAAAACTGATTGGTAATCGAATCGATGCCCGGAGTTCGACCATCGAACTCCGGGCATCGTAGTTCGGGGACTGCATGATAAGATCTCTACTTGTCATTAACTGGCTGCTCTGTTTCAATATCCTTGTTCCCTTCGCAGCCATCTTGCATGTTCCCGCCGATTTTTCCTCGATTCAGGATGCAGTTTCAGCCTCATTGGACGGCGACACGGTACTATGTGCTCCTGGTACATACCATGAATCACTGCTGATTGAAGCTCGATCTGTTGTCATCGCGAGCTACTTCATACTCGGACATGACACGAGTTTTGTTACTTCCACCATTGTAGATTGTGATCCGAATCTCCAACAATCACGCGCTGTAACGATCCACCATTCACATTCCGATTCGGTTAAAATCATTGGCCTTACCTTGCGTGACGGTTTTCTTGATTCTGACACATATCTATTGCGGGGAGGCGGCGGCGTTTATGCACTCAACTCCACTGTTATACTCGAATCAAATTTGATAACGAACAACACAGCTCGCTGGGGTGCGGGAGTTCGTTTTGATAGTAGCGAAGCCATTGTGCTGAACAATACGATTACCATGAACACCGCGCTTGTCAGTCAAGGCGGGCTCCGAACTTGGGTCGGCAGGCTTATTTGTGAGGGGAATCAGTTCGTCCAGAACTCTGGCGGAGGAGTGTACGCTGGTCCAGCCTCTGGCATCCTGCGAAACAATGTATTCATTGGAGATGACAACAATCACCGGTATGGAGCTGCACACCTCACGGGTGCTTCAGGGCTTTCTATAGACAGCACATGGATTATTGAAGGGAACACGTTTTACCACAACTATGGCGGACATTCTGGTGGCTTATATGTAGCTTCAAGCGATAGCGTGGTTGTTTCTGGGAATTTTTTTGAAGATAATCGAGCAATTTATGAACCGAATAGTTATAATTTCGGTTTTGGTGGTGGATTATCTGTTCTTGGATGTAATAATGTGACTATAAACGATAATCAATTTATCAGAAATACTGCAGAGGGAAATGGTGGTGCTATTTATATAGGGTCTAATGCCTATATTTATCATAATATATTTCTCTATAACCATAGCTCAACTGTGAGTGCAATAATGGCGCTTCAATATAACACTAATACTCCCGATGTATATGTAATAGAGAACCTTTTCGTTGGTAACACACGAGAATATGGTACTGGATTTCTTTATCCCTATCGTGGAGTATTGGAAACGAATAATCAAGCCTGGATGCAGGTTTCTGGATGCGATTTCTTAGAGAATTATGGGTCTGCAATCTCTGCCCTCCCTGCAGGTCGAGGAAGAATCATCACAAACAATTACTGGGGAGATCCCAGCGGCCCATTCAATCCGACTCTGAATCCTGAGGGTCAGGGAGATACCGTTAGTGTAGGAGGCTTTATCCCCTGGTCCACCGAGCACTTCTGGGCTGCCAATGTCGAACCGGATACGAACCTTGTCGATTTCGGACCGGTAGCAGAGGGAGAGACTGTCAACCACACCCTGCTCCTGACCAATACGGGTGTCGAGACGCTCATCGTGCGGGGTGGGTTCCTCGGGGATCCTGCCTTCTCTCTCGACCTCGGTGCCGATTCACTGGTGCTCGCATCCGATGAAAGTGCCGAGGTGTTGCTCCGATTTGTTGCCCAGGATGAGGAGTCCCACCTCGACACCCTCCGTTTCGACTGCAACGACCCGGAAGCCTTCCGTGAAACAGTCGAACTTCGCGCTAATGTCACCGGGGCGGTGCCGGGTGGTAGCGATCCAGACAATTTACCGAAAAAATTCGAGCTTGCCCCAGCCCAGCCCAATCCCTTCAACCCATTGACCCTGATCCGTGTCGAGCTTCCTGCAGCCTCCGACTTGAGGGTCGAGGTGCTGAACCTGCTCGGGCAACGTGCCGCCCTGTTACATGACGCCCCCGCCAAAGCGGGCATCCACACCATCACTTTCGACGGCTCCCACCTCGCAAGCGGCCTCTACCTTGTCCGCGCCACCTCAACCGTGCACGGCACGCGGGCCCAAAAGGCCTTGTTGTTAAAATAGGGCACGTGGACGCTGACATTCTGTGATGACATGGCATGAGGACGGTCAAATACCGGGATACTCCGTAACAGTCAACTCTCACCGATCCGTGTCGATACTTTTCTCCCGACGATCCTCCATGGAGGGGAGCGAGTAACATGACGCGAACAAGCTCGCCCGCAGCCGATTCGCCCTGCATGATTGACAGCTGAGGCCACGCCTCCCTGCAAGGCCGGGCTGGTTTGACTCTTCAGCGGGCCGGGCGGTACCTTCAATTCTTCAAGAAAAATGGTGCAAGAATATCCGGATGGCGCACCGGAACCAGCCCTGTTGATGGATGTTGGGGGCGGGAGGATACCGGCTGGAAGGATGTTCGGAAAGCGCAGCACGCGTCAACAGTGGAGTGAGGTCATGGATTTCCTGAAGGAACTTGGGATACAGGATGTGAATCCTGGTGCCTGCTATGGTGCCGATGGCTGGATCACCGGCGAAGGCCGTGAAGCATTGGTGTCGCTCAACCCGACCACCGGCAAGCCGATCGCGACGGTCATGCAGGCGAACGAAGAGGATTACGAAGCCGTGATGGCGAAGGCGACAGAGGCCTTTAAGACCTTCCGCATGATGCCTGCGCCGGTGCGTGGCCAGATGATCCGTGACCTGGGAGATGCGCTTCGCGCCAGGAAAACCGCGCTCGGGAAACTGGTCAGCCTCGAGATGGGCAAAATTCAGGCTGAGGGCGAAGGCGAAGTGCAGGAAATGATCGACATCTGCGACTTCGCAGTCGGTTTGTCCCGTCAGTTGTACGGCCTCACCATCAAGTCCGAACGCCCGCGTCACCGGATGATGGAACAATGGCATCCGCTGGGTGTGGTTGGCATCATCACCGCTTTCAACTTCCCGGTGGCGGTTTGGGCTTGGAACACGGCGCTGGCAGCCGTCTGCGGCGATCCGGTGATCTGGAAGCCCTCCTCAGATACCCCGCTCTGCGCGGTGGCGGTGCAGAACATCGCCAACGAAGTGGCGAAAAAGCATGGCGTGGAGGGAATCTTCAACCTGGTGATTGGCAAGGGACGGACAGTCGGCGAGCGTCTGATCAATGACCCTCGTATCCCCCTGGTCTCCTTCACCGGTTCGACCAACATGGGCAGGCGAGTAGGGCGTGTGGTCGGCGAACGTCTCGGCAGCACCATCCTCGAGCTGGGCGGGAATAACGCGGTGATTGTGGCGCCAAGCGCGAACATAGAGATGGCGGTCCGTTCGGTGCTCTTCGGTGCAGTCGGTACGTCCGGCCAGCGTTGCACCTCGACACGGCGGGTGATTGTCCACAAGTCGGTCAAGGAGAAGTTCCTGTCGCAGCTTCTGAATGCTTACAAGCAGGTGACGATCGGCGATCCGCTCGAGGCCGGGATCCTGATGGGTCCGCTGGTCAATGAAGCGGGTGTGGAAGAGATGATGGAAGCGCTTGAAGTGATCAAAAAGAGCGGCGGCAAAATCCTGACAGGCGGGAAGCGTATCGAAGGCAAGGGCGGTTTTTTTGTCGAGCCGACCATTGTCGAGGCCGAGCATGACTGGGAGATCGTCCATACGGAAACCTTCGCCCCGATCCTCTACATCCTGACCTACGATGATTTTGAGGGGGAGGCGCTTGCCTGGCACAATGAGGTTCCGCAGGGGCTTTCGAGCGGAATCTTCACAAGTGATGTGATCGAAGCGGAAACGTTCTACAGCCCGATGGGTAGCGACTGCGGCATCGCCAATGTCAACCTCGGCACTTCGGGGGCGGAGATCGGCGGGGCGTTCGGTGGTGAGAAGGAGACAGGCGGCGGCCGTGAGTCCGGGAGCGATTCCTGGAAGGCCTACATGCGCCGTCAGACAAACACCATCAATTACGGCCATGAGTTGCCACTGGCACAGGGCATCAAGTTTGGCGGGTAAAGATGGACCAGTTACCGCAAAGTGCTGTTCCGGATGGGGGCGCGGTGAAACGCGCCCTCATCGCGGATGATGATGCGACCCTCGTGCGGTTTACCGAGATTCTGCTGAGACGGGAAGGATTTGTGGTAGAATCGGTCGGCGAGGGCGACCAGATTGTTGATGCAGCGCTGCGGTTCCGTCCGGATGTGCTGATCCTGGACATCCTGATGCCGAAGCTGCATGGCTACCAGGCGCTGCGTGAGCTGCGTGAACATCCCCAATGTGCCGATGTGAAGGTGCTGGTTTGTTCGGTTCTTTCGGAGCGAGAGTATATCCTGAAGGCTTTCAGCGAGGGTGCGGATGATTTTATCGCCAAACCTTTCGAGCCGGAGGATTTCCTGCTGCGTGTCCTCAAATTGACCATGTACTCCGACCAGGGGCAGGTGGTGGGTTTGCCGAATGCAGCGGAGAAGATCGGACTGGTTGACTGGTTCAGGCTTGTCGCAAAGTTCTACCGCAGCCTGATCAGGCAGCTCGAAGCGGAAATCCGGGCGAGGGGCGATTTGAGAGTGCTGCATGATACCCTTGACCTGATTGAAGGCAAGCTGGAAAAAGTCGCGGTAGAGCTTGCAAAAAGCAGTCCGGACAACGCGGGCATTCAGAAGGCGTTGAGCGAGATTCACACCCTTGTCACCGCCATAGAGAAGAAGGGGTAGGCGATGACTCGCGGGAGCACCCCCGAGATCAGGAACAAAAAGGCCTGGCACGACTACGAGATTGTTGAAAAACTCGAAGCCGGGCTTGTCCTTTCCGGGTCGGAGGTGAAATCCGTGCGCGAAGGGCGGGTCACGCTTGTGGACGCCCATATTGCCTTCGAGGGCGGGCAGGCGAACCTGGTCGGAATGTCGATCGCCGCTTACGCCAACCGTGGGTATGCCACGCATCACACGGTACGTCCCCGGCGTCTTCTCATGCACAAACGTGAGATTCGGCGTTGGGCAAGACGTGCGTTCGAAAAGGGCTTCACAGTCATCCCGCTTCGTGTCTATTTTTCCGATCGGGGATATGCAAAGGTTGAGATCGCGCTGGCCCGTGGCAAACGGCAGTACGACAAACGAAAAGCGATTGCGGAACGTGAATCGAAACGTCACCTGGACCGTGCCATGAAGGATGCCAACCAGTGAGTGATGTCGCCACCCACCGGGCGGTCCTGCCGGAAACGGGTCCCGATCGCCTGAGCGAGATTCTCGCGCCGGTGCAGGGTGATCTGCGGGCATTCCGTCGTCAGTTCAAGAAGGTGATCCGTTCGGGGATCTGGATTGTCGACGAGATCGCCGCCTACCTCGTTCGCTCGAAGGGCAAGGGACTCAGGCCGACGCTGACCATCCTGTCAGCCCGCGCGTGTGGTGCGTCCGGGCCTCTGCCGGAGCGTACCCTGATCGCGGCGCTGGTTGTCGAAATGCTTCACACGGCAACCCTGGTGCATGACGATGTGGTCGACAAGGCAGATGAGCGCCGTGGCCGACCATCGCTCAACCTCGTTTTCAACAACAAGGTCGCTGTCCTATTCGGCGATTTTATGCTTGCGCGTTCCCTGCAGGGAATGCTGGCGCAGAGAAGCCTCGATGTGCTGGATCTCTTCAGCGATTGCTCGATCCGTCTGGCGGAGGGAGAACTGGTCGAAGCGATTCGTCAGCGCAAGCTGGACCTCGACAAGACCGATTACTTCCGCATGGTGGGCGACAAGACGGCGAGCCTGATCAGCGCCGCCTGCCAGATGGGGCCGCTCTCCCTCGGTCTCGGCGATGAGTTTCGCGCTCCCCTCGCTCATTACGGCGAGCTGGTGGGTGTAGCCTTCCAGATTCGAGACGACCTCCTCGACCTTGGAGATGGTGCGCAGCGTATCGGTAAGCCTATCGGGCTGGACCTGGGCCAGGCGAAGCTGACCCTGCCCCTGATCCACACCCTCGAGCAGGTGAGCGAGAGTGAAAAACGGCATGTGCAGAAGCTGCTGCGACGCTCGAAAAAGCTGGGGAAGCGAGGGAAATCGATCGATCTCAGGGAAGTGGTAGAGCTGATCAACAAGCATCGCGGGATCGAGTACGCTCGTGAGGTGGCGCTGGATTACGCTAACCGTGCCTGTGATGCGCTGAGCGATCTGCCCGACAACGAGTATCGTCACCAGTTGTGCCGTTTCGCACGCTTCGCCGCTGAGAGGAACCGATGAACGCTCTCTCTGCATCCGTTGCGCGAAGGTTGATGCTGATCGTGTTACTCGCATCGGTGAGTGTTGCGGGTTGTACACGGTTCCCGCTGAAAGACAGCCGTGTGCTGATGGGGACGGAAATCGAGATCACCGTCCATGCGGTTGACGGGCGGATGAGCCGGAGCCGTGTGCTTGCAGTCATCGACTCGGCATTCGCCGAGGTCAAACGGATCGAAGAGCTGTGCAAATGGAAAGAACTCTCCCGATTGAATGGCTATGCCGGCTTCCAGGACGCCCACATCGGCAGCGAGTTGATCGGGTTGATCTATCACGCCTACGACATTTCCGAACGCACGCAGGGTGCGTTCCGGCCGGATATCGGCCCACTGGTGGACCTGTGGCAGATCGGGACAATCAACGCACGCATCCCCGAGATACATGAGGTCGACGCCGCGCTCGACATCATGGACCGGACGGTGTTTTATCCGACCGATTCTGTGCGGGCCAGGCTCGAGCCATCGCGTGCTTCGATCGAGCTGGGGGCCATCGCGAAGGGGTATGCGGTCGATCGCGCCTGTGAGGTCCTGCAGGATTTGGGAGTGACCGCCGGGATGGTCTGGGCGGGCGGGGACTTGCGCACATTCGGCGGCAAACCGGACGGCACACCCTGGCGGATCGCGATTCGCCACCCTCGCAACCCCTCCGAATTCCTGCGGGTGTTGGAAATTGGTGAGGCTGCTGTTGCGACTTCCGGCGACTACGAACGATTCTCCGAGTTGGAGGGGGGGCGGTACTGCCACATTTTTGATCCCTGGGAGGGCGCGCCGTCTCGTGCTTCGGTCAGCGCGACAGTGGTGATGGAAACGTGCATGGACGCCGACGCTTATTCCACCGCCCTCTTCGTCCTCGGCCCGGAGGAGGGGATCGCCCTCGCTGAGCAGCTCGGCATTGCCGCACTGGTTGCAGGTGAAGTTGCCGATGATCTACTCACCTTCGAGACTCACGATTTTAACACAGTGGCAAGCGAAAGATAGCGCACCTTGCGTATCGCGGTGATTCGACTCAGTTCGTTCGGCGACATCCTCTGCACCGGTCCGGCGGTGCGCGGGATTCGTGCACGTTTCCCCGATGCCGAGATTACCTACATCACCAATCCGCCTTATCGTGAAATCGCCGCCGCCCTGCCGGGCGTAGATCATGTCATCACGATTGAACGCCGCGGCGAACCTTTTGAACGAAGCCTTGACCAGCTCGAGCTGGAGGATCCCTTCGACAAGGTTGCCGACCTTCAAGGCTCGCCGAAGTCGGACAAGATCGCCCAGCTTCTTGGCACTCCTGACGTACGCACTGACAGACCTCCTCGTTTGCGCCGCGCGCTGCTGATCGGCGCACGGATCCGTCTCGGCCAGTTTCAGCCGGTACCAGAGCGGATGATCCATGCGCTCGAGCCCTGGGGGGTGGAGGATGACGGCGGATCGCTGGGGATTGCGATTCCCCCGGAAGTCTTTGAAGGTGTCGCGGAGAAGTGGACTACGGCTCTCGATGGTGCCTATGTTTTAATCCCCGGCGCGAAGCACGCGACCAAGCGGTGGCCGGGCGAATACTGGGCGGAGCTGCTCGATCATCTCGACACGGCGCGTCCTGTGGTTGTGCTTGGCGCACAGAATGAGGCACCTGCGGAGCTGATCGAAGCGGGGCGGAACCGGCCTAAATTTTTTGAGCTGACCGGACAGACCGGGCTCCTGGAAGCGGCGGCCTTGTTGCAGAAGGCGTACCTTGCCATCAGTGGCGACACCGGGCCGATGCACCTTGCGGTGGCAGTGGGTGTACCCTTGGTGACAATGTTCGGCCCGACCGTGCGTGAGTTCGGCTTCTTTCCATTCCGAGGGGAACGGGTCGAGGTGCTGGAAAGGGACCTGTGGTGCCGACCCTGCAGCGCTCACGGCTCGAAACGATGCCCGCTCGGTCATCATCGCTGTATGAGGGAGATTACGGCGAGCATGGTGTGGGGGGCGGTTGTACGTGTGGAGGCAGGTGCTCGCCCGAACAGCATAAAGTGACGAGCGCAATCCGGTGATTGGTCAGGGCGGTAATGGCTGGATTCGCTGCGAAAAGCGGAAGTTGTGCGGGGAATTCACTACAAACTGTCCGATGCGACATGGCTCACGCGATGATTGGTGATAGAATCTGAAGGGTCCAGCATGATCTGGCGGTTGCTCTACAGCCTGCTCGCGATGCCCCTGATGACTGCCGGGCTACTGCTCGGCGGCCTATTCAGCGCCAAAGTCCGCCGCGGGATCAAGGGACGGCTTGGTGAAGGGGACCGTCTGCGCATTGCGCGATCGCGATGCAGGGAGGAGCGTCCAAGAGTCATCGTCCACTGCGCTTCAGCGGGCGAGCTGGAGAGCGCCATTCCCCTGATGGAAGAGCTGGTCGCCCGCAGCGATGTGGATATTTTACTCACCTATTTTTCACCATCCGCGGTGGAGAGGGCGAGACGGATCACCATACCTGTGGATCACTTCTATCTGCCCATCGATTCCATCCGCAGGATGCGACGTCTGCTGAACATCATCGAACCATCGCTCATCCTCTTTATCAAGCATGACATCTGGCCAAACCTTGTCTGGCTCGCCGCGAAACGATCGATCCCCACTGCCCTTGTAAATGGCAACTTCCGCCCTGATTCCAAGCGATTGAAGCGTGCCGCAATCCCCTTCGGGAGGGCGGTCCTGCCCAACCTGAAAGCCATTTTTGCGGTTGCTCGGGACGATGCCCATCGTTTCCGTTTCCTCGCCGGTCCAGGTCCCGCAGTCGAAGTTACCGGCGACACTCGCTTTGATCGTGTCAGGCAGCGCGCCCTTGCGGGACGCGAGGACCAGGGTTCTTTGGCGGACCGTCTTGCGGGGCGACCAGTGGCGGTCTGTGGGAGCACGTGGCCCGCGGATGAGGCACTCCTCTTTGAAGCGTGGAAGGAGGTGCGCAATGCAGCCTCCGGATCACTCCTCCTGCTGGCGCCGCACGAACCCTTGGGGGAGCGTATCCGCTTCATATTGAACACTGCCGCAGAACAGGGGTTGCTTGCAATGACCCTGACCGAGATCGAGGCGGGCGTGCCGATCCCGGAAGTGCTGATTGTCGATCGTGTCGGTGTGCTCGCCGGGATGTACGGCCTGGGGCGGGTAGCCTATGTCGGCGGAGCGTTCGGCCACGGTGTTCATTCGGTGATCGAACCGGCGGTTTTCGGCATCCCGGTCCTTTTCGGTCCGAAATACCTGATGAGCCACGAGGCACGTGACCTGCTCACGCTGGGCGCAGCGGAAAGTGTGACCACCGCCGAGCAGATCGCCGAACACTTCAGCGAAGCCCTTCTGGGGGGCGAAATGAGCCGTGCTCACGGCGAAATGGCGGGTCGATTCGTAGAGGAGCATTCGGGTGTCGCCCGGAAGGTAGCCGCGGCCTGCGCCGGGCTCGCCGGGTGGTGAACGGTGCTCACACTCGACAAGGTCTATTTCGCCTATCCCGGGTCTGAACCCGTCCTTCGGGGTCTCGACCTCACGATCCGTAAGGGCGACCGCCACATCCTGACAGGGACCAGCGGGTGTGGCAAGAGCACCCTCTTGCGTCTGCTCGCCAACCTTATAGCACCGCAATCCGGGAACATCCAATTCGAGGGCGACACACCCCCGCGTATCGGTTTTGTCCGTCAGAAGCCGGAGAACCAACTGGTTGCCGGGACGGTCTTCGATGAGATCGCCCTCGGGCTCGAATACCGGGGCTGGTCGGCGCAGCAAATCGAGCAGCGGGTCCAGAAGGTTCTGGAACAGACAGGGTTGGAAGGACTCGAGCGTCGTGCGCCCTCAAGACTCTCGGGTGGGCAGATGCAGCGTCTCGCCTTTGCCGCCGCCCTCGCCCTCGACCCTGACCTCTGGCTGTTGGACGAACCCACTGCCTACCTGGACCCGGAAGGGCGCAGGATGCTGCACGAGCTGCTGGCAGCCCTGCCCGGCGAAACAGCGGTGCTTTGGGTTGCATCGGACCCGGATGAATACACGCTGACTGGATCCCTGTTGCTTATGGCGGGCGGCCGAATTCACACCTCTGGTCCGCCGGAAGAGCTGTTCGCCAATCGCAGCCTCGAAAAAATCGGTCTCGCACCACCACGCCTCTGGAGCCTCACCACCGGCCGGCTGAATGAGACGGTTGACACTGGGGAGAAATCGCAGGACGCTGGTCGGGCGAAACTCCCGGAGTTCCCACCTGAGCAGCTCACGGATGTACATTCAGTGCCGGGAACTTCCGCCCGACTTTGTGTCAAAAAGGTGCATGTGAGCCGGAAGGAGTTTCTCGGCGAGAAAAGGGCTGTCCTGCATGGGATCGACCTCAGCCTTGAGCCGGGTGAGATCGCTGCCCTGCTGGGGTTGAGCGGATCGGGGAAAAGCACCCTGATCGAAGCTGTCGCCGGGTTATTACCCGTCGATCACGGTGAGATCGATGTGGGCGGCGACTCCCCGGACCGTCTGTTTGGCAGAATTGGCGTGGTCTTCCAGTTCCCGGAGCGCGGCTTTTTCGCGGATACGGTTCTCGACGAAGTGGCGTACGGTGCTCGGAATCGCGGTTTGTCCCGACGTGACGCTCGTGCGCTTGCCAGCCAGGCGCTGCTGGCGCTCGGGCTTGAGGATCGGGATGGCTTTTACCAGCGCAGTCCCTTCGATGTGAGCGGGGGGGAGGCGCGCCGGGTGGCGCTGGCTTCAGTCTGGGTGCTGCGTCCGATCCTCTGGCTGCTCGACGAGCCGACTGCTGGTCTGGACGAAGAAAACGCCGCCGCAGTGGGACGGATGATCCGTCAGGAAGCGGCACGTGGATGCCCGGTGCTGATCGCGGGGCATGATCTTGACCGTTTCAGCGACTGGGCGGGACGGTTCCTACTTCTTGCAGAAGGAAAAATTCTGCGTGACGGCACAGCCCGGGAGTGGTGGGCGTCTCAGCAGGAGCCATGGCCACCCCCAGCGACAGTGCGTGCCCTGCGCATGGCAGGATATGACCGGTTCGAGAGCATTGATCTGCAAAGTACGGTAAAGGCATTGCAACAGTCCGGCATCCGAAAGGATCCGGTTTACGATGTGAAGCGGTCGCCCGGTGGGGAACGCTCAAACGAGGATGAAGCGAGGAATCCATGAAGATTCTTACCCTGAACTGCGGAAGTTCTTCGATCAAGTACCAGTTCTTCAACACTGAACTCGAAGAGGATTCACGAGTCCTTGCGAAAGGGGTGGTTGAACGGATCGGTATGAAGGGTGCAATCCTCGCTCACAATCGTCATGACGGCGACAAGGTCAAGGTTGTTGGTGAGATTGTCGATCATGGTGCAGCGATCGAATACATCCTCGCGATCCTGCTCTCCGCGAATCACGGTGTAATCACCGACCGGAGTGAGATCGACGCGGTGGGTCACCGTGTGGTCCACGGTGGTGAGGTCTTCACCGGATCGGTACGTATTGACGGCGAAGTTGTGGGGGTGCTGAACGACAACATCGACCTCGCACCGCTGCACAATCCGGCAAACATCAAGGGTATTGTCGCCTGCCAGAAACTGATGAAAGAAACCCCGATGGTGGGCGTGTTCGATACGGCATTTCACCACACTCTGCCCGACTACGCCTACCTATATGGCTTGCCGTATGTCCTGTACAAGCGCTATTTCATTCGCCGTTACGGTTTCCACGGCAGCTCGCACTACTTTGTCGCGCACCGTGCGGCTGAAATGCTCGGCAAACCACTCGAGCAACTGCGTCTGGTCACCTGCCACCTCGGCAATGGCTGCTCAATGGCGGCGGTGAAGTATGGTGAATCGGTTGATACGACCATGGGCTTCACACCGCTCGAAGGGTTGTTGATGGGGACACGCTCCGGCGATGTGGATGCCGGGGCCGTGCTGCACATCATGGGCCGTGAGGAGCTCTCCCTCGGCGAGGTCAACACCCTGCTCAACAAGCACTCCGGACTGATGGGCATCTCCGGCATCTCCTCGGACATGCGTGAAATCGAACAAGAGATGGAAGACGGCAATGACCGTGCGAGGCTGGCGTTTGACATCTTCACCTACCGGGTCAAGAAATACATCGGTTCCTATGCCGCCGCGATGGGTGGAGTCGATGCAGTCGTGTTCACCGGTGGCATCGGCGAAAACAGCAGCAGGGTCCGCAGTAAATCGGTGGAAGGCCTGGCATTTATCGGCCTGCAACTCGATGCCGAGAAGAATGAAGAACACTCGGGCGAACCGCACCTGGTCTCACACCCGGAAAGCAGTGTAGCGGTCATGGTGATCCCCACCAACGAAGAACTGGTCATCGCCCTGGAGACAGAACGGATTGTGAAGGGAGGGGAGTGAGGGGTGGGATAACCGGCTACTCCTGAGAATGAGTGCGTCATTCAGCGGGCAAGTTCGCCGGAAGGTCTCTCGCCGCGATTTGACCGCCGCAAGAATAACTGCTTCAATCGACCATCATTCGGGCAGGTCTTCGGACCTGCCCGAACACCGTCGTACCTTGAAGAAGAGAGTCATTGCGAGCCGTTTTCGCGCCAGCGAAAACGAGCGTGGCAATCTGTAGTAGCTTTGCGGCAGGTCTTCAGCGAAGCGGAGACCTGCCGTCCGCACCGTTCCGCCATATCCGCAGACCTGGCGGAAAACAATCCAAACATTTTCAACAATCTCTTCTAACCCCTGCTGAATGTCAGATAGCGTTCGCTCAGAACTCAACACTGACACCGATCGACGGCAGGATCCCGATCGACTGGCTTGCCAGGGTTGAGGCGGTTCGTTCATCCCAGCGGGGGGCGTCGCGGTACGGATTGTCGTAGACATTTTGCACGTCGACATACCCGATCAGTGTCCAGGTGTCGAAGAACCAGCGCCGATCCGCGCGCAGGTCCAGGCTGTGGTTCGCCCTGGTTCTGCGGGTGTTGTACTTCGAGGCGAGCTGGGAGCCGTCCGTTTCAAACGGTGTGTACGGTCGCCCCGTCGCAAGCCGGAACTTGCCGGATACCTCCAGCCTGTTGGTCAGCAGGAACCCGCCGCCGAGATTAAAAATCCACCGTTGATCGAAATTGGAGGGACGTTCGATCCCGTCCAGCCCCGTGTATTTCGACTCGTTGTAACTGACGCTGGCAACCGCGTAGTGCGGGTTTTCCGCCGCCTTTTTCTGCAGAAAAAGTTCGATGCCCCGTGACCACCCGAAGCCATCGGACACCAGTGGTTCAAAACCATACTCGGTGAAGTTCCCCTCCGCGCCCCCAAAACCCGCGCCCGCATTCGCAAGTACCAGGTAGGGACGGGCCACGCTCGCGGGGTAGTTCGAGTACTCCTTGAAGTATCCCTCGAGGTTCACGCGAACATCATACCGGAGCAGATGGTCCACCCCAAGCACAATCTGGTCGGCGGTAATGTGACTCAAATCGCGGTTCTGCGGGTTGGCTGTCAGCCAGATATAGCTGGGTGCCTGATGGTAACGGCCGATGCTGCCATTCAGGTTGGTGCCGACACCGAGACGATAGGTGGCGGCGAAACGCGGGCCGAATGCATAGGAGTCCTCGATCAGGGAGAAATGGTCGACTCGTCCCCCGAGGGTCACTTTGAGACGGCTGATTGTCTGCGAAACCTGTGCGAAAAGCGCGGTCTTCACACCGGTTGTATCGAGAGCCTCGTTCAGACTGAGGACTTCGCCATAACTGGTCTCGAAGGGAGGCAGCAGGATGTTGGCATGAAAGCCGATGAATTTCTGTTGCATGCCGAGCAGCACTTCGGTGGTGGGGGTCGCCATCAGCAGCACCTCACCACGGACCGAGGTCTCAGCTTCTCGTGACCTGTTTTGAAACACCGGGTTGAGCAGGCTGTCTCGCTGGGTGGTATTAAAATCGGTGACTGTCTGTCCCAGGGTCAACGTGGAATAGCCCCATCCGAAAAGATGCTTCCAGCTCGATCCGAGGATGTAGGTCTGTTGATCGCTGGCCGGGATGCGTGTGTTGCTGTAACGCTGGTCTGCGCTGTCATTAAACAGGCGAACGTAATCGAGCGCCGCGATGCCCACGACACTCACCTCATCCCGGGGCGAAAGGGAGGTGTTGGCTTTCAGCAGGAAATCCCAGTATTCCGGGACAAAAGCGAACCCCGCCGCCATAAAGATGAAATCCAGGTAAGATCGTCGCGCAGAGAAGAGGTAGGCGCCGTCACGATTCGGCAGCGGTCCCTCGAGGTTTATTCCGAACTGTGAGGCTGAAAGAGTGCCCTTTCCACCCGCTTTGTCCTTACGTCCCTCACGCAGATCGATCGAAAGCACACTTGACAGACGATCGCCATACCGTGCACCGAAGCCGCCTGTGGAAAACGAGGTACGGTCGATGTAATCGAGGTTGATGAAACTCTGCGGACCCCCTGTCGCCCCCTGGGTCCCGAAATGGTTGATGTTTGGAACTTCAATGTTGTCAACCAGGTAGAGGTTTTCACTGGGTGCGCCACCTCGGACGATCAAGTCGTTTCGTCCCGGTGAGGGTTGCGCCACGCCTGGCAGGATCGCAACGGCACGCGCCACATCCTCAAATCCACCCGGCAGCCTGCGGATCTCTTCGCTGCTCTGGACTGTGGTGCTCACTTTGGCATCCGTATTCCTGGTGAAGAAACCGGCGCGGACGGTCACTTCCTCGAGCTGGATCGCTGTAGGTTCGAGTTGGAAGGTCAGTTCGATGGGGCGCGCGGTGCTGATGGCGACATCGCTGCGCACCACCTGTGTATACCCGAGCACAGACACCTGGACGGCATAGACACCGGGAGGGATGCCTTCGATTCGGTAACGGCCGTCCAGATCGGCAGAGGCGCCGATGGTTGTTCCACGAAGCAGGATATTCGCACTCGCGAGCGGTTCGCCATTGCTCCTGCTCACGACACTGCCGTACAAGGTACCACGACCGCCGAGAGTCTCAAGCTCGGCGGCGGCAGCTGTTGACAAGGTGAACGATAGGATCGAGATGATGGTCACAGCGAATCGTTTCACAGCCTCTCCCGTGTGATGGTGAATATGCACAGCAACCAGCCTGGACTGTTCCAATCTTTATCAAAGGCATTCATGCAGTGAGGCTTGAAGCGAAAGGTGTGCCAAGTTGGGGCAGGTCCATCTCGTTGCGGCAAGTCTTCAGCGAAGTGGAGACCTGCCACCCAGCAAGTGACGGTCACCAAGACCTTGAGTTTTGGAGTTGACTGTCACCAGGAGCGGGGTGGAGTGGCAAGCTGGAGTTGCACTTCTGTGGCAGGTCCCACCCCGTTGCGGCAAGTCTCCCGACCTGCCGCACTTTCAGTCAGGTCGAGTCAGGTCGGGAGACCTGACCTAACGCCCTTAGCGCCTGACCGTTTGAGTGTCAGGTCTCCAGTTCGCTAATGACCTGACACAACGCCTGTAACCGCACGTCCTCAAGTGCAGTCGACCAAACACCCTGACTTCTCCAGAGTCAACGGGCAGAATTGACTTCTCCAGCCTGCTTGGCTATACTTCCGCCCATTGGTGGGCTAATCTCAGGGAGATCAAGAGGTTACGTAATCCCGTTAGTGGCTCACGAAAGAACGTTGTAAGCAGATTACAAACGGAATGCTTCGGCCGAACGGCTTCGCCTGGGGCATTTGTGTCGGCAGTTTTGTGGGAGGCGGGGATAGCCTTCAGCCTTGCTCCTTGCAGTGCTCTTTGTTACGTTTGCAGGTCTATGAAGCTCCGTCTGCCGTCGCTGCACGAAGGGATCAATTCCCTTGAGGAGACCCTCGATCCCGGTGAGATCGGTTTGGACCCGGCGATCTTCCGATCGCCCGTCCAAATCCGGGGAACCGTGGATGACGAGGAGACTCTGGCCGATGTTCGGTTGAACATCGAGGCTCGAGGGTGGTACACCTGTGACAGGTGTGCGGTCGAGTTCGAGCGAACGTTCCAGGTTCAGACTCGTGTCGAGATTCTGAAACGTGACCCGGAGGACAGCGAGGAGGAGGAGGCGGACGGGCTGCTCTTTGTTGGCACGCACGGCACGATTGCGGATTTGAGCCAGGAAATTGTGGATGCCATCCTGCTCGATCTGCCGATCAGGATGCTGTGCAAACCCGATTGCAAGGGTCTCTGTCCGGTTTGTTACACGGACTGGAACGAATCGATCTGTGAACACATCCCCGACGAACACTCAGGCGAGGGATGAGGCAAGTTTTCATTTCTTAGTGTAAAGGCTGGAACTGTGGCTGTCCCGAAAAGAAAAACCAGTGCTTCGCGCACCAAGATGCGCCGTGCCCACGACGCCTTGACTCCGACCAACGTGGTGACCTGCCCCAAGTGTGGGGCTTTCCACAAACCACACCGTGTCTGCCCGGAATGCGGGCAGTACAAGGGCCGTACTGTCGGACCAAGCCGTAACAAGTAATCCTTTCAAACGATGCCGGTACGGGGGGTGATTCGATGAGGATCGCCGTCGATGCGGCCGGCAGGGAACCCGGCCTGCTTGTGGTGGTCCAGGGAGTGCTTGACGCGCTCTGGACAGGGCCGGGCTCTGAAGTTCAATTTCGTCCGGTTCTTTATGGCCCCGCCGATGAGGTGAGGTCTGCCCTCACGGAGTTGAATGCGTCGGTGGATGCTGTGGACGTGGTGGACGCTCCGGACATCGTGGAGATGGACGACCTCCCCCACGAAGCGGTTCTGACCAAACCCAACAGCTCGATTGTACGTGCGGCGAACGATCTTTCCACCGGCCTGGTCGATGCCTTTGTCTCAATGGGCAATACCGGAGCGGTGGTCGGCGCCTGCAGAGCCTTCATGGGGCGTCTGCGCTGGATCAACAAGCCTGCCCTCGGTGTACCCTTGCCCCGGAAGAAGGGCATGGGGTTCATGCTGGATGTGGGGGCGATCCCTGACCCGAAACCGGGTCATTTGCTGCAGTTTGCCGCGATGGGGTCGGCATTTGTCGAACGGGTCTACGGGGTCGAAAACCCACGTGTCGGACTGCTGAACATCGGCACGGAGAGCCACAAAGGCGATGAACGTTCGCGGGATACGTACAAGCTGCTGACACGCAGCCCGCTGAACTTCATCGGCAATGTGGAAGGTGGCGACATCTTCTCAGACCGAGCGGATGTGATTGTCACCACGGGTTTTATCGGGAATGTGCTGCTGAAGTTTACAGAGGCGATCCCTGAAATGCTCGCGGACCGTCTCACGGGAACGGGGCTGAGTGTCACCGGGGATGGTGCGCTCGCCGACCTGGATTACCGTCGCTACGGCGGAGCCACGCTGCTCGGTGTGGACGGCACAGTTGTCATCGGTCATGGCCGTTCGACGGCGGGAGCGGTTGCACGGGCTTTGCGCTGGGCCAGCAAGATGGTTCGCGGCCATGTGGTCGAAGCGGTACGTGACCGTGTCTTCAAGACACGCCGGGCAGTCTGGCTGAGTAATCCTTTCGCACGCGGGGAAACGATTGATGAACCCTGAGTACCTGCCTCCAGTGGCACGCATTGCCGGCACAGGTCGGGCGGTTCCGGAAGGAATCCTGACCAACGCCGACCTGGAGCAGATGGTGGAAACCTCGGACGAGTGGATCACCACCCGAACCGGGATCAAGACACGTCATATCGTGAAGCCGGGCACCCCCCTTTCGGACCTCGCAGCAGAGGCGGGGCGTAAGGCGATCGCCAATGCCGGGATGACCCCGGATCAGATCGATTACCTGATCATCGGGACTGTTACCGGCGACATGAAATTTCCCGCCGCCGCGAACTTCGTACAGGCCAAACTGGGCCTGGTGAACGCTGCCACCTTCGACATAGCCGCTGCCTGCAGCGGATTCCTGTATGGGCTTGAGATCGCCGATTCCCTCATTCGCGGGAAAAAGGCGAAGAGGGTCCTTGTTATCGGCGCGGAAATCCTTACCAGCATGACCAACTTCGAGGACCGCGCGACTTGCGTGCTGTTCGGTGACGGCGCAGGTGCGGCGGTGGTGGTCCCCGCGGAGGAGGAGGGCGGTAGCGGGATTCTTTCCACCTACACCGGATCCAATGGCGAGCTTTACCACCTGCTCTATGGACCCGGTGGTGGATCGCTCTACCCGGCGAAAAACCGTGACCTCCCCTCGGATATGTTCACCATCAAGATGGCGGGAAACGAGGTCTTCAAGGCTGCGGTGAAGACCATGGGCGATGCCGCTCTGGAGGCACTGAAACGTGCCCAGCTCAGCGAAACGGACATCGACATGCTGATCCCTCATCAGGCGAACCTCCGCATCATCGATGCCACTGCGAAACGGCTTAAACTCAATTACGACAAGGTGTATATCAACGTCGAGCGGTACGGGAACACATCGGCGGCATCCATTCCTATCGCGCTGGATGAGGCGAATGAGAAGGGACTGCTGAAGCCGGGCGACATCATTCTTTGTGTCGCATTCGGTGCGGGGTTCACCTGGGGATCGGTCGCAGTGCGCTGGTAGGCAGCGTAGAACAGCAAAAAAAGGGTGTGACGGGGTGAGAACAGGCTATCTATTTCCGGGGCAGGCTTCGCAGTATGTCGGGATGGGACGCGATCTTTACGAGTCCGAACCGATGGCTCGCACACTGTTTGATCGTGCCGATTCTATGCTGCCCTTTTCGCTGACCACTCTCTGCTTTGAAGGTCCAGCCGAAGAGCTTACCCAGACACGTGTCACCCAGCCCGCGATCTTTGTGCATTCGGTCGTGGTTGCTCAACTGCTGAGCCCGCGTGGGATCGACATTCATGCGGCTGCAGGACACAGCCTTGGGGAGTATTCCGCCCTGGTTGCAACGGGGGCATTGCAGTTCGACGACGCCCTTTCGCTGGTCGCATTGCGTGGCGAGTTGATGCAGAATGCCGGCGACCAGCGACCGGGGACAATGGCCGCGATCATCGGCCTTTCAGTGGACGATGTCCATCGGGTTTGCGCGGATGCCACTGCGGATGGTGAGGTGGTTGTCGCTGCCAACATGAACGCGCCCGGTCAGATTGCCATTTCGGGTGATGTGCCCGCCGTATTGCGTGCGATGGAGGGTGCGAAGCAGGCAGGCGCCAAACGTGCGTTGCAGCTCAATGTGTCGGGTGCATTTCATTCTCCCTTGATGGCTCCCGCGGCGGAAAAACTCGCCGAGAAACTGGAAGCGACACCGATCCGTCCACCAAGTGTTCCCATTTACCTCAATGTTACAGCGAATCCGACCACCGACCCCGATGTCATCAAAGCGCGTCTCATCGATCAGCTCACCCATCCGGTGCGCTGGATCGAATCCATCGAGGCGATCGTGCAGGATGGAATCGAGCGGCTGCTGGAGGTCGGACCCGGCGGTGTGCTGCAGGGGCTGGTGAAGAGGATTGCGAAGGATGTCCCCGTTGCCGGAATCGGGACTGTGGACGAGCTGCGATCCTACCAGGGAGCAGTCGGAAACTGAAGTGATCTGGCTACACCGGAGTGCAAGATGAGTGGATTAAAAGGGCAGGTTGCCTGGGTTACGGGCAGTGGACGCGGGATTGGCCGTTCCATCGCGGAACGTCTCGCGAAGGATGGTGCGACCATGATCATCCATGACATCATGGAGGAGACCGCAAAAGCCACCGCCGAGGAATTCCGCGGGATGGGATTTGACGCGGTAGCTTTCGCATCGGATGTCTCAAATGCGGATTCGGTCGAGGGTACCGTCAATGCGATCCTGGAGAAATACGGTCATATCGACATCCTGGTGAACAATGCCGGAATCACCCGTGACGGGTTGCTCATGCGGATGAAGGAAGAGGACTGGGACCTGGTGATCAAGGTGAACCTGAAGGGCGCCTTCCTCTGCACCCGTGCGGTGACCCGGAGCATGATGAAGCAGAAGTCCGGCCGGATCATCAATGTCGCTTCAGTGGTGGGGGTGATGGGGAATGCCGGGCAGGCCAACTATTCAGCTTCCAAGGCGGGTTTGATCGGTCTGACCAAGTCGACCGCGAAGGAACTGGCGCCGCGAGGTGTGACTGTGAATGCGATCGCGCCCGGTTACATTGAAACCGAAATGACAGCTGTCCTGCCGACTGCGGCACGGGAGGCCTTCCTGAGTGTGACCCCCCTCGGTCGGCCTGGAACACCTGATGATGTGGCTGGTGTGGTCTCATTCCTTGCCTCTGCCGATGCCTCTTTTGTCACAGGCCAGGTGATTCACATTGATGGCGGCATGGTGATGTAGGCTTTGTCGTTTTGTATTTTGCTTCTCCGAAAAACAGAAGAACAAGATAACGAACACCTTACAAAGGAACGGAACGATGGCAAACGCGGAACGCGTCCAGAAGGTCAAGGACATCATCGCAGAGCAGCTCGGTGTGGATGTCTCGGAAGTGACCATGGAGGCTTCATTCATTGACGACCTCGGTGCAGACTCGCTGGACACAGTCGAGTTGGTGATGGCTTTCGAAGAGGCATTCGATATCGAGATTCCCGACGAGGATGCAGACAAACTGCAGACCGTCGGCTCAGCGATCGAATATCTGAACGGAAAGATCGACGGCTGACGATTCCAGGGCGGTAGACATGTCGAAACGAGTTTTCGTCACCGGCATGGGCGTCGTTTCACCGCTGGGGATAGGCGCAGCGGTCACCTGGGAGGGTATGATGGCGGGGCGCAGTGGCGGCTCGACCATCACCCGATTCGATGTCTCGGCCTTCAGAACACATATTGCCTGCCAGGTACCCGCGTTCGATCCTCTCTCATTCATGGATCGCAGGGAATCGAGGCGGATGGACCTTTTCTGCCAGCTTGCGATCGCCAGCGCTGTCGAGGCGGTGGAGCATTCCGGGATTGACACCGACAAACTCGACCGGGACCGTGTCGGTGTCGTTTTCGGGTCAGGCATTGGTGGGATGGACACCTTCGAGCAGCAGATCCTGAAGCTGGAGAAGGATGGTCCTGGTCGTGTTTCTCCGCTTTTCATCCCGATGATGATCGGGGACATTGCGGCAGGGCAGATCTCGATGCGCTGGGGCTTCAAGGGAGCGAATTACGCCGTCCAGTCGGCCTGTGCCACCAGTTCCCATGCGATCGGGCTGGCACTGATGCACCTGCGGGCCGGGGATTGCGATGTCGTGGTGACAGGCGGTTCGGAAGCGCCCATCACCCCGGCCGGACTCGCCGGATTTAATGCGCTCACAGCCCTCTCCACCAGGAACGATGAGCCGGAAAAAGCATCACGTCCCTTTGACAAGGATCGTGACGGTTTTGTGATGGGGGAAGGCGGTGCGACCTTTGTCCTTGAAACCGAGGAGCATATGCTCGCGCGCGGCGGTGAACCCCTCGCAGAGCTGGTCGGATACGGTTTCAGTGGCGATGCCTATCACCTGACTGCGCCTGCACCCGAGGGTGAGGGTGCGGTGAGGTCCATGCGAGCCGCGCTGAAAAACGCTGGACTGAAGCCGGAAGATATCGATTACATCAACGCTCACGGCACCTCCACCGACTTGAACGACAAGAACGAGACTGCGGCGATTCGGACAGTATTCGGAGACCATGCCGACAAACTGGCGGTGAGTTCGACCAAGTCGATGACTGGTCACCTGCTGGGTGCAGCAGGCGCGGTCGAGTTGTTCGCTTCGGTGATGGCGACACGGACCGGGATGGTCCCACCCACGATCAATTACGAGACTCTGGATCCGGATTGTGACCTGTATTATGTCCCCAACAAGCCGGAGAAGCGGGATGTTCGTGTCGTGCTCTCGAATACGTTTGGTTTCGGTGGGCACAATGCCACGCTGATTGTCAAGCGTGTCGAGAACTAAATGGGGAAGGTGGGTTCTGTGGCATTGTTCTCCTGGCTTCAACGAAAAAAGCCCGAGAAGCCTCGCCGCGGTTCTCAGCGTACCCTTGCGCAATTTGAGGAGTTGATCGGCTATCGTTTCCACAACCGGCAACTGCTCGACAGCGCCTTGAAGCACCGCAGTATCATTTTCGAAACGGGCGAGTCGCGGGAGGTTGCAAACGAGCGGCTCGAGTTCCTTGGGGATGCCGTACTCGACTTGATTGTGAGCGATCAGCTCTATGAGCTGTTTCCCGAGTCACGTGAAGGACACCTGACAAGGATGAAAAGCCTTGCAGTATCAGGCAGGCAGCTCGCGATCAAGGGCAGGAAGATGGGGTTGGGCACCTATCTGCAACTTTCGGCTGGTGAGGAACGTAGCGGCGGCCGGAACCGGAGGAGTATCCTGGAGGATGCTCTCGAGGCGGTGATCGGTGCTATTTATCTCGACGGGGGGCTGGAAGAAGCCAGACGGTTCGTGCGGTCCTTCATTTCGGACGATCTGGACAGCCACAGGGTGTACGACAAGGAGAAGAACTACAAGAGCGTTCTGCTTGAGTACGTCCAGGGGAAGGCAATCGGTCACCCGGAGTATCGTGTGCTGTCGGAGGATGGCCCTGATCACGCGAAAACCTTTCACATCGAGGTGCTTGTCGAAGGGCAGGTTGTGGGATTCGGGGTCGGTCGAAGCAAGAAACAGGCGGAGCAGCAGGCCGCCAAAGTGGCGGTAGACCACTTCGGGGTCAACGCCGATAACCTGTGAGGGGAACCATGGATTACTTCCTGGATGATTTTCAAAAGGATCTTGTCGAGCAGGCCCGCCGGATCGGACGTGAGCGTATCCGTCCCGTCGCGGCAGAGTATGACCTGAATGGAACCTTCCCCTGGGACCTGGTCAAAGTCTTTGCGGACGCTGGTTTCTACAGCTTGTGGGTGCCTGAGGAGTATGACGGTCTCGAGCGGGGGATTCTCGACCTCGTGCTTGTCACCGAGGAACTGTCGAAGTATTGCGGTGGCATTGCCCTCTCAGTCGCTGCGAGTGCCCTCGGCACTTTCCCGATCGTGATCTCAGGCAATGAGGAGCAGAAGAAACGCTTTCTGCCACGTCTCGCTGCCGGGGAAGCGCTGGCGGCATTTGGCTTGACCGAACCCTCCGCCGGGTCGGATGCAGGCGCCATTCAGACGCGCGCGGTCAAGAAGGGAAACAAGTACGTCCTGAACGGCACCAAGGTGTTCATCACCAATGGTGGCGCCGCGAAGGTCTATACCATCATTGCCAACACCGACCCGGAGAAGGGAACACGCGGAGCCTCGGCGTTTATTGTGGAAGACGGCACCCCCGGTTTCAGCTACGGCAAGGAAGAGGACAAGATGGGGATCCGTGCCTCGTCGACCCGTGAGCTGATCTTCGAGGATTGCGAAATCCCCGAGGAGAACCTGCTTGGCCGGGAAGGTGAAGGCTTCATGGTGGCGATGAAGACACTCGACAAGAGCCGTCCGGGTGTAGCAGCGCAGGCTTTGGGTATCGCGGCAGGCGCACTTGACCTCGCGGTTCAGTACGCCCGTCAGAGGGAGCAATTCGGGCAGAGCATCATCCAGTTCCAGGCGATCCAGAACATGATTGCCGACATGGCCACCAAGGTGGAAGCGGCCCGTGCCATGCTCTACTCAACCGCACGGATGATCGATGGCGGTGTGAAGGGCTATTCCAAGGAATCGGCGATGTGCAAGGTCTATGCATCCGATGTGGCGATGGAAGTCACCACTGATGCGGTCCAGATCTTCGGCGGGTATGGCTACATGCGTGACTACCCGGTCGAGAAGTACATGCGTGACGCCAAGATCACCCAGATCTACGAAGGTACCAACCAGATTCAGCGGATGGTCATCGCGCGCAACCTGATCAAGGAAGCGCAAAAGGTGAGCTGACGCTCGGATTCGTTCAGGCATTTTTTTGCCCGGGCGCACTGTCGCCCGGGTTTTTTATGTCCACATGTGCCGGTGAAAGGTTCTCCACATGTGGAAGATCCATCACAGAAGAGGAGTGAGGTTGCACATTGAGTACCTGGTACCCGGCAGGACTCGATTTTTGACAGGAGCCCTTCCCACAGCGAAATAACCGCCGCAACATCCTCCCAATCTGATCGGGAAATCCCTATCTTTCGCCTGACTGTCAGCGTGAGGATCAGGATGCGGATTGCAGTAGTTGGTGCGACTGGACTGGTGGGCAAGACACTGCTCGAACTGCTCGGGCAGGAGCCCTGGCTGGAGCACGAGGTGCTGGCCTACGCGGGCGACAGCTCGCGGGGCTTAACCCTTTCGCGCGGCAAAGAGAAGGTCGAAGTGCAGCCACTTCCGGATTCCCCTCCCGATGTGAAGTACGCCCTTGTCGCTGTGCCCAATTCGGTATCGAAGGAGCTTGTCCCGCGTTGGCGGAAGGCGGGGATACGCATTGTCGACAAGAGTTCAGCCTTCCGTATGGATGACGATGTGCCCCTTGTCGTGCCGGAGGTGAATGCGGACAAGATCGCACGCGCCGATCACCTGGTGGCGACTCCGAACTGTTCAACGACCCAGCTCGCAGTAGCGGTCAACCCCCTGCGTGACGCCTTCGGCCTGATCGAAGTCTGGGTGGCGAGTTACCAGTCCGTAAGCGGCGCTGGAGCTGGTGCGATGGCCGCCTGGCAGGATGAAATCCAGGCGGTGACGACAATCGAAAGCCCCTTTCCACGTCCCATCGAGGGCAATGTGATCCCGATGATCGGCAGCGCGGACGAGGATGGGTGGTTCACCGAGGAAGTGAAATTCATCGAGGAACTGCCAAAAATCCTCGGTCAGAATATCCCGGTCAGCGCCACCGCGGTGCGTGTCCCGGTCGCAGTGGGGCATGGCGAAGCGGTGGAGGTCCGTGTGGGTCGTGAGGTGACTCTCGCGGAGGTGCACAAGGTGCTTGGTTCGTCACCGGGGTTAACACTTCTTTCCGCACCTTCCGCTGCGCCGACGCCTCGGGAGGCGGCGGGACGGCCGGATGTGCTGGTGGGGCGGGTGCGTCTTCACCCCCGCGATCACAGCCGGATTCTCATGTGGGTGGTTGCCGACAACTTGCGCAAAGGTGCTGCGACCAATGCGCTGCAGATTGTTGAGGAGTGGGAAAAACTGTAGTTGCTGTCTTTCGGGAGCCTCTGTTCAACCGGTTGGAGGTTGTAATGAAACGCGGTCTGCTTGCCATTTCTCTCCTGACGCTCGCATTCGCTGTGGTCTCACCTGTCCAGGCGCAATTGCAGCGCTCCGAGAAGAAGACTTTGTTTGTCTTCGACACCCGTTACGCCGAGTCATTCAAGGATATGACGTCGGCACGTGAACGCTGGGCGCGTTCCAAGTTCCTCGAGACCTTTGTCACCACGTTCGAAAGATTTGATTTCGTGGATGTTGCCGCTTCAGGGGACCTGGATGGTTTCCTGGCGGATGCGAACGCTTACCTCGAGCAACATGCTCAGGAGCTGGTTCAGCTTCGCAAGCAGCCCGATGGGCGGATCGGCGAAGCACGTGTCACCCTTGACGATTTGAAAGCGGCGGTCGCCAACGGGTATGCCTTTGTTCCGACCATTGACAAGGTGAAGATGGAAAAGATCAAGCAGGAAAAAGGCGGACACCGTTATGAATTTAAGATCAATGCCCACATCGACATTTACAGGACGACAGACAAGAGCCTGATCGGGACAGTCCGAGGCACCTCGGAGGGAATCGGCGGCGTGCTCGGTTCCATGAAAATGCTTGCCCAGGCCGCGCTTCTCGGGGATGCTGAGGAGGACAAGGAGGAGCGTGCGTTTGAGTCGGCGATGGATGGTGTGTATGAGCAGATGAAGACCGAAATCCGCAAGATGGACGAGTTTTCCCTGAAAGCGGTCGCGACCGATACCGAGTTGAATGCTTTCAGTTTCGACCTCGGCAAGGATTTCGGGGTCCGGATGGACCGGCGGTACAAAGCCTGGTCGCTGGACATGCAGGGTAAACCGCAGAAAATGGAAGCCTTCGCCAAGGTGCGGCGAATCGAAGAAAAAAGAAGCCGTGCGCAGGTGTTGATCGGTCGTGCCAGCGAGGGCGACCAGGTGATCGAGGATGCCAGGTTCGGTTTGAACATCACCCCGCGCATCGGTGTCATCCCCTGGAAAGCGGAGGGGTTTGACGCCATCGAGGGCCTCTCTTTCAACTTCCTGGACCCGAATGTCGTTTTCGCTTTGCCGCCGGATGAAGAGGGACGTAAGGTCGATATCGGGCTGCAATTGGAATACAACACCGCCTGGTTGGTGGGCATCAGTGAACTTTACCTGATCGCGGAAGGTGGCTGGGTGCCGATCGAGAATATGACTGTTTGGAATGGAATGGGCGGCATTCGGAAGAAATGGTATTTCCGTCGGCTCGCCGCGTATGGAACACTGAAATTCGGCGGAATCGGAGTGGATTTCATCGATACGGACTTCCTCGATGATCCCGATGTGGAGAAGGGGTCGGACGCCACGGTCTATGGCGTTGGGCTGGATGTGGGCGGTGAGCTGCTGCTCACCCCGGATGTGGCGCTGCGTGCGCAGATCGGGTTCGCAGGATATCCGAAACAGACGGTGCTGCTTGTCTACAACCAGGGCGAATGGAAGACTGCCCAGATCACCTCGGCAGGTGTGACCTTCGCTTTCGGGATGTCCTGGACCTTATAAGCGGGCGGTGCTCACGTTACCCACGTTGCGGCAGGTCTCTACTGAAGCGGAGACCTGCCGCGCGAGTGACAGTCACCAAGACCTTGAGTTTTGTAGTGACTGTCACCGAGAGCGGGGCGGAGTGGCAATCTGTAGTGTGCCGTTCCGCCAGATCCGTAGACCTGGCGGTAAGTCGGGCAGCTCTTCTGACCTGCCCGAACACCTACACGTTGCGGCGGGTCTTTAGCGTAGCGGAGGCCAGCCCGAACCTCCCTCGCACTTCTTAGAACACCCAGGCCATTTACGTCCCCCGCAATCCCAGCTCATAGAGACGCCTTCCCAGCGAGGATATCTCACGGAAGCGTTCGCTGATCTCCTGCACCTCCATCCCTGCGGCATGGGCGAATCGTTCGGCTTCCTCGCCTTCGCTGAGCAGGTCCCCCCTCCGGTGCCCGCGTGAAATCAGCTGCACAAGGTCCCATCGGCGCAGCTCGAGATAAGCCTCCGCGGCGTCGACAAACAGGGATGAGTTCTGCGCTTCCGCGAAAGCGCGAAAGCGGACTGGAATGGGCGCATACCACCACTCCCCCGGTGGCATCTGCCGTCGCCATCCCAGAAAAGAAGCCGCAAACTCGAAATCCATCATTCCGCCAAGCCCCTTTTTCAGCTTGATAACACCGGGCCGTGGACGTGAAGCCTCCGCTGCTTTTTTTCGTGCGAGATCAATCAGGGAGAGGGCATTCTCCGAGGGTGGTGGCACCGTGAAAGCCTGGAGCAAACGCAGCGCCCTCTCGCCTACCGAAACATCACCCGCGACAAACCGTGCACGGACCAGTGCGATCTTCTCCCAAGGCTGCGCACGGCTTGCCAGGTAGTCCTGCAGACGCGAGAGGGTGATCACGAGCGGCGCGACCCCACCCTCCGGGCGCAAACGGGCATCCAGCATCAGCCTGCCACCGAGAGAGGCCAGCTGCATCCACTGGGTCGCACCCTGGATCACTGCGGCGAGGGTCGAGGCATCCGTCTCGTCACAGACAAACATCAGGTCGAGATCGGCATCCGGGGCGAGTTCTCCGCCACCCCATTTACCGAGGGCGAGCAGGGCGACTGCCGGTGCGCTGCGTACGAATCCATTCTCTGCGAGGTGCCGGATGACCCTGTCAACGGCGTTCGTCCAGTCGGTCGTGAGCGCTTCCGCATCCATCTCGCCCGCGAGGAAACGATCTCCGAGTGAGAAGAGCATGTCACCGAGGTAGTCATCGAGTTTGCCGGAGGCAGGCAGCTCCATCGAAAGTTCGCTTGCCACCGATCCCACTCGTTCGTAGAGATAAGGCCTGGAATTCGCCTCATCCAGTAGCCGTGGGCTGGAGCAAAGCATTTGGGTGATGCGCGGCTTCAGACGGGGATTTGCCTCGAGAACGGCCAACCAGGCGCGCGGTCCACCATAGGCGTTGACCGCCGATTCCAACCTGGTCATCGCCTCGGCCGGATCCTGGGCTTTCGCCAGGAGTGATGTCTCAATCAGCGCGGCAGCCGGTCCCCAGGGACCGGTCAACCGTCGGACAATCGCGCTCATCCCGGTTGATTCCACAGGCAGGGAGAGTGTGTCGCCATTCGTCTTGTCCGCCTGCGGATCGACCAGCGAAGCCCCGGGAAAGCTGTCCTGGGCTTCGTTCAGCAGGAGTCGGTCAACGATTTCAGCAACACGACTCCTCGCGGCAGCAATGACATCCTCCAGTTGCTCAGGTGGCAGATGCAGGGCGTAGGCGAGCCTACGATGCAGGGGCGACTCAGGCGGTGGCAGGATAAATCGTGGCCGATCCTCCTCCACCTGCAAGGCGTGCTCAGCTTGCCTGAGTAAACGGTACCCCTCATCGAGTGCGGTGAACTCCTCCGCGGTAAGCGCAGCACGGTCACGCAGCAGGCGAAGAAGCTGCGGAACTGCGCCGTGACGGAGTGCCGGGTCGGTCGGTCCCTCCAGAAGCTGGAATGATGCAACCAGGAATTCGACATCTCGGATTCCGCCGGGTGCGCGTTTCAGGTCACGAGGGCGCGAGGTGGAGTGGACAGCACGGAGTGCGCGTGCGGTTTCTGAAACACGTCGCTTGGGGTCAAGAATCCCGCCGAAGAGGAACTGCTCAAGGACTTCGTTGAACCAGTCGGGCAGGGGGCCGGAGAGGTATCGGGCACGCAGGTAGGCGATCCGTTCCCAGGGCGCAGCGCGTTGGAAAAAGTAGCGTTCCACTTCATCGAGCTTCCAGGCGAGGGGTCCTGCCACTCCCTCGGGACGGAGACGCAGATCGACCGGGTAAACTTCCTCGCCATTTTCGGCGCCGGACACGAGGTTGGTCCAGGCGCGGACTGTCCGGTCGTTCTGCATGGGATCATTGCCGGAGGGTGCAAAAAAGACCGGATCGATGTCGCTGGCGGCATTCAGCTCACCACCGCCCCATTTGCCGAGCGCAAAGAGAACCACAGGCTGAGTTGTTGCCGAAATGGCCTGCATGGCAAGCTCGGCGACCAGGTCGGCGAGACGTGTCAGATCGTGAGTGGTCTGATCGTAGCTCGCCAGACGGCTGCGGTCACGGAGCATGATCTTCAGCCAGATATGCCGTTTGAACCGGGCCAGCTTGGGCAAAGGGGGCGGGTTCTCGGCGAAAGGATCATCAAGGTTGCGCGGGTCAAGCAGGGGACGAAGGAGATGTGGGTGACGGATCACTTCATCGAGGGGGGCGTCCCCCAGCGAGAGAAGATCGATCAGCAGAGAACCTGCCGAATCGCTCTCATCCGTCAATACACCAGCCGCTGCGGGGTTTGCACGGAGCAGCCGGTCGAACCGGAGACGCAGGGTCTGCGGATCAGGGTAGGGTTCGAGTGCTCCTTCCAATCGGGCGGAGAGCAGAGGGTGTGTGAATCTTTCCACGCGGGCAAGGTAGGGCACCGAGTCGGTTTACGGCAACGGCGGCGATGGCATTGCCTGAAGCGGCAACAGGCGGTAGCTTAAAGGGAGGGAACTGTCTGCCGAATGCCTGATGCCATCCTGTGCTTAGAGAGTTGAGGGTTGAATCGCAGACGAGTCACCCCTTGAGACGTCACTCCATTCCGCATCCCTGCGAGATTGCACAATGTGTGAGGTAAACATGAACCGCCAACGAAGATGGCTGTTGCTTCCCGTTTCAGCATTTCTCGCATTCATCGTCCTTCCATTCGCGGCCCTTGCAGTGCCTTATGTCCCGCTTGAAGAAGCGGAACGACAAGCCCAGCTCAGGGCGGACCACATGCCGATTGGACCGATGCGTGTCCCCAGCGGGCTCGATGAGCTGGAGGGATATGTCGGCACCCTTGAGTACTTCGCCACCCTGAACTGGTTGACCCTCTTCCAGGTCCTCGAACCGGGCCCGAATTTCGGCGGGCAGCGTGAGGGGGAATCGACGGCGAACTGGAACATCATCCAGACCGACAACACGCAGGAAGCGCTGCGGGATTGGGCATGGTATGCGAGAGCCACAGGTGATTATGACCGTTTCGAGACCTTCATCGAGAACGCCTGGACGTACACACTCAACTTCCCCGCCTACCTCGAAGAGGGGGGCGGAAACCCGAATTATTACCGTGTCCACAACTGCGGATGGGGACTTGTAGCGGCGATGGAATACACCCAAGCCTACGGCGTGAACGACACCTACCTTGCCTATGGCGATTCCTGCGCCCGTTACCTCGACACGTGGCGTCTCACCTGGAGCAACACCGGTGTTCAACTCAATCCCCTCGCGGCAGGGTTCGGCGCCGGGACACTCTACCTGTATGGCGTCTGGCGTGAGAACCCCCAGTGGATCGAGGCGGCGCAGGAGATTGCGACAGGCGTGAAGAATTGGATCGATGCCAACCCGAATCGTCTCAACAACAATGAAACCTGGGCGATGTCGGGCGGAACCGCCATGTGGGGAGTGGTGACCGCGCTTTACAGCGATGATCCCGAAGGTGGAGCTGAGTGGATCCCAACAGTCTCCTCCTACATGGACACTTACTCCGGACCCGGAGCCTGGAACAATTCATGGACTGTCTGGTATGGTCACGCCTGGGCGGCGATTCACCGTGTGCTGGGTGACCAGGAGAGCTACGACAACATGGTCGAGGTGACCGAATATCTGCTCGACCAGGTGCATTTGGATGACGATGCCGGACTACCCGGCACCCAGGGGCAGTGGGCTGATGATCAATCCTGGACAAGCGCCTACCTGCTCTGGTACGTGCTCGAATCGCTGTTCGAGTTTGACGATATCCAGGCGGATGCTGTGGCGCTGGATGTCGTGGATCCAGTCCCCACTTGGCCTGTGGTTGTCGGCAACCCGATACCAGTTACTGTCCGGGTAGGGAATGGCGGGATGCAGCATCTCCTGGAACCGGAGCAGGTGGTCAGCCTCTATCTCACCGCTCCGGGTGGTGCGTTTGAACCGACCACGACCGAGGTGCCGTTTGGGCACACGGTTGATGTCACCTTCACCGACCTTTGGACTCCCCAGGAACCGGGCGAGCAGGTTGTACGTCTTGTCGTCCATACCCTGTCGGACGAAGTTGCCTCGAATGACACTCTCCTCATGACCTACACCGCTGTGCAGGGACGTTCCATCACGGGGGTGGTCACTGACGAACTGAACTCGCGTGTGGTCGAGGCGGCGATTCACTGGGAACAGCTCGGCGCGACTCCGCCGCGCAGTGGAGTTGCCTACAGCGATCCGGATGATGGCAGCTACCATATCGAAGCGCTGCCCGGTGACTACCACCTGATGATGATTCCGGTTCACGCACCCTTGCTCAATCGTGAAGCGATGGTGACTGTCGCTGAAGCGGAGGAGTACCGGGTCGATTTCTTCACCCGACCGGCACTGGTGATGCTGATCAGCGAGGATGGAAATGAGGATGTGATCGAGACGATTGCCGGATCGATGATCGCATCACAGTGGAATCCCCACCCGGAACCCTATGTCTGGAGCATTCCGGAAAAGGGCCAGCCGGGGGACACCATTCAAACAGTTGACGCAGTCATCTGGAGTTCTGGTGACGCCACCGAAAGTGTCCTGGAGGCATCCCAATACTCCTCGATCCAGGCCTATCTCAATGGGAATGGAGGAGTCGCCCTGAGCGGTGACCGTTTCATGAACCTGGGCGACCCGGACATTCTGCGCGACCTCTTTCATGTCGAGGCGGGGCAGATGGATTTCTCGAGCACCATTATCGACGGGGCACGTGAAACCTATTTGGCGAACCATGACAGCCTCTTTACCCTCGGCGCCGCCCGGGGGCAGGAGGTGGATGGATTGGTCGCATTGGGAGAAGCGACGGTTGACTTCATCAGCCAGACCGGCGGGCATCCCCTGGTCGTATCTCATGGAGGTTCCGTGCCGGGGGAGTACCGGACGGTGGTCATGTCGTTCGGGATTGAAGCGATCAATTCGCTTACACGGTTCACCACACGGGAGGAGTACCTCATCCGGCTAACCCATTTCCTGCTATCCATTCCATTCTCGACTCCGGAGAGCGGGGATGGTTTCCTGCCCACCCATCTTGCCATGACGGCGCACCCGAATCCCTTCAATCCTTCCCTCGCCATTGACGTTGTCGTGCCAGGCAGTCAGGGCGTGATCTCTGTTTTCGATCTGCTCGGACGGCAGATTGTCTCCTGGGACCTCGGTCAGGGAAGTCATCACCTCGTTTGGGATGCGCATGGGCTGGCGAGCGGGAGCTATTTTGTCCGGCTGAATTCTGAGCAGGGCAGTGTAGTTCGACGGGTGACTTTACTGCGTTGATCCGGACAGGCTCCCATACGGGGGTCGGGTCTGCATGGGCTGTGGAAACGGCTTGTCCGACTGCATCGGGATGGTTACTTTACCGTTTCTTCAATAGTGGACACGAGCCAGGGGCCCCTGGCTGATCTTTCGGGACAGGAGCAGGCGATGAAGGTAAAGTCTGAGCAATTCGGAAGCATTGCGGTCATCGAACTCAAGGGCAAGATCATGGGTGGCCCGGACGCCACTCTCTTTCGTGACGAGTTGAAAAAGTCTCTCGATTCGGGGATCACGAGAGTGGTGGTTGATCTTGGCAAGGTGGACTGGATGAACTCGTCCGGATTGGGCATCCTGATCGGCGGATTGACAACCGTACGCAATGCCGGCGGTGAAATGAAGCTCGCCCGTGTCACGGACAAGATCAAATCGCTACTCATGATCACAAAACTGGTTCAGGTTTTTAACTCCTACGACTCGGTCGAATCAGCAATCGCTTCATTCAGCGAGTAACAGCCAGTCCGAGTTCCATTCGGTCGCGTTTCCTGTGCGGGAAAGATCGTGAAATTCAGTCATGACGCAGAGTTGACACTCCTCGGGACGCGACTGCACGAGTTCCGGCTCCTGCTTGAGAATGCGATCCAGTCCGGCCCCGGAGATGAGACCTGTCGTGCCCTGTTCGAACGCCTGGATGGGCTTGAGCAGACACTGGCACAAATCCTGCGAAGTGATGAAACAAGGGCGGAGTTCGAGCTTTTACGGACGACCGCCATGCTGCTGGCAAGGGCGGCCGATGAACAGGAAGTGCTGGATGCCATCCTCGATGGCCTGATGTCGGCGATCCCCTACAATGCAGCGGGGATCTTTCTCACACGTGATGATCCGGAAACCCACATCCGCGAAATTCGCGCCCAGGTGACACGTGGTTATCCTGTGCTGCGGGAGGATCGGTTCCGTCAAAAGGTCGATGAAGGCATTCTCGGCTGGGTGATCACCAATGGACGGGCCGAGATTGTGGATGATGTCCGGCTTGATCCACGTTATATCTCAGCCCGCGAGGAGACACGCAGCGAGATCAGCGTTCCGATCTTCTCCAAAGGGGAGGTGATCGGCGCGATCAACCTGGAGTCCGACCAGATTGGTGCGTTCGCCATCGCGAGCCAGCACTTGCTGGAAAACCTGGCGAGCTATGCCGCGATCAGCCTTGACCGAACAAAGATCAACCGTGAGTTGATCGAGGCTCAGGCGGCGGAGCGTGAGCTGGAGATCGCCCATGACATCCAGCGCAACCTGCTGCCGCGTGGTGCGCCGGAGTTTGAGGGCTACGACATCGCCGGGCTGAATGTGCCTTCGACATCGGTTGGTGGGGATTATTTCGATTTCCTGTCGCTCACCCAGTCCGACCTGGGAATTGTGATTGCGGATGTTGCAGGCAAGGGAGTTCCCGCAGGATTGGTCATGTCCGGACTGCGCGCCGCATTACGGGCACGGGTCGAGACAGTGTATTCCATCCGTAATGTGATGGCGGAGTTGAATAAGTTCCTGCATGCCTCCACCGGAGCGGAGCGGTTTGTTACCGCGTTTTATGGAGTGTTGAACCGTCTGACAGGCCGTTTTACCTATGTCAATGCAGGCCATAATCCGCCTCTCCTGCTGCACGCAGATGGCAGGGCGGTGAAATTGCAGACCGGCGGTCCGCTGCTGGGGGTGCTCGAGGACGCCGCCTATTTTGAAGCCAATGCCGATCTGGAACCCGGCGCAATCCTGGTCATGTATACAGATGGGATTGTCGAAGCCGGTGGCGAAGAAGG
>Ga0209163_1000994_pt1 | contig 37469 bp, 32 predicted proteins | sample MTBAKSrepl2MetaG_FD_187457 | JGI IMG/M metagenome (GOLD analysis project Ga0209163, IMG submission 187457) | Enrichment culture microbial communities om Arthur Kill intertidal strait, New Jersey, USA, that are MTBE-degrading - MTBE-AKS2 (Arthur... | ecosystem: Environmental > Aquatic > Marine >...
CCTTTGCCGGGCCACGCGAAATCTAATCCAGAATCCCGATCAAGTCCGGTCCATGACCAACTTCGATTGGATCAATACTATATATTTGACAGCAAACTAGTATGAATCCTTAAATTGACCCACTACCACCTTCAGGAATAAATTGACAAGCCCAATCCGGTTGGATATGAATTAATGTTTATGGGTGCATGCCGAATATGGCTCACCAAGGGGGAAAACGCCATGAGCGGTTTCGAATTCAGTCGCATCAACCGTCTGCCGCCTTACGTCTTCGCCACTGTCGATCAACTCAAGATGTCGGCCCGCCGGGCCGGCGAGGACATCATCGACATGGGCATGGGCAACCCCGACTTGGCCACGCCCGAACACATCATCGAAAAGATGGTCGAGGCGGTGCGCAAGTCCCACAATCACCGCTACTCGGCTTCGCGCGGTATCGCCAAGCTGCGTCACGCCATCGCCGCCTGGTACCGCCGGCGCTACGACGTGGACATCGACCCCGAGAGCGAGGCCGTGGTCACCATCGGGGCCAAGGAAGGGCTGAGCCACCTGGTGCTGGCCACCATCAGCCCTGGAGAGGTGGTCTTCGCCCCCAATCCGACCTATCCCATTCACCCGTACTCGGTCATCATCGCCGGGGGAGACCTGCGCTCCATCCCCATCTCCCTGGAACGGGACTTTATCGAGGACCTGACCACCGCGGTCAAGCAGACTTGGCCCGCTCCCAAGATGCTCATCATCTCCTTCCCCCACAACCCGACCACGTCGGTGGTGGACTTGGAGTTCTTCGAAAAGGTGGTGGACTTCTGCCGGGAGAACAAAATCCTGCTGGTGCACGACCTGGCTTACGCCGACCTGACCTTTGACGGTTACGAGGCCCCGAGCGTCCTGCAGGTCAAGGGCGCCAAGGACATCGCCGTCGAGCTGTTCTCCATGTCCAAGAGCTACAGCATGGCCGGCTGGCGCATGGGCTTCGTCTGCGGGAACAAGGAGCTGGTCCACGCCTTGACGCGGCTGAAAAGCTACCTGGACTACGGCGCCTTCCAGCCCATCCAGATCGCGTCCATCATCGCCCTGAACGAAGACCAGTCCTGCGTGGCCGACATCGTCAACACCTACAGGGAGCGGCGCGACGCCCTTGTCACGGGCCTGAACCGCGTGGGCTGGTGCGTACCCTCGCCCAGGGGCACCATGTTCGTCTGGGCCAAAATCCCGGAGCAGTTCAGCCATATGCCCTCGGTGGACTTCGCCAAGATGCTTATCCAGGAGGCCAAGGTGGCCGTCAGTCCCGGTTTGGGCTTCGGGCAGTACGGAGAAGGCTACGTGCGCTTCGCCCTGGTCGAAAACACCCAGCGCATCAACCAGGCCATCCGGGGGCTCCGAAAGGTGCTCATGCCATGAACGCCATCCGGGCGGGCTTGATCGGATGGGGCATCGTTGGATCGGGCGCGGCCAAAATCCTGACCGAGGACGCCGGCCTGATCCAAGACCGGCTGGGCCGGCCGCTCGTGCTCGAACGCATCGCCGACCTGGACATCACCACGCCCAGGCCCGGCCGTGTCGATCCGGCCATCCTGACCACGGACGCGAAGCAGATTCTGCAAGACCCGGATATCGAGATCGTCATCCAGCTCATCGGCGGGCTGGAGCCGGCGCGCACCTTCATGCTGGAGGCCATCCGGGCCGGCAAGCACGTGGTCACGGCCAACAAGGCCCTCCTGGCCACGCACGGCGCCGAAATTTTCGCCGCGGCCGAGGAGCGCGGGGTGGACGTGCTTTTCGAGGCCAGCGTGGGCGGGTGCATCCCCATCATCCGCACGCTCAAGGAAGGGCTGACGGCCAACCGCATCCAGCATTTCTACGGCATCCTCAACGGCACGGCCAATTATATCTTGACCAAGATGAGCGCCGAGCACGTCGATTTCGACACCGCGCTCAAGCAGGCCCAGGCCCAGGGATTCGCCGAGGCCGACCCGAGCTTCGACATTGACGGCGTGGACACGGCCCACAAGCTGGCCCTGCTGGTCTCCCTGGCCTACGGACTCAAAATCGATTTGGACAGCATTTCTGTCGAGGGCATCCGGGGGTTGTCTCCGGCCGACATCCAGCTCGCGGCCGAATTCGGCTACGTCATCAAGCTGCTGGCCATCTCCATGCAAAGCGGCGGGACCATCGAGGCCCGGGTCCACCCGACCATGCTGCCCCGGGAACACGTGCTGGCCGGCGTTAGCGGGCCGTTCAACGCCATCCTCTTCAACGGCCACGCCTCGGGCGACATCCTGCTCTACGGCCAGGGCGCGGGCATGATGCCCACGGCCAGCGCCGTTGTCAGCGACGTGATCGAACTGGCCCGGGCCATCGCCAGCGGGGCCAAGCGACGCGTGCCGCCTCTGGCCTGGCCCAAAGTCGGGACCAACGGTCTCTCCCTCCGGCCCATGGAGGAGATCGTCACCCACTACTATTTCCGATTCTCGGCCCTGGACCAACCCGGCGTGCTGTCCAAGATCACAGGCATCCTGGGCCGCCTGGGCATCAGCATCAAGGCCGTCATCCAAAAGGGCCGGGAGGTGCGCGGCGCGGTGCCCATCGTCATGCTGACCCATGAGGCCCGGGAGGCGGACGTGCGGCAGGCGCTCGACGAAATCGACGCCTTGGACGTGGTGCGCGACCCCACCGTGCTCATCCGGGTCGAAGGTCTGTCCGAATGAAATACGTGATCCTGATCGGCGACGGCATGGGCGACCGGCCCTGCCCCGACCTGGGCGGGAAAACCCCGCTGGAGGCCGCCCGCACCCCGCACATGGACCGCCTGGCCGCCGGCGGGCTTCTGGGCCTGGCCCAGACCATCCCCGAGGGATTGACGCCGGGATCGGACGTGGCCAACATGTCCATCCTGGGCTACGATCCCACGGTCCACCTGACCGGGCGCGCCCCGCTGGAGGCGGCCAGCCTGGGCGTCCGGCTCGCGCCGGATGAAGTGGCCTTCCGCTTGAACCTCGTCCACCTGGTCTTCGGGCCGGATGGGCGGGTGGTCATGGGCGACCACAGCGCGGGCAACATCGCCACCGACGAGGCCCGGGTGCTGGTGGCCGATCTGGCCGAGCGCCTGCCTTTCAAGGAAGGCCAGAAGCTCTATCCGGGCGTCAGCTATCGCCATCTCCTGGTCTGGCCCGGCATGGATGACGACCTGCCCACCATCCCGCCGCACGATCACCGCGACCAGGACGTGACCGATTACCTGAACCAGGCCGGTCCGATCCGGCCGGTCCTGGACCTGATCCGGGCCTCCTGGCCGATCCTGGAAGACCACCCGATCAACCAAAAGCGGGCCGAGGCCGGGTTGCGCACGGCCAACGCCATCTGGCCCTGGGGCCAGGGCCGGCCCCTGGCGCTCAAAACCTACGCCGAGCTGTACGGCCTGACCGGCGCGGTGATCTCGGCCGTGGACCTCATCCGCGGACTGGGCGTGTACGCCGGACTCGAACCGCTGATCGTGCCCGGCGCGACCGGGTTTCTGGACACGAACTACGAGGGCAAGGTCCAGGCGGCGCTTGGCGCCCTGAAGCGCCTGGACCTGGCCCTGGTGCACGTCGAAGCCCCGGACGAAGCCAGCCACCAGGGCAGCCTGGAAGAAAAAATCCAGGCCATCGAACTATTCGACGAACGGATCGTGGGACCGATCGCGCGCGGCTTGGCGGACGTCGGTCCGGCGCGGCTCCTGGTCCTGTGCGACCACTACACGCTCCTGACCTCGAAGACGCATTCGAACGAGCCGGTGCCCTTTATCGTGCATCCCCACGACAAACCCTCGGACCGGGCGTACAACGAGGCCGAGGCCGGCCAAACCGGGCTGGTGGTGGACCCGGGGCATCACCTCATTCGCCTGCTGCTGAATCAAGGAGCCTGATCTTGCCGGAGATCGTCTGCCGAATGGAATACCGCGTCATCTACGGCGACGTGGACCAGATGGGCGTGGTCTATTACGGCAACTACTTCCGGCTGTTCGAGGCCGGTCGAACCGAGCTGATTCGGGAGCGGGGCATGTCCTACCGGGAGATCGAGGAGAGCCGGGTGGCCATGCCCGTGACCGAGGCCTATTGCCATTATCACCGCCCGGCCCGGTACGACGATCTGCTGGTCATCGAGACCCGGGTCGGTCAGGTCCGCCGGGCCAGCCTCCGGTTCGACTACCGCATTTTTCGCCGGGACGAACCCGAGGCGCTGCTGGTCGAAGGGCACACGGTCCACGCCTGCACCGATCCGGACGGCCGCATCGTGCGCCTGCCCAAACACGTCCTGGCCATCCTCGAATAAGCCGTCAGGCCACGCCGTAGCTTGCTTCGGCCTCAAAAGGCCTTGACAAAAACAAGCGGAAGTTGTAACGTAACAAAGATTGTTGCGGGGTGGAGCAGTCAGGTAGCTCGTCGGGCTCATAACCCGAAGGTCTCAGGTTCGAATCCTGACCCCGCTACCAAAGAACACAAAGACTCGGTCGTTACGGCCGAGTCTTTTTTTATGGCCGATTGCGGACGGGCATGGGAAATCAAACCCGTTCATGTTCTTCCGGCTCTCCTAAGGGAAACCCCTTGCCCAAGCAAAAGGTTGCATGACGATGGATGGGGAAAAAGACGGAAACAAGCGATCATCCGGCTAGATCAATCACACCGCGCAGCCTTTTGATGGTTGCACCGCCGCCCCACAAGATTTGACCTCGATTTTAGGCCCCGGGAAGCGAACGCGGAGGTATGGGCAAGTATTAAAATGGGTATTAGTAAATTTTTCATAAAAATCATACCATTGGCGTATTGACCGGGATTCCTTGTCTATCATAGGGTTAAATCACATTTTTAGCAGAAGAGACCAGAAGGAATTTTTTGTGTAACATGTTGTTATCGTTGATTTTATGTTGAAAGGGAGGAAGGCTGCATGCACAGGGGAACTCTGGTTGCCATTCTTGTCGCGGTATTTTTGATCGTAAGCCTGCAATCTGCTCAAGCGCTCAATGTTTGGAGATATGATGCGGACGCCCAACAATGGGTCGCTCTTTCCGAACTCTCATGGACAATAATTGGACCTGATAACGAAACGACTGTTTCCGCAAACGGTACTGGGTATGAGATTGCTCTGGCCTTGAACAATTGGGGGGCCACGGAAGGATCGGACCAGTCCGAGTCTATTTGGGGAGCCGGCGTCAGCTTGATACCCGGTCAGTACAAGGTGGAATTTACAACCGCTTTGTACACGTGGGACTCCTACGGCCTGGTAGGGGATCCGGGTGGATATTGGGACGTCTTTGCGGTTAACTTGAACGACCAGGATTTCTATTGGAATTTGGTGAATGGGGGCGGTGGGGCGCTGGCGGATCCTATCGTAACCCCGGATCCGAACGGGTCTCCGGTGATAGACGCCAGCGGGTCAATGCTTCCTGGCGTTACCTGGGCCTGGGGTGGCTACAACTATTCAGGAGGCGGATTTGAATTCGAAATAAACAACGTCGGCTATACCTTGACTTTCGAATCCGAAGCGGATGTCTATCTCAGCGTGGTCCTGGACACCGCGACCCTCAACGATAGTGATAGCGCCTTTCCCTCCTATGGGGCTTTCAATCCCCTCGGTGAGGTCCCTGAACCGCAGTCGAACGTGCCGCTGCCCGGCGCAGCGCTGCTCCTGGGTTCGGGCTTGATTGGGTTGGCCGGTATCCGCAGGAAGGCGCGCGGCTGATTTCTTAAACGCTCATTTTTTCCGATCGATGAGGCGGAACCCCACGGGCTCCGCCTCTTTTTCGTTGCCTTGCAGGTAGTTCGCCTTTCAAGGTTGAGGGTCTCGCTGTTCATGCCTTTTCGAGCCAAGCACATGGGCTGCCGGGACCACGGCGGATTGTCAAAAGGAATTCCGCAGGGACGAACAGCCGCCCATCCTGATCCCCTTCCATGCCTTCCGGGTGATGATGGTCATCGGTTTCGGGATGATCTTTCTGGCCGTCTGGACGGCCTGGCTGTGACTCAAGGGCCGCCTGACCCTAGTCGAAGGCGTCGGGAGAAAACCATCGAACGCCTGAACTTTGCTTTATCCCATCTGAAGCGGCCTTGGAAATTGGGGGAAACATGGCCAGAGACAAAACATTCACCTTGGAGGAACTCGCCGCCTGCGACGGCCAGGACGGCCGACCGGCGCATGTCGCCTATCGCGGACGCGTGATCGACGTGGGGACCAGCAAGCGCTGGCCCAAGGGCCCGCACATGAACCGGCACCGGGCCGGACGCGACCTGACGGACGATCTGGCCGCCGCGCCTCACGATAAGTCCATGCTGGACCGGTTCCCCCAGGTGGGCGTGCTCCAGGAGGAACCCCAGGATTTCGGACCCAAGATGCCCGCCTTCTTCAAGGTCTTGTTCGAGGCCTTTCCTTTCCTGAAACGCCACCCCCATCCCATGACCGTTCATTTTCCCATTGTCTTCATGATGGCCGGCTCGGCTTTCACCTTTCTCTACCTGACGTCCGGGGTGGCCTCCTTCGAAACCACGGCCGTGCACATGCTGGGCGCGGGCATCCTGTTCACGCTGGTGGCCATGACCACTGGCTTTGTAACCTGGTGGCTGAATTACCTGGCCCGTCCTCGCAAGGAGGTGATCGTCAAGATCACACTCTCCACGATCATGCTGATCACCGCGACCGTGGCCTTTGTCTGGCGGCTCCTCGACCCGAACGTGCTGCACCCGGTTCATGGGGTCGGCCTGATCTACGTGATCCTGGTCTTTTCGCTTTTCCCCGAGGTGGCAATCGTCGGATATTTCGGCGCGGAACTGACCTTCCCCACGCACGGCGGCCGCAAGGACTAGGCCGGGGCCGGCGCTCAAACCTTGCGGCTCACGCCCAGGATGCCGAATCCCTTGATTTCCAAGCGATTGATCAGACGCAGGCCGGAATGTTCGAGGGCCTCGGTCAGGTCCGGTCCGTTGAGCCGGTCTTGGCCGGGGTGCTTCAGGATATGGCGGGTCAGCAGGTTCTGATAGCTGCCGGGGTAGTATTCTTCCATGAAAAAAGAGCCGCCGCGCTCGGGCGCGCGGGCGATCTGGTCCACGGCCACGATGGCTCTCGGCTCAAAATACCTTTGAAGCAGGGCCGCACCCACGCCGCGTCCGCAGCCGATTTCCAGGACGCGGGCGCCCGTACCGAGGCTGCCCCGGGATTTCATCCAGCGCACGATCTGGCGCTGCATGACGGCCCGCACCGGATTGTTGACCATCCAGCGTTCGACCCGGTTCAGCTTCATCTAGCCGCCTCCTTGGATTTCAGCCGCCACGGGATCGACCGTTCCACGCGCCCCGCCGCGCGAGCTTTATTATATCATCGACACGGCGGGATGGATTTTTAAGAACGACGCGGATAGAATCGAGACACGGGAAGTTAAGATATGACGCCGCGTAGCGAAAAAGAGGGTGGCCGGGGATCCCCGGACCAAAAGATCCATTTCGGATTTCGGGAAGTCTCGGAAACGGAAAAGAAGCGGCTGGTCCAGGGGCATTTCGACACCATCGCGGCCCGCTACGATTCCACCAACACGATCATGAACCTGGGCCGCCAGCATCGGTGGAAAAAAGCGGCCATGGACATGCTCGATCTTCAGCCGGGCCAGCGCGTACTGGACATCTGCGGCTGCTCCGGCGGATCGGCTTCGACCGGATCCGTTACCGCCTGTTGACCCGCGGCATCGCCGTCATCCTGGTCGGCCGCAAGGCAGGGTAAGGCACGGAGACCTTTTTGGCGAGGGGACATGAGGAGCCGGGCCCGCTCCGAAATGATCAAACGCGGCATCGAGCGATCAAGGCGAGAGGATAAAACCATGCCACAGGACACATGCCAAATCGGCCTGATCGGGCTGGGCGTCATGGGCGGGAACCTGGTGCTGAACATGGCCGACCATGGTTTTTCCGTGGCCGTGTACAACCGTACCCGCCAAAAGACCGACGATCTCGTGGGGGCCTTGTCGCCGGATCAGGACGTTCGCCCCGGCTATAGCCTGCAAGATTTCGTGAAGCTGGTGCGGCCTCCCCGACCGATCGTTCTGATGGTGAAGGCCGGCCAGGCGGTCGATGCGGTCATCGGCGAACTCGCCCCCCTGCTGGATCAAGGCGACCTGATCGTTGACGCGGGAAACTCCCATTTCATTGACACCGATAGGCGGAGCAAGGACCTGGCCGCGCAAGGCTTGCACTTCTTCGGCATGGGCGTTTCCGGCGGGGAGCGCGGCGCCCGCCACGGCCCGAGCATCATGGTGGGCGGCCCGGAAACGCAATACGAACGGGTGCGCGCCGTTCTGGAGACCTGCGCGGCCCACGTGGACGGCGAGCCCTGCGCGGCCCATCTCGGACCGGGCTCGGCCGGCCATTACGTCAAGATGGTCCACAACGGCATCGAATACGGCCTGATGCAGATTCTGGCCGAGAGCTACGATCTGATGAAAAACGGCGCGGGCCTGGGCAACCGGGCCTTGGCCGACGTTTACCACCAATGGAACCAGGGCCGGCTGGCCGGATTCCTGGTGGAGATCACGGCGGATATTTTCCGGAAAAAAGACGAGGCCACCGGACAGGATTTGATCGACGTGATCCTGGACGAGGCCGGGCAGAAAGGAACGGGCAGGTGGACGTCGCACGAGGCCCTGGACTTGCAAACGCCCATCCCGACCATCGACGCGGCCGTGACCGTGCGCAACCTGTCCGCCTTGACCAAGGAAAGGCGTCAAGCGGCCGAGGTCCTGACCGGGCCCAAGGGAATGCTTCCGGTCGAGGCCGGCAGGTTCATCGGCCTGCTGGAGGAGGCCGTCTTCGCGGCCATGGTCATCACCTTTGCCCAGGGCCTGGCCCTGCTCCACCAGGCTTCGCGAGCGCACGGGTACGGCCTGAACCTGGAGACAGTGGCCCGGATTTGGCGGGGAGGCTGCATCATCCGCGCCGCGCTTTTGAAAGACATCGCCTTGGCCTATGGGGAACACCCCGGGCTGCCCAACCTCCTGCTGAGCCCGACGCTGGGGGTCCGGGTGCGGGAGCATCAGCAGGCCCTGCGCCAGGTGGTCAAGACCGCCGTGGACCTGGGGTTGGCCGCGCCGGGCCTGGCTTCGGCCCTGGCCTATTACGACACCTACCGGCGCTCAAGGTCGCCCATCAACCTCGTCCAGGCCCAACGCGACTACTTCGGTTCGCACACCTACAAGCGGACCGATCGGGAGGGCGTCTTCCACACCGAGTGGGAAAAGATGGAGGAGTAGCGATCACGAAGCACAGGGCTATGCCCGCCTCTGCGATTTTTTCGCTGGCGTTCATAGTCCGGGCCGCGATCCGTCCGGCGTCTCATTCGTGCCGCAGGGCCTCGATCGGGTCCAAACGGGCCGCCCGGCGGGCCGGCAGATACCCGAAGATGACGCCCACGGCCGCGGAAAAGACAAAGGCGATGATCACGATGCCGGCGTTGAAGACAAAAGGCACCTGCACCACCCCGGCCAGGGCCAAGGACGCGACCAGGCCCAGGACAATGCCGAAGATGCCGCCGAACAGGGACAAGACCACGGCCTCGGACAGGAATTGAATGAGCACTTCCCGTTCCAAGGCGCCGATGGCCAGCCGGGTGCCGATCTCCTGGGTCCGTTCCGTGACCGAGACCAGCATGATGTTCATGATGCCGATTCCGCCGACCAGGAGGCTGACCGCGGCCACCGCGCCCAGCAGGCCGGTGAGCACCTGGGTGGTGCCGGTGAGCATGTTGGCGATCTCCTTCATGTCCATGACGTGGAAATCGTCATCCTCGCTGGCCGAGATATGCCGGCGTTCGCGCAGCAGCCGCTCGATATCCCGCTGCACCTTTTCCGTGGATGCGCCGTCCCGCACCGAAACCTGGATGAGCCGGATGTCTTGATTGCCGGCGACGCGCCGCTGAAAGGTGCGCAGGGGAAGCAGGGCAATGTCGTCTTGATCTTGGCCCATGCTGCTTTGACCTTTGGCTTCCAACAGGCCGACCACCTCACACGCAAGTTTCCCCAACCGGACCTTGCCGCCCACGGCCTCCTGCCCCCCGAACAGCCGCTGGCGCACGGTCTCGCCCAGGATGCAGACCGCCGAGCCGGCCCGAAGTTCGCCGTCGGTGAAGAGGCGGCCGGTTTTCAGAGACCAGTTCCGCACCTTCAGGTACTGGTTGTCCGTGCCGGTGGCCGAGGTGGACCAATTCTCGTTGCCGAAGATGGCCATGACGGTCTGGGTGGAAACCGGGGCCACGGCCGAGAGCGAGCTGATGTCCCGCTCGATGGCCTTGACGTCCGCCATCTTGAAGGGCGTGACCGCCGAGGATTGGCCGGGCCCCCTCCCCCTTCCCGGACTGACTATGAGCAGGTTGCTGCCCAGGCTGGCGATCTGCTGCGTCACCTGCGCGGTGGCCCCGCTGCCCAAGGTGACCATGGTGATGACCGCGGCCACGCCGATGACGATGCCCAGAATCGTCAGGAAGGAGCGCATGAGGTTGTGGCCGATCTCCCGCAGGGCGATTTGAATCATGTTCCACAGCATCAGGCCGCCCCTCCGTTTTCCTTGTCCGACGCCACCAAACCGTCCGAAAACTGGACCACGCGCCGCGCATAGACCGCCATGTCCGGCTCGTGGGTGACCATGATGATGGTGATCCCCTGGTCGCGGTTGAGCGAGGTGAGCAGGTCCATGATGTCCCGGCCCCGGGCCGAATCCAGATTGCCGGTGGGCTCGTCGGCCAACAGCAGCGATGGTTCGGTGACAATGGCCCGGGCAATGGCCACGCGCTGCTGCTGGCCTCCGGAAAGCTCGCTGGGCTTGTGGGACTCCCACTCCTTCAGGCCCACGGTCTCCAAGGCCCGCCGGGCGCGCGCCCGACGTTCCTTGCCGGAGTAGCCGCGATAGACCAGCGGCAGTTCCACGTTTTCCAGAGCCGTGGTGCGGCTGAGCAGGTTGTATCCCTGAAAAACGAACCCCAGGAAGAAGCGCCGCACCCGGGCGCGTTGGTCCCGCAACAGCCGGCCGACCTCGATGCCCTTGAAGTTATAGGTCCCGTCGGTGGGCGTGTCCAGACAGCCCAAAATGTTCAAACAGGTGGATTTGCCCGACCCGCTCGGCCCCATGACCGCCACGAAGTCGCCTTCGTCGATGCGGAGATCGATGCCGCGCAGCGCGGCCATGGCCGCCTGGCCCTGGCCATAGATTTTGGTCACGCCTTGGAGGCGAATGAGCGCCGGGGGATTCCCCGCTGGAGCCGTCATGTCTTTCATCTCCCGCCGCTGACGAAATCGACCGCCACCGCCATCCCCGGCTGGAGGTCGCCCTGAAGCACCTCGCTCACGGTCCCGTTCGTGGCCCCGATGACCACGCGCACGGACACGGGCTGGCCCTCTTTGAGCACCCAGACGTTCTGCCCTTTCCCGCCGGAGCCGCCGTTTTCGCGCCGGTTGGCGTCAGAGCGGCGCGGCGGACGCGGCAGCAGCATGCCGACCAGACCGCCGGAGGACTGCTTGGCTTCCGAGGCCGGCGGCACAAAGCGCAGGGCCGCGTTGGGCACCAGGATCGCGTTTTCGACCTTCTGGACCAGGATGTCGGCCGTGGCCGTCATGCCCGGCCGCAGGGACAGGTCCGAGTTGTCCACCTTGAGCACGGTTTCGTAGGTGACGACGTTGTCCACGGTTTGAGCGCCATACCGGGTCTGGGTGATCCGCGCCTGAAACGTGCGGTTCGCGTAGGCGTCCACGCTGAAGGCGGCCTCCTGGCCCGCCTTCACCTGCCCCACGTCGGCCTCGTCCACGTCCACGTGCAGTTCCATTTTGGTCAGGTCCTCGGCCAGGGTGAAGAGCACCGGGGCTTGCAGGGAAGCGGCCACGGTCTGGCCGGGCTCGACGCTGCGCGACAGGACGATGCCGTTGATGGGCGAGCGGATGACCGTCTTGGACAGGTCCGTCTGAGTGGCCGTCAGGCTGGCCCGCGCCTGGGAAACCGAGGCCCGGGCGCTGGCCTCGTCGGCCTTGGCCCGCTCGAAAGCCGCCTCGGCCGCGTCAAGTTCGGCCTGGGAGGGGACTTTACCCCCGCTGAGTTCCCTTACCTTTTGAAACTGAAGCAGCTTGCTGTGGGTCTCCTTGACTGTCGCCTGGGTCTGCAATACCTTGGCCGTCGCCGACTCCAGCGTGGCCTGGGCCTGGGTGACCTGGGCTTCAAGCTTCGAGGTGTCCAGCCGGGCCAGGGCCTGGCCGACCTTCACCTGGTCGTTGTAATCCACCTCCACACTTTTGACGATGCCCGACAGCTCGCTGCCCACCTCGACCTCGTTGGTCGGCTGCAAGGTGCCCGTGGCGGTCACGGTGACGGCCAATTCTCCGCGCCGGACTTCCTGGGTGATGAACTGGATCGCGCTGGACTTTTGTGTCATCCTGCCCCAAACGATCAGGGCAGCGACGACCACCGCCAGGATCAGAAGAATGAGGACAACCCTTCTCTTCCACCGCCGGCCGCGTCCCGAGCCGGGTTCGATGCCCAGCATCTTGGCCACGTCGGATTCCGAAGTGAGGGGCGATTGCGTCTGTTCGGTCACGAGTTACTTCTCCTCCTTGAGCGCCAGGGGCGTCCAACCGCCTCCCAGGGCCTTGTACAGGCGCACCAGGTTGGAGGCCACGGCCCCGTTGCTTTGCGTCAGTTGATCCTGAAATGACAGAAGCGACCGCTCAGCGTCGAGAACCGAGCTGAAATCGATCAAACCCGCCTGGTATTTGCCGCGGGCCAGTTCGACCGCCTTTTGGGCCGCGTCGGCCGCGGCCCGCAGAACGTCCCGATGGTGCTGCTCCTGGGCATAGGCCACCAGGGCGTTCTCCACTTCCTTGAGCGCATCGAGCACGGCGGCTTCGTACTGGACCAGGGCCTGCTCCTGAAGCGCCGATTGAATCTCGATGTTTTGGCGCACGGCGCCCGCGCGAAAAATCGCCCAACTGAACCCCAAACCGCCGGTGACGGTCCGGCTGCCGGTCTCGGACAGCCGATTCAAAGACAGGGCCTCCAGGCCGATGGAACCGCTCAGGGTGAACTTGGGGTAAAGATCGGCCGTGGCCACGCCGATCCGGGCCGTCTGGGCGGCCAGTTCGCGTTCGGCCCGCCGCACGTCCGGCCGGCGCCTGAGCACGTTGGCCGGCACGCCCACCGCGACCGTGGAAGGCGCGTCCGGTATGGGTTCCCGAATCTCCAGGGCGTCGTTCACCCGCCCGGGTTGTTCTCCCAGGAGCACGGCGATGTTGTTGATGGCCTGCTGGATGCCGGTGCGCAGGGCCGGAATCTGGGACCGGGTGCTTTCCAGGTTGTACCGGGCCTGCTGCACGGCCAGTTCGTCGCTCAGGCCGGCCTGGTATCGCCAGGAGGTCAGTTGGTAGGTCTCGGTCTGGGCCGCGAGGTTCTGCTCGGCCACGGCCAGCCGGGCCTGGTAGGTGCGAACCTCGATGTAATTCAAGGCCACTTCGGAAAGCAGCGAAACGAGCGTGTCGCGCAAATCCTCCTGGCTGGCCCGGAGGTCCGCGTCCGCCGCCTCGACGGACCGGCGGACACCGCCAAAAAGGTCCAGTTCCCAGGAAGCGTCGAAGTCGGCCGAGTACCGATAGGTGGTCTGGTCCGACACGTTGTCGTCGGTGTAGCGGCTTTGGGTGGCCGAACCCGAAACGTCCAGACTGGGGAAATAATCGGCCCAGGCCACGCCTCGGCGCGCCCGCGCCTCCCGAATCCTGGCCCGGGCACTCTTCAAATCCAGGTTGCCGCTCACGGCTTGCTCGATCAAACCGCTAAGCCGCGGACTGCCCAAGGTGCTCCACCAGGCCGCCAGGGCCTGCAGGTCCATCTCCCCGGCGCTCAGGCCCGCCTCAAGCGGCGTGCGCCAAGTAGGAGACGCGGGCGTTTCGGGCCGCGTATAATCGGGTCCCACGGTGACGCAGCCGGCCAAGGCCAAAGTGGCGGCCAGGGCCAAGGGCCAACAGATCAATCGCCTCAGGGTTGTGTTGCTTAAAAAACGCATCCTACCGCATCTCCGCTTCTTACTTGCTTTTGGCGCTCTTGCGCCGCTTGGCCGCGCGTTCGCGACGAAGGGCGCGAATCCCGGCCAAGGAAAATTTGGTGACGTGATCGGCATAGGCCTCGATATCCTCGATCTCGGCAAAATCCTCGTTCCCGTTTCCTTTGCTCCGTCGCGCCCGCCCGGCCACCATGGGATTGATGCACTGGCTGATGATGCTGATCACGCAACAATGGACCTGCGGCTCAGGAGCGGATGGCCCTAATAGCTCCCGCACCAGCGCATCCATCTTCTCGCTCAGGGGCTGAAGCACTTCCTCCATGGCCTCGTCCAAAATACCCGTCGAATCGACCAACTCCTTTTGCACGATCCAGAACTCCTTGTTGCCCTGGTCGGCGATCCGATGCAGGAGAGCCGTGACCCGGCCCCGCAAACGCCGCTCGGCCGGCGCGTCATCTGGCACGCCGCCGTCAGCCGGATGGACCTTGACGGACTCCAGAAAGGCGTGACGCCAGGCCTCGGCATACAGACCCGCCTTGCTGCCGAAGTGGTAATTGACAGCCGCGATGTTTGTCCGGGCGCGCTTGCAGATTTCGCCGATCGTGGTTGTCCGGTATCCTTGCTCGGCGAAGGCGTCACCCGCGGCGGCCAGCAATCGCTTACGCGTCCTGGCCGCGTCCTTTCTTGGCACCTTCATCCCATCCCCCCAAAAATTCCTAGCTATATTTAAATTGCTTATTTTAAATTGTCAATTTATTTTTAGACAGTCCCGCATCTGGCGGATAACGCTAAAAAAATCCATCGCCCCAATTTCCAGCGCACCGCGGGCCTTGTACGATCTGGAAAACAACCCAGCCGAAGAGCGCGACCCGGCCGGGGATCCGAGCAGCGAGGAGATTCGCCGGCGGCTCTACGAGGAACATTTGAAGCCGTTTCTGGCAGAAGAGACAGCGGGCTAGCAGAAGAGACGCCGTACCCGCCAAAACGTTGCGGGCCATATTGCGCTTCGCGCAATATGGCCCGTGCTGTGACAATTTTTTGGAGGGGGTTTGGGGGAACCTTTTTTACAAAAAAGGTTCCCCCAAATCGCTTACAGCGTCACGCCGAAACCGGGCCGGTCGGCCGGCGGCAGGACCCGGCCGTCTTTAAGCTCCGGCCGCTTCACGCCCGAGGGGAAGAAATCGTCTCGAACGAACGGGACCTCCATCCAGGCCATGTTCGGCTGGCTGAAGAGCCAATGCAGGTTGGCCATAAGCACCGGCCCCTGGCAGAAGCAGTGGGGGCAGAGAATGGCGTTGTTCAGCTCGGCCAGGACGCCGATCTTCCGGGCCGCGGTCAAGCCGCCCACCTTGGTGATCTCGGGCTGTACGTACCGGGCCGCGCCGCAGGTCATGAGCCGTTGGAAGCTTCTGAGGGAGTACTCGTTCTCGCCGGCGGCCAAGGGCATATCGGTCAGCCCGGTAAGTCTCACCAGGGCCTCGTGGTCCTGCATGGGGAAAATGGGTTCTTCGAGCCAGACCAGATCGAATTCGGCCAGACGCCGGGCCATGTCCACCGCCTGGTTCAGGTTCCAATGCCCGTTCACGTCCAGCATGAGGGCCACGTCCGGGCCGACCTCGTCGCGGGCCGCGGCCACGTCCGCCACCTCGGTTTCGTGCAGCTTGATGGCCGTGAAACCCGCCTCGACCGCGCGGGCGCACTCCTGACGGATCCGCTTTTCCCGACCTCGAAAAGGCGGCATGCTGGCATAGGCCCGCACGCCGTCATACATGGGCCCGCCGAGCAGGTTCACCACCGAGCGGTCCAGGACCTTGCCCTTGAGGTCCCAGAGGGCCATGTCGATGCCGCTGAGCGCGCACATGACCGCGCCCTCGGTGCCGTAACGGTAACCGTGGCGGTACATGCGGTCCCAGAGGTATTCGACGCGGTCCGGGTCCTGGCCGATCAGGGTCGGGGCGAACAGGTCGTTCACCGCGGCCACGATGGGCGAGGCGGCGAGGCCCCACCAGGATTCCCCGAGACCGATCGCGCCGTCATCGGTCACGACCCGGACGATCACCTCGGAAATGTATTGGCCTTTCAGCGTCTCCGCTTTGACTTCCGTGATCTTCATCTTTTCCTCGCCACTTGTCAGAAGGTTCGCCGAAAGCCCAGAATATAGATTCCTTGCAGGCAAGTCAAGGCGGAACGCGGGCCCGCGGGCCAGGCTTGACATCAACCGGGCGGTACGCTTAAGGTGCATTTCATGTGGCGTTTTAAAGTGTCTTTTCGAGACGGGGAACGGCGTCCTGGGCCGCCGAACAAACCTTGCGAGCAGGCGGCGAGGCCGCTTTCCGAACATGAGGTGAAGCGCAAATGAAAGACCACGGCGTCTCGCTCAACCGCTCCTGCCCTTGCTCGCAGGCGGCCTGCCCCATCCGCGGCAACTGCGTGCTCTGCGTCCAGAACCATCTCGACCACAAACGCCATCTGCCCGAGTGCATTCAAGGCCTGCTGCGGCCCATGGTTCAAGCCCTGGCCGATCAGATGGAGTTTGCCACCGGCGAGGCCCGGCCGGACAAGGCTTTCTGGGAGACCTACGACCGGGAGGACCTGTTGAAGCGGTCCCTGGCCCGCCATGCCCCAAAGAAGAATGAATAGACCGGGAAGGAAAAGTGTGCCGAGCGAAAAGGCCGAATCCAAAACAAAGACCCATAGAACGTCGTTGCGAGGAGCGAAGCGGCATGGCAATCTAAGTTTAAGCCTATCCGTGGCGATCGGAGATTGCCGCGTCATCGCGCCATTGTCCGCCATGGGCGGACTTCGGCGTGACTCCTCGCAATGACGGAATATGGCTTTTTAATCCAAGCACATTTCACGAGAAAGGATAGGACATGAAACTCGAAGGGAAAGTCGCCATTGTCACGGGCGGAAGCCGGGGCATCGGCAAGCAAATCTGCAAGACCTTCGCCCAGGAAGGCGCGGCCGTGGTGGTCGTGGCCCGCACCGAAACGCCCGGCGGGAAACTGTCCGGCACCATCCACCAGACTGCCGAGGAAATCCGGGCCATGGGCGGCACGGCCCTGCCCATCCGCACCGACATCACCGTGGACGCGGACGTGGAGAACATGGTCAAGAAAACGCTCGAAGCGTTCGGCCGGATCGACATCCTGGTCAACGACGCGGCGGCCAACTTCAACGCCTTTGTCGTGGACCTGCCGGTCAAACGCTGGGACCTGATGATGCGGGTCAATTTGCGGGGCACGTTCATTTGCTCCAAGGCCGTGCTGCCGACCATGATCGCTCAAAAGAGCGGCAACATCATGGCCATGACCTCGATCGCGGCCAAGCGCGGGGCCCCTCCGGGCGAGGTCTGTTACAGCATCACCAAGGCCGGCATCGAGCTGTTCTGCTGGGGGCTGGCCTCGGAGGTCAAGGAGCACAACATCGCGGTCAACGACCTCTACCCCACGGGCGGCGTGACCACGGACGGATTCAAGGAAGTCTTCAAACACCGCGACCTGGGCCCGGAGATCCTCTCCCGGATGAAATCGCCCGAGCAGATCGCCGAGGCGGCCCTGTGGATCGCCCAGCAGGACGCCTCGACCTTCACCGGCCGTTCGGTGAACGACGACGAGGTGCGGGCCTTTATCGAGGGCCGGGCCAAACCCTAGGGGCTCGTAGCCTGGGTGTCCCCCCGCCTCTAGGGGCGCCATGGCCGCCCTTTGACTTTGCTCAGGGCCGTGAGCCCGTCGAACGGCTTGTCGGCCATGCCTTGAACCGCTGGAGGGTCACCCCATAAGCTTGAACCCTAATACCTAATTGAACAAGGGGTATCCGAATATCGAATGTCGAACAAGGAATCCTGAATGTCGAAGAATGGGGGAAATTTCATCATTCGAAATTCCTTGTTCGATATTCAACCTTTGCTTCTATTACTCAGAGCGGAAAGTGAGTTGCATAAACATCCTTGACAACCAAGTGGAAGGAAGCGCGCGAAGAAGCTGGACCCTGGATTAAATCATTCCAGGGTGACGGTCTATGGAACACCGGAAACCCAACAACGTCATTCTGGCATGTTTTAAGCCAGAATCCAGAATCCCTGGGGTATCCTTCCGCCATGAAGGGGATCGCGCCCGCAAGGCGGACCGCCTTGGCTGAAAAATCAATACGATAATGCAATCTATTTCACGACCCCATCAATAAGCCGGTCAACGCATGTAACTTCGCGCTTATGGGGGGCCGCCCTTACGGCCTCATAGTACCTTGGGCATGCCTTGACTTCGCTCGGCTCAAGAACCGTTTTTTTGACTGCTTTGGCAAGCATTCGTAAGGAGAAAGACGCATGGACAAGCAGGCGGCGCTGGACGAACTGAAACGCAGACAAGAAATCTCCCTGGCCATGGGCGGGCCGGACAAGATCGCCCGGCATAGGGAACGCGGGCATTTGACCGCCCGGGAGCGGGTGGACAAGCTGGTGGACGAAGGCTCGTGGATGGAAATGGGCTTCCTGGAACAGTTCGCCACCGAGGACGGCCGGGAATACCACGTGAACAAGCTGCACGGTTTCGGTAGGATCGACGGCCGCACGGTCATCGTCCAATCCGACGACGCGACCATCCTGGCCGGCACGGGCGGGGCCGGGGTATCGCCTTCCCGGCGGCAGCACGGGCTGCACCCGGAACTCACCCCGGAAGTGAATTTCCCCTACATCCGCCTGGGCGAAAGCGGCGGGGTGCACCTCCAGAGCGTCATGGGTTCCAAAGGCGTGCTGGCCGTGACCTACCGGTCCCAGGCCCTGCTCCACCCGCGAAAGGCCCCGCGCGTGGGGGCCATCATGGGCCTCTGCTTCGGCGACCCCACCTGGCAGGCCTCGATCTCGGACTTTGTCGTCCAGGTCAAGGGCACCTGCATGGCCGTGTCCGGCCCCAGGGTGTTGGAGGTGGCCCTCAGCGAACGGCCCACGCCCGAGGAACTGGGCGGCTGGAAGGTCCACGCCGAGATCACCGGCCAGGTGGACGCCTTTGCCGAGGACGACGCGCACTGCATGCGGATCATCCGGGAGTTTCTGTCCTACATGCCGTCCAACTGTGACCAGGAACCGCCGGTGAAACCGACCTCGGACCCGCGGGACCGCAAGACCGAACGCCTGATGAAGATCATCCCGGACGTCTCCACCCGGGCCTATGACATGTACCGGGTCATCAAGGACATCGTGGACGACGGCGTCTATTTCGATCTCAAGCCCTACTTCGGCAAGGCGCTCATCACCTGCCTGGCCCGCATGAACGGCCGGGTGGTGGGCATCATCGCCAACCAGGTGATGTACAACGTGGGCGCGTCCGGCCCGGACGAGTGCGAAAAGGCGGCCAGTTTCGTGGTGCTGTGCGACTCGTTCAACATCCCCCTGGTGCATCTGGCCGATACGCCCGGCTTCCTGGTGGGCAAGCCGGCCGAGCAGCGCAAGATTCCGCTCAAGATCATGACCTGGATGGAGGCCCTGGCCCTGGCCACCGTGCCCAAGATCACGGTCATCGTGCGCAAGGCATACGGCATGGGCATTTCCAACATGGGCGGCCCCAACTGCGGCGCGGATTTCATCTCGGCCCTGACCACCTCGGAGATCAGCTTCATGTCGCCCGAAGCCGCGGCCAACGTGGTCTGGGCCCGGCATATCGCCGAAGCCGACGACCCGGAGGCGGAGCGCGCCCGGCTGATCCAGGAGATGCAGTACGGCAGCGCGCCTTGGGAGGCGGCGGCCACGGGCTGGCTGGACGACGTGCTTGACCCGCGCGACACGCGCAAGTACATCATCGACTGCCTGGAGATCATGCACGAACGCAGGAACGGGTTCCTCAGCCAGAAGAAGCTTCAAAACTGGCCCACGGGTTTTTAGCCGGCGACAGGAGAAGACCATGAGCGCGGAACAAACACAAGGTCCGGTGTTCAACACCCAAAGCAAAAAAATCGCCCAACTCGGCCTCGTGGTCAAAGACGCGGCCCGCACGGCCAAGCGGTACGCGGCCATCTTTGGCGTGGGGCCGTGGCACTTCTTTGAACTCGACCCCACCGATGTGACCTTGCACGGCCGGCCCGTGGCCGACGGGGCCACCAAGGTACGCATCGCCCTGGCCAACCTGGGAGACCTGCAGATCGAACTGCTCGAACCCATGGCCGGGCCGAGCACGTACATGGAGTTTCTCGAAGCCCACGGGGAAGGCGCGCACCACCTCAGCTTCGGCCTGGCGGACGACCATGACGCGCTCGTCGAATCCATGAAATCGAGCGGCTTTGGCGTGGAGATGCAGGGCCTGTTGGGCGGAGCTTACACCTTCACCTATTTCGAGACGCAAAAGGAACTGGGGACCATCTTCGAAATCGTCAGCCCGGCCCGGCCGGGCGTCGAGGGCCGTTTCGTCCCCTGGGGCGTCTATGAACCGCCGGGACCGGGCCGCGTCGCGCTGGGCGACAAGAAGATCGTGCAGGTGGGCATCGTGGTCGAAAACGCGGAGCGGGCGGCGCGGCGCTACCACGAGGTTTTCGGCATCGGACCCTGGTTTGTGATCGATTTCAAGCCGCCGCACGTGGCCGAGGGCGAGCTATACGGGGTGCGGGTTCGCGGGTCCGAGTTTCACGTCAGGGCCGCGACCGCCCACCTGGGGCCGCTGCAGTTCGAGCTGCTGGAGCCGGTTTCCGGGCCGAGCACCCACATGGATTTCCTCATCCGGCACGGCCAGGGGATTCACCACGTCAGCTTCGGGCCGGCGCCCGACCACGACGACATGCTGGCCGGGTTCAAGGACCTGGGCATCGAGGTGGAATCCACGGGCCTCCTGGGCGGGGCCGGCACCTTCACCTACATGGCCACGCAAAAGGACCTGGGCACCATCTTCGAGATGGTCAAGGTGCGTCCGGGCGTGAAGAGCACGGTCGTGCCCTCGGGCCGGATTCCCTGACGCGGCCAAACGTCACGACCGGATCATGGTCAGCATCATCTTGAAGCGGACGGTGGCCTTGAGGGCGTGAGGCGCGCCCGCGGGCATGACGATCATCTCGCCCTGCTTGACCACGAACGGCTGGCCCGAAATGGTGATGTCCGCCTGGCCGTCCAACACCTGCACCATAGCGTCGAAGGGCGCGGTGTGTTCGCTCAGGCCCTGGCCGGCGTCAAAGGCGAACAGAGTCACGGTGCCGGTCTTCTTGTCGATGAGGGTCTTGCTGACCACGGCCTGGTCCTGGTAGGCCACCAGGTCAGCCAGGCGCTCCACTCTGGTTTCTCCGCTCATAGGTCCTCCCTGGGCTGGCCCGTTTCGGGCGGCCCGCGCGGTATCTGTTTTTTATCAGTTTAGCACCATTTTTTCTCTTTCGGAAACGGGAGACCGCGAACCGGCTTCGGTTTGGGAGCCGGAGTTGACCGGCCCAACGAAACGCGGTATGAAATATTATGCGGAGTTTTACGACTGAGAAAAACGCCCGGGGCATTGGCGAGGGAGGACGACCGGCCCCGATCGGGAAAAACCGGAATTCATTTACGAGGCATTTGGAGGGAGCGCGTATGAAGTATCGTACATTTGGGAAATTGGATTGGCAGCCTTCAGCATTGGGTTTCGGGGCCATGCGGTTGCCGGTGCTGGACAAGAACCAGGCCAAGATCGACGAGCCCGAGGCCATCAAGATGATCCACTACGCCTTTGATCACGGGGTTAATTACATCGACACGGCTTATCCCTATCACGGCGGCACGAGCGAGGGCGTGGTGGGCCGGGCCCTGAAAGGCTGGCGGGACAAGGTGAAGCTGGCCACCAAGCTGCCCGTGTGGGCCGTGCAGACCGTTCAGGACTTCGACCGGATTCTGAACGAACAGCTCGGCCGGCTTCAGACCGACCACATCGATTTCTACCTGCTGCACGGGCTGAACAAGGAACGGTGGCCGTTTCTGATGGACCTGGACGTATTCTCCTGGGCGGAAAAGGCTCTCGAAAGCGGCCGGATTCTGCACCTCGGGTTTTCCTTCCACGACGAACTCGAGGTCTTCAAGAAGATCGTGGACGCCTACGACCGCTGGACCATGTGCCAAATCCAGTACAACTACATGGATATCGAATACCAGGCCGGGACCGAAGGTTTGCGCTACGCCGCGGACAAGGGCCTGGCCGTGGTCATCATGGAACCGATCCGCGGCGGGCAACTGGCCCGGACCCCACCGGAGGACGTGGTCGCCATCTGGGACAGCGCGCCGGTCAAGCGCACGCCCGCGGAATGGGCGCTCCAATGGGTCTGGAACCAGCCCGAAGTCTCGGTGGTGCTCTCCGGCATGTCCACCATGCGGCACGTGACCGAAAACGTGGCCTCGGCCGAACGCTCCGGCGTGGGTTCGCTTCTGCCCGAAGAGACGGCCCTGATCGACCAGGTGCGGGAGGCGTTCCGCAAGCGGGCGGCCATCCCTTGCACGGCCTGCGGCTATTGCATGCCCTGCCCCAACAACGTGAACATCCCGGGCGTCTTCGGCCTGTACAACGACGCCGTCATGTACGACGATGTCCGGCGGGCCCGGATGCTTTATGGCATCCGCATTCCCGAGGGGGAGCGGGCCAGTCTCTGTCAAAGCTGCCAGGAGTGCGAGGAACTCTGCCCGCAGGGCCTGCCCATTTCCGAATGGATGGTCAAATGCCAGGAACTCTTGGAGCAGGCGTCGTAGAAGAGAATGATGCAGGGCAAGTACCTCTCGTTCCAGGGCTCTGCCCTGGAACAGGGAATAGATTCGAGGCTCCGCCTCGACACCTTTACAGCCCGGATGGCTTGAAATTGCCGGGGAAAAGATGTGTTGAGGCAGAGCCTCAAGTCGTTAGGGCGTTCCAGGGCAGAGCCCTGGAACGAGGAGCACATTTCGTCTGGATTCTGGCTTCAATCATGCCGGAATGACGATATCGTGACCCGTGTGGCCAGAGCCGTCATTCCGGCGAAACACGTCACCCTGGAATGCTTTAATCCAGGGTCCAGGCGCGCCAAGGAAATAACCGGTGCGATTTGTTGTAGGGGGCGTTCGCGAACGACCCCTACCAGAGCATCTTTTGGTGGGTCATTTTCTGAATCAGGAAGCTGGAAGCCGTTGCCTCTGGATTCTGGCTTCAATCATGCCAGAATGACGATTTCTCGCTTCCATGCCTAATTAAAAAAACGCGCGGGCTGGATTTCGCCAGGCGAAATCCAGCCCGCGCCGCCAAAATTTTTGGGAGGGGCTTGGGGGAACCCTTTGTGATCAAAAAAGGTTCCCCCAAATCAAATCCGCTTCCCGCCTATTGCGGGCGGCGTTCGTAGTAGCCGACAATCCTGCTGGCCGCCCTGGCCGCCCGGCCGACGTTGGGATAGACCGGCAGACCGGCCGCCAGCAGCCTTTCCTCGATCTGGTTCGAGATGTTCTGATACCACGCGGCCTCTTTTTCGTCCAGGCTCCGGGGCCGGTCCGCGTACACGGCGATAACGGGCTTGCGGGTCACGCCGGACAGGTTGTAGCTTTCCATGTGCTTGTCCAGGTCGAATTCCCGCCCGGTGCGGCGCCACGGGCCGTGGACGAACATGATGAGCAGGTCGAAGGCCGGATGCTGGGCCATCATGCGCATGAGCACGGTGCCGATGGTCTCATCGCCCATGGCGATGGAAAAGTCCGCGGGGTTGCCGATCCAGTCCCAGATGGGGCTGCCCTGGGCCTTGAGTTCGTCGCGGATGTCCTGGGGCAAGGGAATGACGCGCAGCCCGGCTTCCTCGCACTGGTCGGCGGCCTGCACGCTGGAGCCGCCGCTGCCGCCGGCCACGGCCGCGTTGCGGCCGGTGATGGGCGGGGCGAAATTCAAGCTGACGGCCACGTCCACCAGTTCTTCGATGTCGGTGACGTAGATGGCCCCGGCCTGCCGCACCGTGGACTCCCAAATTTTAAGCGACCCGGCCAGGGAAGCGGTGTGGGAAGCGGTGGCCCGGGTGCCGGCCGACCCCCGGCCGCCCTTGAGGATGACGACCGGTTTGACCGCCGCGGCTTCCTTGAGCGCCTTGGCGAACCGCTGGCCGTCGCGGGCGCCTTCGATGTACATGAGGATGACGTCGGTCTTGGGGTCCTGGGTGAAATATTCGAGGTAGTCGCACTCGTTGAAGTCCAAGGCGTTGCCGTAGCTGAAGGCCTTGCTGAACCGCACGCCCCGCTGACCGGCGAAACCCACGATCTCGCCGACCACCTGCCCGCTTTGGGAGGCCAGGCCCACGGTTCCGGTCTCGCGGGGCATGCCCTCGTTAAAGGCGATGCGTTCCTCGGGGTAGTAGAGTCCCATGCAGTTGGGGCCGATGAGCCGGACGTTGCCGGCGCGGGCACGGCGGAGCACTTCCCGCTCCAGTTCGGCCGCGTCCTTCCGGCCGGTCTCGCTGAACCGGGCCGTGAAAAGATGGACGCCCTTGACTTTTTTCTCGACACAGTCGTCGATCAGTTCGAGGATATGGGTGGCCGGGATGGAACTGATGACATAGTCCACGGGGCCGGGGATGTCGCGGATGCGCGCGTAAGCCTTGAAGCCCGAGACGGTATCATACTTGGGATTCACCGGGTAGATGGCGCCTTTAAAGCCAAGTTCCAGTAAGGGGCTGACGAAGCCGCCGCCGCGACCGCTGTCCGAGGCGCCGGCCACGGCAATGGTTCTGGGGTGAATGATCTCTTCAATCGGATGCACGGACATGTATGACTTCCTCCTTCGACCAGTCTCGCGCTCCGGGCCGAAAAACGGCCCTCTGCTTGGCCATGCGACCCATCCTTGACCGCACGGACGCTCGATGCTTCACCCGACTGCGGCCACCCGGCCGAGGCGGAGAAGAACCGTAAAAATATAAAGAAAACCGGCCTCCCTGTCAAGATGGCTAGCCGGAGGGTAGTGGGTCAGTTTGGGAATTTTTATATCCCCTGGGGTTGTGTGGCCGCCATGAAGCAAAACGAGTGCGCGGGCAAATTCTCCGGAATTTCGGCCCCAAGTTTGCGCCGGAGTAGCCTGTTTCCCTTTCCTGGCGTTTGAACCATCATTCCCGCGCAGGCGGGAATGACGAGAGGGGCTTGGAGGCCAGTGAAAAAGGCCGACGGCAGTTGATAGGGGCATTTTCCGGGCAAGGAATCAAGATGCCGGCGTACCGGGGCTTCCCTTTTAATGAGGGGCAGCGTCTTACATTATCCTCAAACTGACCCACTACCGACACGGGGAGCAGTGGGCCTGTTGAGTAAATTCCGAACCTTCGCCTGCGTTAGGATGACACGTTTATCTTCTCTGTAGGTCGAAACGTCATTCCCGCGAAAGCGGGAATCCAGTCTTGTACGGCTGGGAATCCGAACTACTTTGAAATGAAAACCACGACGGCCAGATGGTTTTTGAATGGTATCACCACGCTGGGAGGCTTCACTCCTGGATTCCCGCCTGCGCGGGAATGACGAGAGGGGCTTGGGCGGCGGTGAAACAACTGACAGCAATCGATAGAAACATCTTGCAACGAAAGCGATCAGGACGTTCGTTTGGCGGGGCATGCCCTGAAAGAAAGCGCAGCGTCTTGCATCGGTTCGCCTCATTTAATTCCAACCCGGCGCCGACCCGGGGAAACCCACGATCCAGGCGGCCTTGGGTTCGCCGGTTCCATCATCAAGGAGGAGAACAGGTGATTCGAAAAAACGAAGGCAAATTCCCGCTGGCCGCGACGATCCTGGCCGCGGCCCTGTTTGCGCTGGCCGGGTTGTTCCCGGTCGCGGCCGAAGCCAAGGTGATCAAGGTCAACGAGGCCATTTACATGGCCCAGGGCCGCGGTCCGGCCAACAGCAACACCTTCATGATCGTCACCGACGAGGGCAACGTCATCATCGACACCTCGGGCCGAAGAATGGCGGCCGAGCACTTCGAGGAACTGAAGGCCGTGAACGCCAGCCAGGTGCGGTACATTATTCTGACCCACGGGCACGGCGATCACCGGGGAGGCGTTCATCTCTGGAAAGAGGACGGCACGCGGATCGTGGCCCAGCGCGGCTATGTCGAACTCCTGAATTACCAGCGGCGGCTGGCCGGCTATTTTCAGCGCATGAACATGGCCCAGTTCGCGGGGAGGGCCGTCACCCGGGCCGCGCCCTTTCCGGGCAATTACGCGGCCCAGATCGAGGCCACGATCCTGTACGACGAAACCTACGAGTTCAGCCTGGGCGGCGTTGACTTCAAGCTGTTTCACACGCCCGGCGAAACCTACGATCACACCACGGTTCATATCCCCAAGTACCAGGCGGTCTTCTGCGGGGACAATTACTATGGGGCCTTCCCCAACCTCTACACCCTGCGCGGCACCAAGCCCCGTTACGCCTTGGACTGGGCCGGGTCCGTGGACAAGGCCCTCAAGCTGAACCCCGAGGTGCTGCTGCCCAGCCACGGCCTGCCCCTGGAGGGCCGCGAGACCATCGCCGCCAAACTGAGCGCCTACCGGGACGCCATCCTGTACGTGCACGACGAGACGGTCAAGGGCATGGACGAGGGCAAGGACGTTTACACGCTCATGCGGGAAATTCATTTGCCCGAGGGCACGGACATCCCCGAGGGCTACGGCAAGGTGGCCTGGTCGGTGCGGGGGATTTACGAGGGGTACGCGGGCTGGTTCGACGCCAACCCGGCCAGCATGTACGCCCTGCCGCCGAGCGCGATCTATACGGACCTGGTCGAGCTGGCCGGGGGGCCGGATCGGGTGGCCGAACGGGCCGAGGCCTTGATCGAGCAGAAGGACTTGCTGCGCGCCCTGCGCCTGACCGACGCGGCCCTGGCCGCGGACCCGAACCACCAACCGGCGCTCCAAGCCCGGGTCAAGGCCCTGCGCATGATGCTGGACCAGGTGCGAAAAGGCCCGTCACCGAACATCATCGAGATCGGCTGGCTGAACTACGGCTTGAGAGACGCCAAAAAGCGGCTGAAGACCGGCCAGTAAACGGCCGCCAAAGTGCCGTTCGGGTGCGGTTTGCAGTCAACTGCACCGAGCCGATAAACCGCTGTTTGACATCCGAGGCCTGGGCCGGGGTCGAAAGCGCGAGAGGCGGGTCAAAGCCCGCCTCTCGGATCGAGATTATGTAACGATTCTGGCTACTTGGCGCGCCAGGTATCGTTTTCCCGCACGAACTGCATCTCTTTTTCCGCCGGGGTGGGGATGGCGCCCGAGGACTGGGCCTGCTCAACCACGGCCTTGGCCTCGGGGTCGGCCATGATGATTTCGTTCACGGCCGTCGGATCTAACCGTTCGATATATTTGGAATTTGCCTCATCCTTGTTCGTCTCGACGCTGATGACCCTGTCCAGCACGACCTTGTACACAGCCAGGCTGGCGGCCAGGGTGCCGTCCGCGGCCACCTCGATGTTGCCCTGGGCATACTGAGCGCCCTCCGCGGGGTCCTTGGGCGTGTAGACACCCGGAGCCACGGTGCCTTCCGTAGCGGCTTCCTTGGCCGGTTCCTTGGCCGACTCCTTGTTTTCTTCTTTGTTTTCGTCGGCAGCCGGCGCGGCGAGGAATATGCCGGTACCTATAAGATTTTTAAGGTATTTTCCAAGTTCCGAATCCGGTTTGATGCCTGCGAAATTCACGTTGATGAAGGTTTGGGCTCCCATTTTCTCCGTGATCATCTGGGCTGCCTGCTCCTCGGTCAAAGGCGGGCCGCTCTTGGCGCAACCAAAGACCAGAAGCATGATCGCACCCAACAAAACCGCTGTCCAAATGTGTTTTCTCACCTTTTTTGTCTCCTTGAATAAGGGTTGTTAAATCGCGTTTGTGCGGCCCATTGCCGTCAAAAAATCACGCGGGCCGCGAGGCTGGAGCGGGAAATAACAGAAGGCCAGGGCCGTGTCAATAGTCAAGTATGACGGGAACAAAAAAAGATTGGCCGCCCGATCGTCTTAAATAACGGGGGAATCGTCCCGTCGGAAAGGGAAAACGCCCAAGGGACGTATCCTCTCGCCCGCGTGTATCTAATGGACCTTGTTCAGGAAGTTGCTTTTTTCGCCGTGCAAGGCGCTCAGAATCCGCCGCCCGACACACGCCCGTTCCGCCGGGGAACCGGCACCATACGTGGCTCGGGCCTCACGCGAAAAGCCTTGACCCATGGGGATTTGAGGCGGCCCACCCCGGTATTTCCCCGCGAATCGGGGCAAAAAGAGGGCTTGAGGCTCCCATACTTTGCCGCTCTTCTGCCCGGCTTGCATTTTTCTTGGTCCCGGGTAATGCTGGTGCTGGTATTCTGGTGAAAGCCTATAGGCAATTAATGATGCCTCATTGATGACGCAGCGATCAATTTCCCAACGCGAAAGGAGAATCCATGATTATCGACTTCGAGTGCGACTCCCCGACCGAAGAGGTCAAAAAAGCCACCCTGGACCTCCTGCGCTCCGGCGGCGGATTTGTCCATCGCGGCTACTTCGCCAACTTCGGCCACCAGTGGGCGGCCATGCTGGGCATGACCCCGGACGAATTCAAAGAGGCCCAAAAATCCATGGGCTATATCGAACTGGCTCTGCGCATCGCCGAGAAATACCTAGCCAAGACCATGACCCACGCGGAATTCATCCGCATGCTGGACGAGGCCGGCGTGACCCGGGCGGTCATCGGCACCACGGGCATGTGGGCCTCGGTAGAGGACACGGCCGCCATCGCCGCCGAATACCCGGACCGGCTCATCCCCTTCTTCCGCAGCAGCCCGCATGAGGGCATGGCCAACGTCCGGGAGTTCGAGCGGGCGGTCATGGAACTGGGCTTTCGCGGCCTGGTCGTGTCCGGCTTCCGGGAGAACCTGCCCTCCAATCACAAGAAATACTATCCGTTTTACGCCAAATGCGTCGAGCTGGACGTGCCGGCCCGCATCACCACCTCCCTGCACCTCTACACCGACCGGCCCCTGGACCTCTGCCGGCCCAGCCACCTGGACGAGATCGCCTGCGATTTCCCGGAACTGACCATCGTGGCCGGCCTGGGCGGCTGGCCCTGGATCGCGGAACTGGTGGCCGTGGCCCGTCGGCATCGGAGCGTGTGCATCGACCTGTCCTGCCAACGACCCAAGCACGTGGGCAGTCCGGGCAGCGGGTACGAGGAACTGATCGAAGCCGGCAACCGGGGGCTTCAGGACCAGATTATCTTTGCCAGCGGGTGGGGCACCCAGGGATTGCCGCTCAAGCGGATCATCGAGGAGACCCGGGACCTGACCCGCGGCGAGACCGTCTATAAGAAATGGATGTACGAAAACGCGGCCCGGGTGCTGAAGCTCGGCTGAAAGGAATGGTCTTGGCCGGAAGGCCCGGCTAAAAACAAACGGGGTCGCCACGTCGTCCGCCTCCGTCCCGCTCCGGCGGGACTCCGGCCCGACTTGCGAGCTTGGCAATGGTCGCAAGTCCTGGACCCTGGCTTAAATCATGCCAGGGTGACGTCCCTTCTCGCACTTGTGCCCAATAATGCCATTCCGGCATGTTTTTAGCCGGAATCCAGTATTCCTAAACGGCCCTCCCGCCATGACAGGGATGGTTCTTGCGCGGAGCTTCAATCAAGTCTTGCTTTGCCGGGTTTGATCCATGCGGATGGTCGCGGGCTCGAACCCGAACCGGCGATAAAATTCGAATACGCCCTCGTTGCCCACGCGGACTTCAAGATGCCGCGCCTGGGCGCCCTCCTGGTCCAGCCAGGCCAGGGTCCGCTCCATCAAGACGCGGCCCACGCCCGTACCGCGCTGGTCCTCCTCCACGAAGATGGAATCGACCTCCCCGCGCTGGTCTGTGTCAATGGTACTGACCACATAGCCGACCAACCGGCCGTCCGGCGCGGATCGGGCCAGGTCCACCCGCAGCTTGCCGGGCGCGGCTTTTCTCAGCAAACCATCCCTACGCCTAGCAAAGGTGCGCCTGAGGATCGTGTCGCGAAAAGGCGGCGACAGCCGGGCGTGATGAGCCTTCAGCTTTTCCCACAGCGGCCCGATTTCGTCCAAGAGTTCCACCCCGCCTGAGATATATTCGATGGTCATAACTGCCTCCTGCGCCAAAATTCAGTAACAACCGGCGGCGATGATACACCCTAAAAACACCTTTTCAAGGAACGCCATGCGCCGGTTTTGACTCACCTTGAATGGACGCTATTTCTTGAACAAATTCGGCCGATTTAGTATAAGGGTCGCATAACAGATGTCCAGTAGAAAGCACAGTGTGGCCTGAATAACGCCCGGGTCCGCCAAAGACGGACAAGAGGCTTGCCGTTCAGCCAATCACTTCAACAACCATCTTGAACCGGGGCACGTGCAACGTGCCCCTACGAAGCCGGTTTCAACGTCACCCTCATTAGGGAAAATGATTCTGTAGGGGCACGTTGCACGTGCCCCAATGAAAACGGTTTCAATGTCAACCCGATGGGGCAAACCAATGGAGGGCGTTCTGTAGGGGCACGTTGCACGTGCCCTTACGGTCAGGCAGCGCAATCAATCTACACCTGTTTGGCTCGGCCGAGCATTGTAATGAAATTCGATCCGGAAATACATCACCGGCGTTCCGTTCGTTTGGCGGGATACGACTACGCGCAATCAGGAGCGTATTATGTGACGGTTTGCGCCCATGATCGGGGATGCTTATTCGGCGAAGTTGTCACCGGCGAAATGAAAATGAACGACTTCGGAAAAACCGTGTTCGAGGAATGGCATAAAACCAGCAAAATGCGTCCCCGTATTCGGTTGGACGCATTTATGGTCATGCCGAACCATGTTCACGGTATATTGGTGATTGACGACGGGAGTACATGGCAACCAAAGGAATCCTTTGATCGTCCAGCACGCGGTAGGGGCACGCTGCACGTGCCCCCGCTGTCACCTATCCCGATGCAACATTTTCCTGCAGATAGACAAATTGAACAATTAATGCCCGATTCGATACCGGCAATTACATCGGATCGGGGCACGTGCAACGTGCCCCTACGTCATGACAACGCCGTCCCCAGGGTCGAACAATTCGGACGATCCACATCCGATTCGATTCCAACCATTGTTCGCTTGTTCAAATCGGCCGCCACCGCGCATATCAACCAAACGCGCAACCGGCCAGGTCTTCCAGTCTGGCAACGCAATTATTATGAACACATCATCCGGGATGAAGTTGAATGGAGTATCAGCCATGAATACATTGAGACCAATCCAGCTCGATGGGCCGAAGATCGCGAAAATCCGAACGCCAAACCGAAGTAATACATGCCGGTATGTTGGAATCGGCCTGGGCGGTTTGGGTTTAACCGTGACCTCTAATCAATGCTCTTGCGCCTTGGCCGGGTCCAGGATGCCCAAGACCTGGATGGGCGTGAGCCCATTGGCGTTGCCGATCTCCTTGAGCGTCTGGGAATCCTCCACCTGGGTCACCCCGGCCGCGGCCAGCTTCCTCTTGGCCTGGTCCACGGTCAGGCCCAAGCTCTGAGCCACTTCGGCGAACTTCATCCGGCCGTAGCCCTGCCCGCCGGACGGGGTCGCTCTCGAAGCGTCTTGACTGCCCTTTTTAAAGAGCGCGTCGATTTGGCTGGGCGCGACTTTATGTTTTTCGGCCAGTTCCTTCAAAACCTGGTCCGGTCCCGCGGGTTCAAAACCCTTTTGGCGCAGCACGGCCAGGACATTGTCCACCGGCTCCTGGATGGTTTCGGCGTATTGCCGGAGGGTCATGAGTTCGGCGTGGGCCGCCGGGGCCTTGACCCGGTTGTCCTCCCAGCTCGCGGAGATGGCCTCTCCCAGATCGGCCACGGTGATCATGGGCGGAATTTTGGCCCAGGTCCCGAGAAGCAGCACCAGGGACAGGACCAGGGCGGCGATCATCTCCTTTTGAAAACGCAGACCGCCTTGGCCCCGGGTGGTGACATAGGCCCAGAACTGCTTCCAATTGAAATAGAACAGGTGGAGCGTCCCCACCACCAGGAAGACGACGATGAAGGTTAGATGAAAGTTGGTCCACTCGGTCTTGCTGAAGCCCCACACGTTCCAGTAGGTCCAGTTGGCCACGCGTCCCGGCGGCGCGATATACAGGATCAGGCCGGAAACGACCATCACCAGGAAGGTCACGAACAGCAGGAAGCTGGAAAAAATTTTATAATTGAATTTTTTCTTGGCCATGGCCTTGGCCTCTCCTTGTTTTCGAGCGTTCTTCGGCTCCATCCACGGGGTTCCCGCTTCTGAGCCTTCTCCGTTCCATGATAGCCCAATCCATTGATAGCGCAATCCATCAGATTCCGCCCGGAAATCGGGGGATGCGCGGCCGATGCGGGCCTTTCGGGAGCTGGCGCGGGGGTCCGGGTGAAGGCCGGCCGCCCCGGCCAACGATCTTGCGCTCCGCTTGCGTGCGTGATAAAAAAAGAAGGCATCCCTGGGGTCGTCCCGGAACGAAACGGTTCCAAACTGGCGGCCGATTCTGTCCCTTTAGGAGACCGCGACCTTGACCGACAACGTCACCAAGAGGACCGCCCTCATCATCTCCTGCCTGGGCTCCTTCATGCCGCCCTTCATGGGCTCTTCGATCAACGTGGCCCTGCCGTCCATCGGCCGCGAGTTCGCCATGGACGCGGTGCTGCTGGGCTGGGTGGCCACGGCCTATCTGTTGTTCTCGGCCATGTTCATCCTACCCTTCGGCCGGGCGGCCGACATCTACGGCCGGAAAAAAATCTACACCGCCGGCATCACGGTTTTCACCATCGGCTCGCTGCTGACCGCCCTGGCCAATTCGGAGGCCATGCTCATCGCCCTGCGGGTGGTCCAAGGTATCGGCGGCTCGATGATGGCCGGTACGTCCGTGGCCATCCTGACCTCGGTCTTTCCGCCGGCCGAGCGCGGTCGGGCGCTGGGCATCAACGTGGCTACAACCTACACCGGGCTGTCCCTCGGCCCGTTTCTGGGCGGCATCCTGACCCACGCCTTTGGCTGGCGGAGCATCTTCCTGTTCACCGTTCCCTTTGGCGTGCTCGTGGTGGTGCTCGTTTTCCGGTGGCTCAAAGGCGAATGGGCCGGGGCCGAGGGGGAGACCGTGGACTATCCCGGCTCGGTGCTCTTCGGCGTCACCCTGGTGTTGATCATCTACGGCCTGTCCCGTCTGCCGCACACCTTGGGTCTGATCCTGTTCCTCATCGGCGTGATCGGCGCGGTCGGATTCTTCATCTTCGAGTCCAAGGTCAAAAGCCCGGTGCTGAACGTGAGCATCTTCAGCCACAACATGGTCTTCACCTTTTCCAACCTGGCCGCGCTCATCCATTACAGCGCCACCTTCGCCGTGGCCTTTCTGATGAGCCTGTATCTGCAATACGTCCAGGGCATGAGCCCCCAGGCGGCGGGCACGGTCCTCATCGCCCAGCCGGTCATGATGGCCCTCTTCTCGCCCCTGGCCGGCCGGCTCTCGGACCGCGTCGAACCCCGCATCGTGGCCTCGGTCGGCATGGCCTGCACCTCGGCGGCCGTCTTCCTGCTGGCCTTCATCGGCGATAAAACTCCCCTGCTCTACATCATCGGCTGTCTGCTCCTGTTGGGCTTCGGCTTCGCCCTGTTCAGCTCCCCGAACACCAACGCGGTCATGAGCGCGGTCATTCCCCGGTTCTACGGCGTGGCCGCGGGCATGCTCGGCACCATGCGCGCCGTGGGCATGATGCTCAGCATGGGCATGGCCATGATGATCTTTTCCCTGATCATGGGCAAGGTCCAGATCACGCCCGAGGTCTTTCCCGAGTTCCTCAAAAGCGTTCGCGTGGCCTTTCTCATCTTCGGCGTGCTCTGCGTCATCGGCACGCTCTTCTCCCTAGCCCGGGGCAGCGTTCACCTGCCAGAGGGGAAACCCGCTCCAAAATGAGGCTTTTATAGTATGACCCTGGAAAAACCCAAAGGCAGCGTTGTCGGGGGCATGTTCATCATGCTCCTGGTTTCCCTGGTGCTTTTCTGGCTTCCGGTCGTCGGCCCCATCCTTGCCGGAATTATCGGAGGCAGAAAGGCCGGCGGCGTCGGTAATGCCATTTTGGCGGCGGTGCTGCCGGCGTTGATCGTGGGCACGATTCTCTTTTTCCTGGCGGGTTCCCTGACCGGGGTCCCGCTTCTCGGCGCCGTGGCCGGCATCGGGGGAATTATTCTTTCCCTGGCCCATATAGGGCCCTTGCTGCTGGGAGCGGTGATCGGCGGGGCTTTGGCCTGAAGGGCGGGCGTCCCGGTCCGGGAAACGACGCGCGTCCCTCGATGGACGCGCACAAATCATTGCTCAAAAGGGTGACGGTTTACGGAACACCGGGAACCCAACAACGTCATTCCGGCATGTTTTAAGCTGGAATCCAGCATTTCCGGGGTATCCTTCCGCCCTGAAAGGGATCGCTCCTGTAATGCAGACTGCCTTGGCTGAAAAATGAATACCATCATGCAATCTATTAAATGACCCCATCAATAGGAGGCAAATCCCATGAGCGCTCAAGAAGTCAGTCAAACCCAGGACGGGGTCCAAATCATACGGGCCACGTCGGCCTTTGACTGCGGCGGCCGGTGCCCGCTCCGGCTGCATGTCAAAGACGGCGTGCTGCTCCGGGTGGAAGGCGACGACGGCCCCGAGGAGGAGCAACTGCGGGCCTGCCTGCGCTGCCGGGCCATGCGTCAGATGGTTTATCACCCCGAGCGGCTGCGCCATCCCATGAAGCGCGTGGGCCGGCGTGGCGAGGGCAAATTCGAGCGCATCTCCTGGGACGAAGCCTATGACACGCTCATCCGGGAGCTGACCCGGGTCAAGGAGACCTGGGGGAACTCGGCCATTTTCCTGGCCGGCGGCGGCGGGTACCTGGGCGCGCTGCACAGCGGTCCCCGGGCCGCGTCCAACCTGCTCGCCCGCTTCGGCGGTTACAGCGCCAGCTACGGCAACGTCTCGTCCGAGGGGCCGGTCTGGGCGGTACTCACCCAGTACGGCTCGGTCATGGTGGGCAACAGCCGGGAGGACCTGCTCAACTCCAAGCTCATCATCCTCTGGGGCTGGGACCCGGCCCGCATGATCTCGGGCACGAACACCATGTACCACCTCATCAAGGCTAGAGAAAACGGGGCTCGGGTCATCTCCATCGACCCGCGCTACCACGACACCGCGGCCACGGCGGCCGACGAGTGGATTCCGATTCTGCCGGGCACGGACACGGCGGTCATGGCGGCCATGGCCTACGTCATGATCACCGAGAACCTGTACGACCAGGCCTTCCTGGACAAGTACACGGTCGGCTTCGACAAGTTTAAGGACTACGTCCTGGGCATTGAAGACGGCACGGCCAAGACGCCGGGCTGGGCGGCCGAGATCAGCAGCGTGCCTGCGGACGTGATCGAGCGCCTGGCCCGGGAGTACGCCGCGGTCAAGCCCGCGGCCCTGATGGACTGCCAGGGACCGGCCCGGAGCGCCATGGGCGAGCAGTACAACCGCTGTGCCATGACCCTGTGCGCCATGACCGGCAACGTGGGCCGGCCGGGCGGCAGCGCCGGCGGCGGGCTGATGGGCATCCCCATCGGCCACATGTTCCGCAGCTCGGCCATTCCGGGCATGAAAAATCCGGCCGAGGCCGGCGGCCCGTCGGTGCGCGGCTCCCTGGACCTGCAGGACCGGCTCATCAAGCGCGTCCACACCAACAAAATTTTCGACGCCATGATCCATGGCCAGGCCGGCGGCTATCCCTTTGACGTCAAGATGGCCTGGTTCATCGCCAGCGACCTGGTCACCCAGCGGGGCAACACCAACAAGGCCGACCAAGCCCTCAAGGGGCTTGAATTCATAGCGGTCAACGAACTTTTCATGACCCCCACGGCCCGCTACGCCGACCTCTTGCTGCCGGCCAGCGCGGCCATCGAGCGCAACGACCTGACGCGGCCCTGGCCGTCCGGCCCGTACTTCACCTTTATCAACAAGGCCATCGAGCCGCCGGGCGAATGCAAGTCCGATTTCGACATGATCTGCGAACTGGCCGAACGCATGGGCTACAAGGACTTCAACCCCATGACCGAGGACCAGTGGCTGGAGGCCTTTGTCACCAAGAATCCGGAGACCGGGCCGATTATCAAGGACTACCGGAAATTCAAGCAAGAGGGCGTGCACCGGGTCAAGCTCAAGGAACCCATCATAGCCTTCCGCCAGGAGATCGAGGACCCGGAGAACCACCCCTTTTCCACGCCCTCGGGCAAGATCGAGATTTTCTCCCAGCGCGTGGCCGACATCGGCAACCCGCTCCTGCCGCCCATTCCCAAGTACCTGTCCACCTGGGAGGACCGCTTCGATCCTCTGAAGGAGAAATACCCGCTGCAACTCCTGTCCCCCCACCCGCGCAACCGGGTCCACTCCGAACTCCACCTCGTGGGCTGGCTGCGGGAGACCGAACCTCACGCCATGTGGATCAACCCGGCGGACGCGGACCCGCGCGGCATCAAAAACGGCGACGAGGTCCTGGTGCACAACGACCGGGGCAAGCTGGCCGTCAAGGCTTGGGTGACCGAACGGATCATTCCCGGCGTGGTCAGCATCCCGGAAGGCACCTGGTACGACCCGGACGAGGAAGGCATCGACCGGGGCGGCTGCGTGAACGTCCTGACCAACGACGCCTATTCGCCGGGCGGCGCCGCGGCTCTGAAAACGGCCCTGGTCCAGGTGGCCAAGGCCGAGGGGAGGTAAGGAAAAATGCAGATCGGTTTCTATTTCGACCAGACCCGCTGCACCGGGTGCAGCGCCTGCCGCGTGGCCTGCAAGGACTGGCACGACGTGCCGGCCGGGCAAGTCAATTACCTGCGCGTGAACTACACCGAAAAGGGCCGCTTCCCAAGCGTGTTCGTGGCCTACACGGTCGGTCCCTGCTTCCATTGCCAGGACCCGGTCTGCGTGCCGGCCTGCCCGGCGGGGGCCATCACCAAACGGCCCGAGGACGGCGTCGTGGTTGTGGACCGGGAGGCCTGCCTGGGCAACGAGGCCTGCGACGAGAAGTGCCTCAAGGCCTGCCCCTACGACGCCCCGCAGTTTGGGCCCGAACCCGGAGCCAAGATGCAGAAGTGCAACTACTGCCTGGACCGGCACCTCAAGGAGCAAAAGCCCATCTGCGTCGAGGCCTGCCCCACCCGGGCCATGGACGCCGGGCCTCTGGAGGAACTTGAAAAGAAATACGGCCAGGGCCGGGAAGCGGCCGGGTTCGCCTATTCCCAGCGGACCGCGCCAGCCGTGGTCTTCAAGGCCAAGCCCGAGCCGGGAGCATAGTCTGAGTAGTGGGTCAGTTTGGGAATTTTTGTATCCCCTGGGGTTGTATGGCCGCTGTGAAGCAAAAACGAGTACGCGGGCAGATTCTCCGGAATTTCGGCCCCTCGTTTGCGCCGGAGTAACCTGTTTCGCTCCCCTGGCGTTTGAACCGTCATTCCCGCGCAGGCGGGAATCCAGTCTTGT
>Ga0209163_1000999_pt1 | contig 37326 bp, 33 predicted proteins | sample MTBAKSrepl2MetaG_FD_187457 | JGI IMG/M metagenome (GOLD analysis project Ga0209163, IMG submission 187457) | Enrichment culture microbial communities om Arthur Kill intertidal strait, New Jersey, USA, that are MTBE-degrading - MTBE-AKS2 (Arthur... | ecosystem: Environmental > Aquatic > Marine >...
GTGCCAGGGGCTTACTCTACATCTCGGTTTTAGAAAACCCAGGTTGGGTCCAAGCTCACCCGGCTCCGTGTGGAGGTAGCTAACCACCACAAAGCTTAAAATACAAGATACAAGGTTGGGTAGAGCGAAGCGAAACCCAACGTATTCCTGAATATCCATTTTTTTGATTCTGGTTTTGATGATATACTCGATTTCCGGTTTTAAGCAATACTTTTTTTGTCGGGGAGTTGCCGCTCCTTCGCTCCACTCTCTCATGGCCGACACGCGGCCATGGCACCCGCTGATTCGTGGCACGGCCGTCTCGGCCGTGTACGGGCATGGGCGAGACGCCCATGCTACATTCTGACGCCCCACACCACACACCCCACACTTTCGCACTTTTTATCGTTGGCTTCATGCTAATCCGGGAGGCGCGGCTTGGTCAACCCTTTGGTTCGTATGGCTTGACAGGGCCTAGGGTTTTGATTCAATACTCAGTCATGTCAAATCAAAATACATCAGCGCGGTCCGCGCGGACCGGCGCGCCTTCGTGGCTTTCCCGGGCCGTTTTCTATCAGGTCTATCCCCAGAGCTTTTGCGACGCCAACGGCGACGGCATCGGCGACCTGCCCGGCCTCATCTCCAAGCTGGACTACATCCACAGCCTGGGGGTGGGCGCGATCTGGCTGAACCCGTGCTTTGTCTCGCCCTTTCACGACGCGGGCTACGACGTGGCCGATTATTTGCGCGTGGCCCCGCGCTACGGCACGAACGCGGACCTCGCCCGCCTCTTCCGGGAGGCGGACCGGCGGGGGATCAAGGTCTGCCTGGACCTGGTGCCCGGCCACACCTCGATCGAGCACCCCTGGTTTCAAGCCTCGTGCCGCCATCGCCAGAACCGCTACACGGACCGCTACATCTGGACCGGCTCGGCCTGGGACGGCGGCGCTCCGCCCATGCGCTTCATCAACGGCTACTCGGAGCGGGACGGCTGCTACGCCGTGAATTTTTTCTACTCCCAGCCGGCCCTCAACTTCGGCTTTGCCCGGCCGGACCCCATGCGCCCCTGGCAGCAACCCGTGGACGCGCCGGGGCCGAAAGCCAACCGGGCCGAACTCAAGCGGATCATGCGTTTCTGGCTGGACCGGGGCGCGGCCGGCTTCCGGGTGGACATGGCCTTTTCCCTGGTCAAGAACGACCCGGATCGCAAAACCACCATCGCCCTGTGGCAGGAGGTGCGGGACTGGCTGGATGGGGCCTATCCCGAGGCGGCGCTCATCGCCGAGTGGGGCGATCCGGGCGAGGCCGGCCGGGCCGGTTTTCATCTGGACTTCATGCTCCACTTCGGCGCGCCCGGGTATGCCTCGCTTTTTTTCGATCGGCCGAGCAGCAGAGCCTTTTTCAGCGCGGACGGTCAAGGCTCGGTGCGCTTTTTCCTGGACCAGTATTTGTCGCTGCGCCGCAAGGGGCAAGGCGTGCACGTTTCCGTGCCCAGCAGCAATCACGACATGATGCGGCTCAACACGAACCGTTCCCCGGCCGACCTCAAGGTCGCCTTCACCTTTTTGCTGACCTGGCCCGGCCCGCCGTTCATCTATTACGGGGACGAGATCGGCATGCGCTACCGGCCGGGTCTGTCCAGCAAGGAGGGCGGCTACGGCCGCACCGGCTCGCGCACGCCCATGCAGTGGGACGCGACGAAGAACGCGGGCTTTTCCCGAGCCGCGCCGGACAAGCTCTACCTGCCCATCGATCCCCGCAAGGCCCGGCCGACCGTGGCCCGGCAGGACCAGGACCCGAACTCGCTGCTGAGCCACGTCCGCCGGTTGATCGCGCTGAGGAACGCCTCGCCGGCCCTCCAGGCCGACGGCGATCTCAAGTTGCTTTTCGCCGAGCCGAACGCCTACCCCTTCATCTTTCAAAGGAAGCTGGGTGAGGAAACCTTCGTGGTGGCCTTGAACCCGGCCAAGCGGCCGGTGCGGGCCGAGGTGAAGCTTGCCGGGCGCAAAGGGCTGAAGCTGGCCTTGGGCCAAGGCGCGCGGGTGAACCGGGAGCCGGGCCGGGCCGTCTTCGACCTGGCGGGCGTCTCCTACGCCGTGTTTCAGCTCCAGTAAAAAAGTACGGGACGCGACCGGCGGCGCGTCCGTTCGCCGACTTGGTTTTAGTTCGCCTGCGAGGAAAAAATCGATCGGAGCCGTTTTTTCTGTGGTAGGATAAGGATTATCTCCGTCCGTCAAACGGCAATCCTCATCATCAGGTTGGGGCCGGCTTTATCTTGCGTCGCGCCGGGGGATTTTTCCCCACGGCGCGGAATCCCGCCGGCCCGCCGGAATTTTAAGCGGGAGGTAGGGTATGCTACGGAAAACAGGTTGGCTGTGGTGTTTGGTCTTGGCCCTCGGGCTGAGCCTGGCGACGCCTTCGGCCTGGGCGGCCATCCCCCAGCCCAAGGGCGTGTTCATCATGCCCATCGAATTCGACATCAACACCCTCGACCCCAGCAAGGCCCTGGCCTGGACGTCCCGCAACGTCTGGGCCAACATCTTCATGGCCCTGGCCGGTCCGAGCGGCGAGGACTGGAAGACCATGCCCTGGCTGGCCGAATCCTGGGAGACCGTCAATCCGTCCACCTGGAAGTTCACCATCCGGCCGAACATTCATTTCCAGGACGGCTCCCTCATGACCTCGGCCGACGTCAAGTTTTCCTTCGACCGGCTCCTGGGTCGGCTGGACCGGCGCTTTCCCGGTTTCGCCAAGAAGATGTACGGCGACCTGATCGACACCATGGAAACGCCGGACGACCGGACCATCGTCTTCACCACCAAATATGTCGAGCCTCTGTTCCCCTACGTCATCAGCGCGGTCTTCATGGTCCCCAAGGCCTACATCGAAAAGGTGGGTGACAAGGAGTTCGCCAACCATCCCGTCGGCCAGGGGCCGTACAAGTTCGTCGAACGAAAAAGGGGCGAGTCCATCACCCTGGAGGCCTTCGAGAACTATTTCAACACCCAGCCCAAGCGGGGCGAACTGGGATATTCCAAGGTCAAGACGGTCATCTTCCGCATCATCCCGGAGATGCAAACCCGCATCGCCGCGCTCCAGGCCGGCGAGGTGAGCTGCATGCTGGGCGTGAGCAACGACAGCGCCAAGGCCCTGGAGAAGGACTCGAAGATTCAGCTCTATTACATGCCCATCAACTCGCCGCAGCTCATCATGTTCAACTGGCTCAGCGACAAGGACCCGGCCACGGGCAAGCCCAACCCCTTTCTGGACGTGCGCGTCCGCCAGGCCTTGAACTACGCCCTGGACCTGGACGCCATCATGAAGAACTACCTGACCGGCCGGGAGTACCGCACCACCCTGGTGGGCAAGGGTTCGGCCGGCTACAACCCCGACGTGCCCTTCTATAATTACAACCCGGAAAAGGCCAAGGCCCTGCTCAAGGAAGCCGGGTACCCGGACGGGATCGAAGTGCCTTTCCACGTGCCCACCGACGTCCGGCCGTCCACCCAGGCCCTGGCTCAATACTGGCGGGACGCGGGCATCCGAGTGAAGCTCAAGCACACCACCCAGGCCGTGGTCATGACCCAGGTCTATCGCAAGGAACTTTACGGCCTGGTGCATTGGAACTACGGGCGCGGCGCGGAAACGTCCAAGGGGTTCTTCGACACCATGCTCAAGCATGACGGCATGTACGCCTTGCACGCTAGGGACGAACGCATCGACAAGATGGTCCAGGAATGGGACGGGGAGTTCGATTCGGCCAAACGGACCACGCTGAGCAACCAGATCGTCAACATCGTCTGGAAGGACGCCTGGTACGTGCCGCTCTGGGAGCCGGTGGTCATCAGCGCCCTGCGCAAGGAGTGGAACTACGAATACCTGCCGGCCGTGCCCGGCCTGTGGCTGCCCAACATCTCGCAGAAGCAGTAACCGCGGGACGGCGCGTAAGGCTTGAGGGAACCCTTTTTGAACAAAGGGTTCCCTCAAGCGCCCTCCTAAAAACTTCAACTGGCGAATTGGTTGGCGCTTCGAGCCAACCAATTCGCCAAGCTTTTTGGAGCAAGATTCGCGCGTCCTGGATGGAGCGAAGCTCCATCCAGGACGCGCTGCATAAATTTTTTGGAGGGGGTCCGGGGGGACCTTTTTTGTAAAAAAGGTCCCCCCGGCTCTTACTCCCCCGCGCCTTTGGGCTCAAACGGAAAGCCCGGCTTGGCCGGCCGGTTCGCGCCGCCCCAGTAGAACTCGTCGCGGATGGAATTCCACGGCCGGTCTCCCCAGCGAAAGGATCGGAACGGGTCGCGGATGCGGTCCATCTCGGCCAGAAGCTCGGCGTGCATGGCCTTCCGGATTTGGGCCAGGCTCGGGTCGTCGATGCGGTTGATCATTTCGCGCGGGTCTTCTTCCAGGTCGTAGAATTCGTCCGTGTCGAACAGATTCACGTTCAGCTTGTAGCGTTCGCCCACCAGGCAGCGGATGGGGTAGAATTCGCCGAATTGGTCGTGGTTGATGGCGAAGCGGTGAAAGTTGATCAGCGCGTGCTCGCGGACCGATGCCGATGGATTTTGCAGTATTGGCGCGAGGCTCCGGCCGTGCAGGCGTTCGGGCGCGGGCAGGCCGGCCAGGTCCAGCATGGTGGGGATGATGTCCAGATGACTGACCAGGGATCGGCTGACCGCGTTGCTCGGCCCGCCGGGCAGCCGCACCAGGAAAGGCACGTTCGTGGTCTCCTCGTACATCATGGGGCCTTTGAACAGCAGGCCGTGAGCGCCGATCATGTCGCCGTGGTCGCTGGTGTAGATAAGGACCGTGTTCTTGGCGTGGCGGGCCTCCACGGCATCGATGACCCGGCCGATTTCGCGGTCGAGATAGCTGTTGCAGCCGAAGAAGTGCGTCTGCCGCCGGGCGAATTTTTCCCAGGGCACGTCGCCGTTCTGGCGGCGCTGGGTCTGCTGTAGGCCGGGTTTTTTTTCAATGGGCGCGTTGAAATTGGACGGCTTGGGGATGTCCTCGGGGCTGAATTTTTCCCAGTATTCGGGCGGCGCGACAGACGGCCCGTGGGGTTCGTCGAAGGAGACCGCCAGGACAAAGGGGTCCTCGCCCACCTTGTCCAGGAAATCCACGGCTCGGGTTGCCACGCGATGCGCCCAGATTTTTTCCAGGGAAAAGCCCGCGGTTCTTAGGTCATCGGCCGTGCGGCTGCGCGCGTAGGCCCGGAACATGTCCGGGCCGATGTCGTCGGCGTAGCGTTTGCCGTCGTACCACCAGTCGGGTTCGAACCCGCCGCCGGGCACGCCGTCGCCGAAATACGATCCGCCGTCCAGGTGCCATTTGCCGGTGTAGGCGGTGCGGAAGCCGTAGTGGCTGAAGATGCGGCCCATGAGCGGAATGTTGGCCGATGGGGCCATGTTGTTGGTCCAGGCGCCGTTGACCTGCGGGTGCAGGCCGCTGAAGATCGCGCCTCGGGCGGGCGTGCACAGCGGGCAGGCGTCGTAGGCCCGTTCGAAGCGGATGCCGGATTCGGCCAGCCGGTCCAGGTGGGGCGTATCGACCGTCGGGTCGCCATAGGCCCCGACCATGGACTTGTTCTGCGTGTCCACCATGATGAAAACGAAATTGAGCGGCGCGGCCACGATGATCGATCCTAAAGTCCGAAGTCCCGCATTCCGGTGAGGAGGTGACGGCGGAAAAAGGTGGGGGAGGTTCGTGAGATCATTTTATGGGCTTTCCCTCCATATTGTTTCCCAAATCAAATTGGTGACGGGGGAATAGTATGGGTCGGCCGGTGATGTTAGAAAGTTACGCTTGTTCGGATAGTTTTGAATCTAACTTACGGGCTAGGGTGCAATCCCGATGAGGACGAGCGGAACGGCCGGAACACCCCGTCCCTGGCGGACGACGTTGTAAAATTCGCCTTCATAGTAGGGCACGCCAGAACTCATTTGGGCTTGGAGAGACTTCATCGGCAAAATTTCAACGCCGACGTCGATGCGATCCCCAACATAGAAAGCCAGGTGTTTCACGAAGAGGTCGTAGGCGACAAAAGCGTATTTGCCGAACTGCACTTCCACCGCCACTCGATCTTTTATGAAGTCTGTCTGGTTGTAGCTGAATATCGGTGTTTCGCCCGCTTCCGTGATTTCCTTTTTTTGCTCCTCGGGCGGTAAGGTCAAGGTCTTGCGGATAAGTTTCTCATCCTTGGTTACCCAATAGCTGACGCGGCTTTCCTCCCATGATTTCTCGCGTAAAAGCCGTTTAAAGGCGGCATTCATGTCAATGGGGCTGTATAGCAAAACGCCTTTCATGGTTTTTTCTTTGGATATTTTCGTTTTGCATTTTCCGGCATCCACCGCATTGATGACCGATTGAATTTCCCGCCATAGGTTCGGCTTATGAACCAATAGAAATTCCAGGCCGTTTAAATGGGAGTATTTTTCGACGATTTTCATAGAATGACGAGCTTCTATTTGGCCTTGGCTTCCCCCAGCAGGGCAAGCTGAAGATTGCCTTTGCTCGTTTCCCACGGCGCTTCGGTCAAGGAATTGCCCGCCGCTACCGGGTCGTACACCGGTTTGTTCATCGGCCGGGTACGAAGCGTGCCGGTCATTTCCTGCTTAATCCTTTGCCGGGCCAAACGAAAATAATTCGCCACGATTTCAGCGCCCACGCCGCGCCGCCCATGGCGGACTGCGGCGATGATGGATGTGCCGGTACCCAAGAACGGGTCCAACACCCAATCGCCTTCGTTGGTCATGGAGAGAACCAACCGTTCGATCAACTCCACCGGAAACTGGCATGGATGCTCGGTTTTCTCAACGTGGTTGCTTTTAACATTGGGAATCACCCAAAGGTCTCCCGGGTTTTTCCCGAGCGGGTTGCAAGAATATTTGCCGGCCTTGGGTCCTTTGAAATGTTTTTTGCCCGGGTATTTCTGCGGGACCCGCACCGGGTCCAGGTTGAAAACGTAGCTGTCGGTCTTGGTGAACCAGACGATGGCTTCGTATCGGCCGGAAAAGCGGCGGGTGCAATGAAGGCCGTGCTCAAAGTGCCAGATGATGCGGTTTCGCATTTTCAGGCCATGCTCTGTGAAGATCGGATACAAGACCGTATCCAACGGGATGATCGCTCCCCGGTCCACGTAATTTCCGACCTGCCAGCAGATGCTGCCGCGCGGGGAAAGACAGCGCACGCATTCGGCGATGACCGCCCTTTGTTGTTCCAGATAGGTTTCCAGCTTGAGGCGCCGCTCGTACTCCTTGCCGATATTGTACGGCGGAGACGTGACCACGAGCTGCATCGAGTCGTCGGGGATCGAGCGTAGAAGGTCCAGGCAGTCGCCGGGATAAACGACGATGTGGGCGCGCGGGTCGTATCTCTGTTCGATCACGTGATTTTCAAACATGGTCGGATAGTAACACGGCCTAGGGGGTCGGTCAAGATTGGACGCTTTTCATCAAGCCGGAACGTCGAGGGGGTATCGGGTTGCTTTTTGCCCCGAATTTCAAGCCTTTTCCTGGGAATTGTGGCGGTAGGCGATGACGCGGACCTTTTCCAGGGTGACCAGGCCCTCGCCGATCAAGCGATCCAGTTCCGGCAGGAAGGCCTCGATTTTTTCCGCCGCGTCCACGATCTCGACCACCACGGGCAGGTCCTCGGACAGCCGGAGCACCTTGGAGGTGTGGATGCGGCTGTTGGCTCCGAAACCCAGAAACCCGCGCAGCACCGTGGCGCCGGCCAGGCCCCGCTCCCGAGCCTTGGTGACGATGACCTCGTAGAGCGGCCTTCCGTCCGCCTTGTCGCTTTCGCCGATGTGGACGCGGAGCAAAGACGCTTCGGCTGGAAGTTTCACGGCTTTCCCCCTTCTCAGGTCAATCGACCGACAGTCGCCCCGGCGAACAGGGCGACCAGCCCCAGGGCGTTCTGTAAAAACAGGTTCGCCGCGGCAAGCCCCCACGCGGCCGACCGGGCCATCTCCCCGGTTTCCAATATATACGCCGAAAAGGTGGTGAAGGCCCCCAAAAAACCGATCAAGACCACGGTGCGTACCTGGCTGGACACCGGCCACCGCGTTTCGAACACGGTCCAGAGTAGCCCGGCCGCGAAACAGCCGCAGATGTTGACAACCAGGGTCCCCCAGGGAAAGGAGACGCCGTTCATCCGGTGGACCAGTCCGGCCAGGCCGTAGCGGAGCAAGGTTCCCACGGCGCCGGCCAGGGCCAGCAGAATCAGTTTCTTCAGCAAGACGAAGCCCCCTGCTTGAAGTTGCCGGGCCGAGGCGCGGGCATTAAAAAACCCGCTGCGGCGGGTGCTGCGCCGCACCTGATGACTTCCAACGCGGAAATCCGCGCGCTAGGAGTCATCAGCCCGGCCCAGGCGGTTATACGGGGGACTCCATCCCCACGAATGTGCTAATTTTATACTACATCCCGCGCGATGTTACAACCTCGAAACCAAAGGCCTCGGCCGGCTCCCAAGCCAGGTGCTTCAGTTTCTGGTAACAGGTCCGTTTGAGAATGATATACGGGGTTACCCCTCATTTACAGGACAGTCTCGGTACATCGGCGTCTCGAATGCTTTCCTTAAAAATTGCCTCTGCCGACTGCCGTTGGTCTTTTTCGCTGGCCTCCAAGCCCCTATCGTCATTCCCGCGAAAGCGGGAATCCAGGTGGGAAACCTCCCCGTTCAGTTTTGACATTCAAATTCCATTCGACCGCCGATGGTTTCATTCTCAAGCCGTTTGGATTCCCAGGCGGGCAAGACTGGATTCCCGCCTGCGCGGGAATGACGTTCCAAATCCCTGGGCAGCAACACACCTTGCCCCGGCGAAAGCGAGAGGCTGGAAAATGTCGGAAAATTGCCCGCGCATCCGTCTTTGCTACACGGAGGCCACAACCTGGGGGACATGAAAATTTCCAAACTGACCCCCTGCTCAATTTCTTCCACGGCAAACGAAAACCCCCCGCGCGGGCGAGGGGTTTTTCAATTTCGTCGTAACGGCCCGGAGCCAACCCCGGCCCGGGCTGCGACCGGCTTATTCCTTGATTTCGTGTTCGGCCGTGGCCACGCGGCAGATGAATTCCGCGACCGATTCCCAGCCCACCAGCCCGGTGTTGATCACGGCGTGGTAGATCACCGGGTCGGTCGGTTCGTGGATGCGGAAGTTTCGGAGAAAGGTGAGCCGCTTCCTTTCCTCGCGGCGGGCCACCTTTTCCGCGCGAGGCCGGGTGCGGTTGTACCGGGTCATGATGTTTTCCACCCGGTGTTCCTCCGAGGCCACCAGATAAAAGCGGAAGGTGTCGGGGTGGTCCTTGAGGATGAGCTGCGAGCCGCGGCCGAGGATGACCACGTCACCCTGCTTGGCGATCTCGGTGATGATCCGGATGAGAAACTTCCGGTACTTGGTCTCGTCGAACTCGGTCCGGATGCCGGGCACGTTCCGGTACGACGGTTTCGTGGAGTACAGTTCCGAAAAAAGCGAGAGCAGAACGCTGCCCGCGGTGCGGTCCGCGTCCTCCACGGACTTGACCGAAATCCCGGCCCGGCGGGCGATCTCTTCGAGCACCCCCCGGTCCACCAGGCGGTAGCCCATCTTTTCCGCCACGACGCGGGCCACCTCGGTGCCGGCCGCGCCGTACTGCCTGGTCATGGAGATGACAGCCATGCAAGCCTCTCTTCAGGTTTTCCGAAGCCGGGGCGCGTGCGCCGTTACAGGTTCCCGACCATGACGATGCCGGCCACCAGGGCGAAGATGGCGAAACTCTCGACCATGCCCACCGCGGCGAAGCACTTACCGAAGATTTCTGGTTTCTTGGCGGAGGCCAGGATGCCGGTGCCGGCGGTCATGCCCTGGTAGATGGCCGAGACGCAGATGCCCACCCCGCAGAAGAGGCCGATGAAGAGCACGGCCAAGCCGGCGGCCTGGACCTTGCCCAGGAGCACGAACATCAGAATCAAGCCGTAAATGGTCTGGCTCGAAGGGGCGGCCGAGATGCCGATGAACTTGCCGTGGCCCTCCTCGACCTTGGCCATCACCCCGTGGGAGACCTGGCCGGCGATGCCCACCCCGATCGCGCTGCCCGCGGCCGGGATGCCGATGGCAAAGGCGCATCCCGCGTACCCTAACATGGTCATGACATCCATATCCTGTTCCTCCTATGGTTTCTCGATCGAAATCAGCCGGAAGGGTTTGAATACCAACCCGTCGCCTTCAAAACACCAACGGTACCACTCCAGAAAATTGAGACGCAGCCCGTGCACCACCCCGCCCATGATGCCCAATCCGAAATTGATGGCGTGCCCGGCCACCAGGATGAGAACGGCTGGGATGAACCCCACGTAAGGCACCGCGTCGTTGGCCATGCCGGCCAGCATGTTGAACGTCTGGCAGAGATACATGGTGGCCAGACTGAGCGCGAAAAGCCGCAGATACGAAAGAACGTCCGCGCCCAGTTGTATGGCGCCCATGGCGCCGTTCAGCCCCATCAGCACCCGGAAGAGCGGGTTCTTGTTGTTCGAGGTGAAGAGGATCACCAGCACGAACCCGGCGATCAGAATATACATGGCCCCGGGCACGTGGATGCCCTTGATCCGGTCCATGAGCAGGGCGAAGCCCGCCCACATGACCAGAATCCAGCCCAGGGACGGCAGGTCCCGGGTCCGCCAGAACTTGATGCCCAGGGCGATGCTCAGGTGGACCATGCCCATGACAATGGTGATGAGCATGACCTGGTTCTGGCCTTCCTTGGTGGTGAAATCCATGAGCAGGGCCTTTTGCAGAAAGTTGTCCGGCGACATCTTGATGCCGAAATAGGACCCGGAGATCACCCCGAAGAAAATGATGGCCAAGGCCAGCATGTAGTTCAGCCGCCGGAAACGAATCCAGAGCGGCGCCTTGCTCTTGATCTTGAAGGTCAGAAAGACGGTCAAGGCCAGGTGCACCAGGCCGTAGCCGGCGTCGCCCACGATCAACCCGTAGAAGAGGGCGAAGCAGTACAGCACGATGCCGCTGGGATCGAAATCGTGGTAGTTGGGAGTGGAATAGACCTGGACCAGGTCCTCGCCGGAGGAAAGGGTCGGCGGGTTGTTGAGCAGCACCGGCACGCGGTCCCCTTCCTCGGGCTTCCGGGCCATGTGATACAGGTGAAAGCCCGGGCCGATGAGGTCCACCAGTTCCGCCTCGGACACCGACGACCAGACTTCGACCACGAAGAGCCGCTCTTCCAGTTCGGAGCCGGCGTTGAGCTGGGCCCGCTGGTATTCCAGGCTGTCGGTCAGTTCGGCCTCGGCCCGCGTCAGGGCGGCCAGGTGCTGAGCCAGGTCGGTATATTCCTTGCGAATGGCTTCGAGCTGGGTCTCCCGCTCCCGCACGGCCTGTTCGATCTGGCTGAGGCCCTTGCCCGGCAGCTTTTCCTCGAGCAATCCCAACTTGGGTTCCTCGGCGCCAAAGACCACGAAGGCGGTTTCGGCCGGGGTTCGGGAGGTCTGGTGGTAGGCCGCGCCGGTCAGGTCCAGGTCGTCGAAGACCCGGTTCGAGGCCCGGTAGAACCAGGCCTTGAGGCCCTTGGCCTTGAGCAGGGCCAGGTCCTCGACGCTGAAGTCGCCAAAGGGTTCCACCACGGCCCTTTCCTTTTTCAGGACCGTGATCTCGGACTGGAGGCGCTGTTCACGCGCGCCCAGTTCCTCCCGGCGGGCGCAGACCTCGGCGTAGGCGGCCTCGGCCGGAGAAGGCTCGGGCGTCTTGGGGGCCAGCTTGCCCAGGAACTTACGGGCCTCGGTGACCTTTTGCAGCTCCCGCACCGTTTCGGCCGGCTGGGCGGCCTCGGCGGGCAGGATCAGATGGGTCAGGCCCACTTCCTGAAGACGCTTCAGAAAACCGTCCTTCTCGGCCTTGGGACCGACGAAGGTCACGTTGATCATCCGGGTAATCATAGCTTTTACGCCGCCTGGACGGCCACCAGCTTGGCCTTGGCCAGTTTGGCCCGGCCCACGGCCGCCGTCTCGTCGTCACCCAGGAAGATTTTGATCCTCCGGATGTTTTCCTTGAGTTCCGGGATGAGCTTCTTTTCGAAGAGATTCACCCGTTGGGTGGTGGTCCGGAGTTCGTCCTGGAGCAGTTCCTCTTTTTTGCGGAGCGTCCTCAGTTCCTCCCGGAGGGAGATGAGCTGCTTCAGTTCGGCCAGGACCACGTCCAGCCAGGCCGGGGTGGCGAACAGGGAATAGGGGCGGTCCTTGAAGACCACCTTCTGAAACTCGGGCACCTCGACCCCGGCGATGTTGTCGGTCTCGGTCCGCACCGCGTCCACTTCGAGATAATCCTTCACGTCCACGGCCGGGTCGGACAGCAGGCCGGCCCAGGGTTCCACGGCCTTCACCCGGTCGGTCAGGCCCCGCCGCTTCTCCTCGATGACCGGCTCCATCTGCCGGAGCACGAGCTGAAGCTGCATCTTCTTGAGCTGAAGAATGGGCAGAAACTTCTCGTACTTGGCCAGCGCGTCCCGCTGCTGCTTGAGAGAGGTCTTGTTGAATTTGGGCTTGTCGGCCATGTCTAGGCGGCCTCTTCCTCTTTCGCCTCAGGTTTCTCGCCCTGGTCGCCCGGCCAGAATTCGTCCACCATGTCCTGCTTGAGCCCGGTCTGGACCGGCTGGAAATGCCGGGCCAGGATGTCCCAGCACTTGTCCAGCGCGTCCTCGATGGCCATGTTGATGTTGAGTTCCATCAGTTCCCGCTCGAAGTCCGTGCCGTAGGCCAGCAGGGTTTCGTCCCACCGGGAGACCTTGAAGCCCATGGCGATTTTGTTGCGGGACTCCCGGCAGTCGGAGTAGAGCCGGATCATGGTGTTCATGATGTCGTTGTGGTCCCGCCGGGTGACCTTGGAGACCACGTTCTGCTTGAGCCGGGACAGGGAGCCGAAGGGATCGACCACGCCGTGGCGCAGGTAGAACTGACCCTCGGTGATGTAGCCCGTGTTGTCCGGGATGGGGTGGGTCACGTCGTCGCCGGGCATGGTGGTCACGGCCAGGACGGTGATGTCGCCCAGGCCCTCCATGTCCACGGCCTTTTCGTAGCGGGCCGCGAGCTGGGAGTAGAGGTCGCCGGGGTAGCCGCGGTTCGAGGGAATCTGCTCCATGGAGATCGAGATTTCCTTGAGCGAGTCGGCGAAGTTGGTCATGTCGGTCAGCAGCACCAGGACCCGGCGTCCGGCTTCGGCGAACCGTTCGGCCACGGCCAGGGACATGTCCGGCACGAGCAGGCATTCGACCACCGGGTCGCTGGCCAGGTGGATGAACATGATGACCCGGTTCATGACTCCGCTTTCCTCGAAGGTCCGCTTGAAAAAGGTGAAGTCGTCGAACTTGAGGCCCATGCCGCCCAGGATGATGATGTCCGCCTCGGCCTGCATGCCCACCCGGGCCAGCAGTTGGTTGTACGGCTCGCCGGGCACGGAAAAGATGGGCAGCTTCTGGCTGACCACCAGGGAGTTGAAGACGTCGATCATGGGGATGTTGGTCCGGATCATCTCCTTGGGGATGATGCGGTTGGCCGGGTTGAAGGAGGGGCCGCCGATGGGGATTTCCTCCTCCAGGAGTTCCGGTCCGCCGTCAATGGGCACGCCCGAGCCGTTGAAGATGCGGCCCAAGAGAGACGGGCCGTACTTGACCTGCATGGGGTGTCCCAGAAACCGGACCCGGTCGGCGGTGGAAATGCCCTTGGTCCCGCCGAAGACCTGGAGGCTGACGCTCTGGCCGCTCAGGCTGATGACTTGGCCCAGGGTGGACCGACCCGGCGACTCGATGACGGCCAGCTCACCCAGGCCCACGTTCGAGGCCTTCAGGGTGGCGATGTTCCCGGTGATCTCGTCGATCTTGGTAATGATCTCCCGCACGGCTTTTCCTCTTATCTTGGGGCTGCTCTTAAAACTTCGGCTTTCGGCCGAACGCTTTGTCGGATTTCGTCTCGAAATCCCGTGTTTTTAGAGCGGCCTCCTAAGTTGCTATTTCTTCAAAAAATCGTTGATTTCGGCTTCGTACTTCTTGAAGTCCTCGCTTTCCCACTCGGACGAATTCCAGTTCCTGAACAGGGCGGTCAACCCAAAGAAGATGTCCCGGGCGTCGTCCTTGTCCGCGGCCTTGATCTCCTTGTTCAGGACCTGGGTCACGGTCTTGAAGACGTAGGACTGCCGCTCCATGGTGTTGTAAGCGTCCACCTTGTCGAAGGCGTTCTGCTGGAGATAGACGCTGTCCAGGAATTCGGCCTTGAGGAAGAGGATGAAGTCGGCGATCGACGTGCCTTCCTCGCCGACCACGTCCATGCGCTTCTTGACCTCGTCCCCGTCGAAGAGGAATTTCTGGGCCGCGGTAATCATGTTCGTCCACTCGGGGTCGATCTTGACCAGGCTCTCCTTCATCTGTTCCAGGTACTTGGACCAGGAGATGAGCGGGTCGATGGCCGGGAAGCGCCGGGCGTTGGACCGGGCCCAGGTCAGGCCCAGGAAGGCCCCGACCACGGCCAGGGTGCCCTGGGTCACGGGTTCCTCGAAGTTGCCGCCGGCCGGGGAGACCGTGCCGATGACCGAGACCGAGCCGTTGTTCCCGCTCTTGAGGCGGACCAGGCCGGCCCGTTCGTAGAACTCGGCGATCCGGGACTGGAGATAGGCCGGGAAGGCTTCCTCGCCCGGAATCTCCTCCAGCCGGCCGGACATCTCGCGCAGGGCCTGGGCCCAGCGGGAGGTCGAGTCGGCCAGGAGGAGCACGCTCAGTCCCATCTGCCGGTAATACTCGCCCAGGGTGACCGCGGTGTAGATCGAGGCCTCGCGCGCGGCCACGGGCATGGATGAGGTGTTGCAGATGATGATGGTCCGTTCCATCAGGGTCCGGCCGGTGTAGGGGTCTTCCAGGTGCGGAAACTCCCGAAGCGTCTCGACCACCTCGCCGGCGCGCTCCCCGCAGGCGGCCACGATGATGATGTCCACGTCCGCGTAGCGGGAGATGAGCTGCTGGAGCACGGTCTTGCCCGAGCCGAAGGGGCCGGGGATGCAGGCCGTGCCGCCCTTGGCCACGGGATAGAAGGAATCCACGATGCGGCAGCCCGTGACCAGCGGCTCGGTGGGCAGCAGACGCTCCTCGTAGGCGCGCAGCGGAATCTTGATGGGCCAGCGTTGGAGCATGGTCAGGTTGTGCTTCTCCCCGGCCTCGTCCTCGACCACGGCCACGGTCTGGTCCACGGTGTACTTGCCGAACGGGGCCGCCTTGACCACCTTGGCCGTCCCGATGAAATTGAAGGGCACGAAGATGAGGTGCTTGAACTTGCCCTCGGGCACCGATCCCAGCACGTCGCCGGCGGACACGGTCTGGCCGTCCTCGATCGCGGGGGTGAATTCCCATTCGATCTCGCGGTCCAGGGCCTCGATGTACACGCCCCGCTTGAGAAACAGGCCCGTGGCTTCGGCCAGCTTGGGCAGCGGGTTCTGCAGGCCGTCGTAAATCTGGGTCAGCAGGCCCGGACCCAGCTCGACCACCAGGAGGTCCCCGGTGAACTCGACCGTGTCCCCCACCCGGATGCCGTGGGTGTCCTCGAAAACCTGGACGTTGCACCGGCCCCCGCGCACGCGGATGACCTCGCTCTTCAGACGGCTCCCGTCGCCGGCCAGTATATAGGCCACCTCGTTCTGCCGGATTTGACCCTCGAATGCGGCGGTGACCATGTTACCGTACGCCGCGACTACCTTGCCCTGGGCGGACATATCAGCGTCCCTCCAAATCGCGCACTATTTCCATCCCCGCGTCCTCCCGGAGGCCGAGCCGGCGGGTCAGAATCTGGACCTTGAGAAAGTATCCGAGAATGGCCCGGAAATCGAAAGGGTCGGTCCCCACGGTCTCGTCCACGTGGTCCCATGAAATCTGTTCGATCAGGTCCTGCACCTCAAGGGGGCTGGCGGCCGCGTTCAGCTTTTCCAGCCAGGGCAGGTCCCGCCCCAGCCCGAAGTCCTCGGCCGACGACCGGCCAAGCGCCTCCACCACCTCGCTCTCGCCCACCAGGCGGTCCGCCGGCGACTCCCCGGCCTTGCGGGCCCGGATCGCGGCCTGGATGTTCTTCAGGTCCCGCTCGAAGTGGACATGGTCCCTCAAAAAATCGTTTTTCGTCTCGGCCAGCACGTGTTCGTAGTAAACCGACCACAGCCGGTCCACCACGTCCGGCCCGAACCCCTCCCCGGAAAGGCCCCCCAGAAACTCGATCAAAAACTCCGGCGCCTCCTTGGGCGACTTGATCTCGTCCCGCCAGAAGTCCACGCCGTTGAGCGCGTGTTCCGCCTCCACGGTCTTGCCCGTGAGCAGGCGCTCGATAATGAAAACGTCCAACCCCAGGAGGATCAGATCGATCTCCCTGACGTCGGACGAGGCCATCTGGTCCCGTTCCTCCAGGAAATCGGCCAGGTCAACCCTCAGCTTGCGGTCGTCCCGGGCCAGATCGGGCAGCCAGGCCCCCAGAAAGTAATATTTCATGACCGGGTCAGTTCCTCGGCCTTGATGTCTTTGAACAGTTCCCGAAACCTCGGGGACAGGAATTGCAGAAAGAGAGCCAGGAAGGCCTCGCCGGTGAAGTCCAGCCGCACGTTGCCGTCTTTCTTGTCCACCATGAAGCCGAACTTGACACCCTGGGCTTCCAGGCCGCCGCCCGTCTTTTCGCCCTGGCCGTAATGTTTGAAGACCAGCCGGGTGGCGTAGTCCTGAAGCTCCTTGCCGGCGGATTCGGGCAGGAGCAGGGAGATCTCCTGGTTTTCCGGGTTGGAGGCATAGGACTCGACAAAGCGGGTCAGGAGGTCCTTCAGGACCTCGGGCTTGCCGAGTTCCTCGACCAGACGACCCTCCAGCGGCAGGATGAGAAGGTTTTCCTCGATGACTCCCTTGAGCCGGCTGACGAACTGGGAGGCGGCGATCTCCAGGGCGGACCGGAGCTGTTTCATCTGCTTGTCCGCCTCGGCCTTGGCCTGGCCCACGATGCCCTCGGCCTGCTTCTGGGCCTGGGCCACGATCTCCTCGGCCTGCTTCTGGGCCTCTTGGACGAGTTCCCGACCCGCCGCCTCGCCGCTTTCCACGCCCTGCTTTTTCAGGACGGCGATCAGGTCTTGCAGCTTTTCGTTTTCCATATCCCCCGCCTTCTTTCGGACACGTTCAAGTTTTCTCGGCTGGCGCCCGACCTTCTTATGCCACGTTTTGAAACATTCGTCCAGTTTTTCTTGATCTATTTTTCACAACGTCCCCTCAGCTTTTCGCTGAATCCTCTTCCGCCAGCACGGTCCGGCGTTCGGCGGCCTCCCGAATCCTGGCCGCGAGCGCCTCGATATCGACCGGCTTGAACAGGACCTCGAAAGCCCCGGTCTGGAGCGCCCCGATGGCCTCCCCGGCCCCGGCGCGGCCGAAGAGAACGATCACTTCCAGCCGCGGGTCCAGGGTCTTCATCCGCCTGAGCAAACCCCGGCCGACCGGACCGGACGTCTTGAGGTCGAGCACGGCCACGTCCGGGCCGTGGTCTTGCATGGCGCTCAGGGCCTCGTCCCCGGAAACGGCCGCCACGGCTTCCAGTCCGGCCAGGTGCATTCGCCGGACGAGCAGTTCCGCGAACTCGGGGTCGTCATCCACGATCAGCAGGCGAATCGGGTTTATGGGTTCCTGGGGCATGCGGGCTGGGCCTCACAGATTGTTGAAGGGCCGGCTGGGCGGTCCGGCGGTCGGCCGCTCGGGCCGGAGATCGATGTTGAAGTTGCCGCTTTCAAAGGCCTGGATCAGCCAATCGACCGTTTCCTGGTCCCGGGTGAACATGTCCATCTGCCGGGTGAAAAGCATCAGGCGGCCCAGGTCTTCCAGGATGCGCCCGATGGTTTCCTCTTCGTCTTTCTTGACAAAGGCCCGCACCAGGTCCTTTTCCCGGCTGACCTCGAAGCCCCGCCGGGCCAGAATCTCGGTGATCATATCCACCCGGAAGACGCGCCGGTCCGTGGCCGCGGCCCCGCCGTGGAAATAGAAGCTGATGTAGTTGTCGTTGAGCACCGGGCCGCAGACGCAGTCCAGGGCCGCGAAATGATACCCCACCCGGGAATGGAAGTTCAGGTACCGCTTCGAGACGATCGCGTACGTTTTCTGTCCGAACTCGCGGTCCTTGGCCTTGGGGTTCATGTTGATCATGGTGCCCGAGAAGACCGAGAACATGCCCTGCATGGCCGCGGGCCGGGGCCGTTGCCAGTTGATGCGCGGGTCCAGCAGGCCGGCGATGAAGCGGCGGGCGGGCAGGGACAGGACGTCGCTCAGACCCACCACCAGGCCTTTGACCTGGGCCAGGCCGCCGCCCAAGTCGATGAGCCACAGTTCAAAGGGCAGGGGCCGGGACAGCTTTTTGGCCTCGTTGCGGGCTTCAAGGCCGATCCGGTCCCCCAGGCGGAACATCTCGCTGAAGGATTTTTCGTGCATGAAACGGATGAGGTCGTGATAGGTCCGGCAGTTTTCCGGCTTGAACGCGGGGCTGTACGGGTCGGTCAGGGTCAGGGGGGTGATCAGCCGGGCCGCGGGATGCGGGGCGCGGCCCGGCGCTGCGGGCCGTGTCTTTTCGACCGCCTCTTGCTCGCGCTCAAGCACCGCCTCCACCCGGCCCCGATAGACCTTACGCTCCGTGGCGTCCACCGTGATCGTCTCCCCGGCCCGGATTTGGTCCAGCGCGCCCTTGGCCCCGACCAGGGCCGGCACGCCGTACTCCCGGGCCAGCGAGGCCATGTGGCCGGTCACGCCCCCCACCTCGGTCACCACGGCCGCGGCCCGGTCCAGCACGCCGCCGAAGATGGGCGAGGCCCTGCGGGCCACGAGCACGCCGCCTTGAGGGAAACCGTCCAGGTCCTCGTCCCGCCGAATGGGGCAGGCCGGACCCGCGCCCGCGCCGAACCGGGCCGCTTCCCCGCCGCTGAGGATCGGCGCGGCTTTTGGGACCGTCCAAGGGGTTTCGGTGCGGGGCGTCTCGGCCCAGGCCAGGGGCCGGGACTGGAGGATGACGAAGCGGCCGTCCTGAAGGAGGGACCATTCCACGTCCTGGGGTTCCCCGGCCCCGGCCTCGATGTCCAGGCCCAGGCGGGCCAGGGTTTCGACCTGCCCGGCGTTCAAGACCGGCCGAGCCACCAGGTCCTCGGGCAGGGGTTCCTCGACCGGACCGGCCTCGGAGAGCGCGACCCGGGCGCGCTGGTCGGCCCGGGTGACGCCCGTCAGCCGGACGTCACCATCCCGGGCGAGGCGGTATTCGTCCGGGGTGAGCGCGCCGTCCAGCAGGCCCGGGCCCAGGCCGTGGACCGCGTTGACGATCATGGGTCCGTCCGGTCCGGAGCGCGGGTCCCGGGTGTACATCACGCCGCTGGCCAGGGGATCGAGCATGGGCAGGACCAGCACGGCCATTTCCGCGTCCGCGTCCCGCCAGCCGATCCGGCGGCGGTAGAGCACGGCCTGGGGTTCGTAGAGGCTGGCCGCCACTTCCAGATAAGCCTGACCCACCCGCTCGGGCGGCACGTTCAGCACGGTCTTGTACTGTCCGGCAAAGGAGACTTCCGAGTCCTCGCCTACGGCGCTGGAACGCACCGCCAGGTGGACCGGCCCTCCGGCCGGGTCCGTCAGGCCGCGCGCGGCCTCACCCAGCGCATCGGCCAGGTCCGGCGGCAGCGGCGTTTCGGTCGCCCGGGCCGCGATCCCGCGGCTCATCCCGGTCAGACGGCGGAAGGAGAGGTCTTCGAGGAAAGTCAGCTCCCGGAGCACGTCGTCCCCCAGCCGCGTGGCCTCCATCAGGCGGCGGAAGGAAGCAGTCGTGACCACGAAACCCGGGAGCACGGGCAGGCCGAGCCGTTTGAGCCGGGCCAGATGGGCGGCCTTGGACCCGACCAGGTCGGTCCAGTCGTCGCCGACCTCGTCCAGGGACAGGACCAGGGCCGCGTCCTGGGGCCGGGCCATCCGCCGCCCGGCGGCCTCGATTTCGCCCCAAATCCGGTCAAAGGCCTCGGAAAGCCCGGGATAGACCTTGCCCGCGATGTGGCTCAAATGGCCGATCATCTTGAAGACCCGGACGCCGGCCTCGGCCTGGCGGGACCGGATCAAGCCCGCGTCCGCGGGTCGGCCCTCGATCTCGGCGATGATGGACAGAACTTCGTTGTTGGCCCGCAGGAGCTGCTTGAACTCCAAGTAGCGGAGCTTGAGGCTTTCGAGGCCCGCGCTGGACGCGCCGGCCGGCCGCCGCGCCCAAAGGCCGCGCCATTTCTTAACCACCGTTTTCAAGACGAACTCATACCACGCGGCTTGGAACAACGACCCACGTGGGTCGCGAGCGGAATCCATATCCAAGCGCCGGTCGCGAGGCCAAGTCGCGGCCGGCGCGCAAGGGTCTTGGCCCACGCCCGACCGTCTTCTTCGACGGACAGCCAGAACATTATACACCCTGTGTCAATTTTCACAAAACCGGAATGTCACCCGCGCGCGGCCGACCCCGCCCTTGACAAGCCGGAAGCCGGACCGATAGACTTACGGAAAATGAACGGAAAGCCGCTCGCGCGGCGTTTCATCAAAAGGAGCAAGGGAAATGAAGAAAATTTTCGTGGTCCTTCTGGTCTGTCTGGCCCTGCTGGTGGGGTGCGCGTCCGCCAAGTACAACATCCTGCTCCGGGACGGCCGGCAGTTCAAAGCCACCTCCAAGCCCGAGCTGGACAAGAAAAGCGGCTATTACACCTATGTGGATGAAGACGGCAAGAAGGTCCTGCTCAAGGAAGCGGACGTCTTGAAGATCACGGAAGACTAGCCGCGCCGCGCGCATTCGGGTTGAAATTTTTTTCGCCGCGCCTCGGGCCGGAGGGCCTGGGGCGTTTTTTATGCCCCGGCCCGAAGCATCGGCTCGATGGTCATGATGACGATTTTTTCGCCCTTGTGCTCGGTCCGCTCGAAGGGCGTCCAGCCCAGACGGGCGTATAGCTTTTCCTGGTCCGGCGTGTACAGGTAGAGCGTGCCTATCTCCTGACGGGCGGCTTCCTCGACCACGTGGTTGACCAGGGCCGAGGCCGTTCCCCGGCGGCGGTGTTCGGGGGCGACATAGACGCTGGCCAGCCAGGGGGTGAGGTCCTTGCGTTCGGCCAGATCGTATTTGATCAGGCTGGCCGAACCGAGCAGGGTGTTTTCCTCAAGCGCCAGGAAGGTGGCGGGCATGGGTTGGCCGAGGAGGTGTTTTTGAAACCACACGATCCTGTTGGCCGCCGAATCCTGGGGGTGCAGGTAGCCCCATTGGGCATAGTGCCATTCGGACAGGGTGGGGATCACGTGGGGGTGACGGGCTAGATTTTCGATGCGCATACGACTCCTTCTCGGTCGGACCTCAAGCCGAGGCCCGACAAAGCGTTCGGCCGGAAGCCGAAGTATTGCGGCGGTCTTGGGTTAGGACCGGAGCGCGTCCAAGGCCTGCTTGGCCATGGGCACGCGCTGGTGAAAGGCCGACAGGGTTTCGCAGCCGTAGTCGGCGCATTGGGCGCAGTGGTCCAGGCCCTTGTCCCGGGCGCAGCTTCGGATGCCGCATTGGGCGCAGTAGCCGATCCAGGGTCCGGCCTCGCTCTTGCACCCCACGCAGTTGACATCGCCGGCGGACAGGGTCAGGCCGAAGTTTTTGGACCATTCCTGGGCCACCTGGGCACGCATGGCGTCGTCGTCGGCCACGGTGGCCAGCCGGGCCGGGCACTCCCCGCAACCGATGCCGCAGTAGGCCATCATTTCGTTCATGGCTCCCTCCTTTGAGGTTCCAATGGGGTTTTTTGGTTGAGCGTCAAACGCGGCCCGCCGCTTCCTTCCGGGGTTCAGATATACCCAAAAAGCGCCCCGAAAGCCAAGGGAAACCGCCGGTCTTGTTTTTGTCGCGTTTTTCCGTATAGTTTCACCTGACTTTCGTCCCAAGGAGTTTTATCCCCCATGTCCTCCAACGTTGTGCTGCAAGACGCTTTCAAGTCCTACACCCTGGATCAAGACAAGCTGCTCACCCCGCAGGAGACCGTGGCCCGGGTCCGGGAGCAGATGGTCCGGGCCGGCCTGGACCTGATGAAGGAGACCCGCCGGATCGACAACGGCCGGCTGGATATCCCGGTTTACCTCAGCATCCTGGGCCACGACGCGCTACGGGTCATGCCCACGGCCAAGCAGATGGGCAAGGGCGCCACGCCGGCCCAGGCCGAGGCCAGCGCGGTCATGGAGCTGGTCGAGCGCTACAGTTTTTATTATTTCATGAACCGCGAACGGTTCATCGAGGCCACCTACGACGAGGTGGCCGACCAGGCCCTGCCCTTCGAGCACCTGGCCGCCTCGGTCCACCACGACCCGGCCGACCTGGACCGGGCCCGCCAGGCCATGGCCGGCCTGAAGCTCTCCTGGACCCCGGCCTTCAACCTGACCCAGGGCCGGGAAGCGCTGGTGCCCATCAACTGGTTTTACGAGATCAACGAGTTCAACGGCCCGGCCGCGGGCAACAGCCTGGAAGAGGCCCTGGTCCAGGGACTCTCCGAACTCGTGGAGCGGCACGTCTCGGCCCTGGTCGCCCGCCGGGAGCCGGTGCTGCCCTCGATCGACCCGGCCTCCCTGAAAAGCCCTGCGGCCCGGGAGCTGGCGGAAAAATTCAGGAAGCGGGGCATCCATCTGTTCGCCAAGGATTTCACCCTGGACATGGGCCTGCCCACGGTCGGCGCGTTGGCCTACGACCCCACCACCTTCCCCCACATGTCCGAGATCGTCTATACGGCCGGAACCGCCCCGGACCCGGAAAAGGCCTACATCCGCGCCTTGACCGAAGTGGCCCAACTGGCCGGCGACTTCAACACCGGGGCCACCTTCGTGGCCAGCGGCCTGCCCAAGTACGCCGGCCTGGACCAGGCCGACTACATCCTGGGCGAGGCCCCGAGCGTGGCCATCGACCGCCTGCCCGACCTCAGCCACGACAACCTCAAGGTCGAGGTCGAGCGCATCGTGGCCGCCTTGGCCGAGCGCGGCTTCGACGTCTATGTGGTCAACACCACCCACCCGGCTCTGGGCGTGCCCGCGGTCTATACCATCGTGCCCGGGGCGCGTTTCCGGGAGCGGGCCGAGGCGGCCAGCGTGCCCTTTTTCGCGGCCAAGATTCTGTCCGGGCGCGGGGATTTTCGGGCCGTCGTGACCGGGCTGAAGCGGCTGGAGGAACTGTACCCCGACACCTATTACCTGAACTTCTTCCTGGGCCAGACCCACCTCAACGCCGGCGACCTCCCCCGGGCCGTCCGCTACCTCGAATCCGCCCTGGACCTCGACCCCCTGCCCCAGGACGCGCCCGGCATCCTGACCTACCTGGGCCTGGCCCACAAGGAAATGGAAGACTACGACCGGGCCATCGCCTATCTCGAACGCTCGGCCGACCTGGACCCGGAACGGGAGGACACCTTCAATCTGCTCGGCTTCTGCTACTTCAAGACCAAGCAGCACGAAAAGGCCATCGAGGCTTTTGGCGTGGTCCTGGACATCAACCCCACCTCGGCCATCGACCACGCCAACATCGGCACCAACTACCGGGAGCTGGGCCGGACCGAGGAGGCGGTCGCTTTTTACAAGAACGCCCTGCGGCTGGACCCGTCCCTGGACTGGGTTCGGGAAAACCTGGCCCGCTTGACCGGAAAATCGTCCTGATTCTGGTCTCATGCGCCAACCGGCCGCGGTTTTTTCCTGGACGTTTCGCCGGCCGGCAAGGAAACCCTTGAATTCAATTGGGCGCTTGTGATAAATAGAACACGATATGCCATCAATTGGAGGATAGGGAGGGGATTCATGGCCTTTGCTCGGAAGCTCACTATATGCGGTCTCCTGGCGCTGGCTGTGGCCGTGCTTGTCGCCGGACCGATTTTCGCTTCGGAGACGACCGAGGCGGCGGCCACGGCCGAGGCCGTTCAGGCGCACGCCTGGTGGTTCTGGCCGCTGATTCTGCTGATCGTGACCTTTGCCATGGGGATTCTAGCCGTGCTCGGCGGCGTGGGCGGCGCGGTGCTGTACGTGCCCATCATCAGCGGGTTTTTCCCCTTTCATTTGGACTTCGTGCGTGGCGCCGGGCTGCTGGTGGCCCTGTCCGGAGCCTTGGCCGCCGGGCCGGGTCTGCTCAAGATGAACCTGGCCAGTCTCAGGCTGGCCATCCCGGTGGCGCTCATCGCCTCCACCTTCGCCATTATCGGGGCCATGGTCGGTCTGGCCCTGCCGGCGCAGATTCTGCAACTCTGCCTGGGGGCGGTCATCCTCGGCATCTGCGTGCTCCTGCTTTCGGCCAAAAAAGCCGAGAAGCCCGACGTGCAGCAGTCCGACCGGCTGTCCAGCATCCTGCGCATCTACGGCGTGTACCGCGAACCCAGTTCGGGTCAGGAAATCGACTGGAAGATTCATCGCACGCCGCTGGGTCTGGGCCTGTTCGTCATCATCGGCACCATGGCCGGCATGTTCGGCCTGGGCGCGGGTTGGGCCAACGTGCCGGTGCTCAACCTGCTCATGGGCGCGCCGCTCAAGATCAGCGTGGCCACGAGCAAGTTCCTGCTGTCCATCACCGACACGTCGGCGGCCTGGGTGTACATCAACCAGGGCGCGGTCATTCCGCTCATGGTCGTGCCCTCGCTGGTGGGCATCATGCTCGGCTCTATTGTCGGCGTGCGGCTGTTGGCCGTGACCAAGCCGTCCGTGGTGCGCTGGATCGTCATCGTCATGCTCGGCTTTTCCGGGCTGCGGGCCCTGCTCAAAGGGCTGGGCATTTAGCCCGGCTTCGGCCGCAAGTGGAGGGATTATGAGCGACCATAAGACGTTATCGACCGAGGCCGGTCCGGAGCAGCTTCGCTACGCCAAGATTCTGAGCGTGGGCATGTACATCGGGCTGCTCCTGCTGCTGATCACCTTCGCCGTTTACGCCCTGGGGATCGTGAAGCCGTACATCCCCATCGGCGAGCTGCACACCCATTGGGGGCACAACGTCCACGAGTATGTCGAAAAGGCCCACGTCCCGGTGGGTCTGGGCTGGCTGAACATGCTGGGCTACGGCGACTTCCTGAACTTCGTGGGCATCGTCACCCTGGCCGGCGTGACCATCATCTGCTACCTGTCCATCCTGCCGCAGCTCTGGCGGAACAACGACCGCATCTATGCCGTGCTGGCCGTGATCGAGGTCGTGATCCTCTGCCTGGCCGCCAGCGGTATTCTGGCCGTGGGCGGGCATTAGGGAATGATGAAGCAGCTTGCCTCCGCCTTAGCGGAGAGCAAGCGGGATGAATGCGGAGTGATGAATGGGGGATGATCGTGCCTTGTGGCGTGTAAATTGAGAGTCCCGTAAGGGCGACCGGCCGGTCGCCCTTTTTATTTCGTCATTGACGTTTCAGCCAAATGTAGGGGCACGGCATGCCGTGCCCCTACGCGCGCCAAAACCTCTAATACCAAGTTGCAATCAAAAACTACAAACGGACGAGAACTCCGTCACCCCGGCGAAGGCCGGCGTCCAGTCTTTTTCTTTCTACAAATCTTGACATTCCTGGATTCCCGCCTTCGCGGGAATGACGGGCGGACATCGTATTTATCTGTGTCAATCGTATGTATTTGATAGCAGCTTGGTATAAATTATTTTCGCGGGCAGATCGGCCAGGGGGCAGTCGTCGCAGCCGGGGTTTTGCCGTCGGCAGTGGTGCTTGCCCAAAAGGACGAGCAGGGCGTGGTACTCGTTGTACAGGTCGGCCTCGGGCGGCAGGTGGGCCATGAACAGGGCTTGGAGTTCGTCGTAGGTTTCCGTCCCTTCGGCCAGCCCATGCCGAGACAAGACGCGCCGGGTGTAGGCGTCGATGACAAATACCGGGCGGCCGGCCGCGTAGAGCAGGATCGAATCCGCGGTCTCGGGTCCCACGCCCTTCACGGCCAAAAGGGCCGGCCTGAGCGAAGCGACCGGTTCGGCCAGAAGCCGGTGCTCGTCGCCGTGGGCCCGGTCCATGATGAGCCGGACGAGATTTTTCAGGCGGTCGGTCTTGAGGTTGAAGTACCCGGCCGGGCGGATGCGCTCGGCCAGGTCCTGGGGCTGGATGTCGTGCAGGGCTTGGGGGGTGAGCAGGCCGTCTTGCTTGAGGCGTCCGATGGCCTTTTCCACGTTGGTCCAGGCCGTGTTCTGGGTGAGGACCGCGCCGACCATGATCTCGAAGGCGGTCTCGCCCGGCCACCAGCTTTGCGGGCCGAAGGTTTTAAACAACCGGTCGTAAATCTCCCGAAGACGCGGGCCGGGGTCGCCCCCGGCCTGGACCCCGGTCTCAGGCATTGGCCGTGGCGGTCGATTCCCCGGCGGGCTTCTTGCGGCGGCGGCGCTTGCGCTTCTTCTTTTTCTGGGCGCCTTCCGGTTCCTCGACCTGGGCCGATGGATTCCGGGGAGCCAGTCCGAAGATGCCGCCGGGCCGCGCGGACACGACCGTCTTGGCGCGGGGTTTGCCGCGGGCCGGTTTCCGCTCTCCCGAGCCGGTGGGCTGGGGCCTACCTCTGCCGCCGGCGGGCCTGGGTTTGCCCTTGGCTCCGCCGCTCCGCCCCCTGGGATCCCTGCCTCGGACCGGACCGGCCTTGTCTTTTTCGAACCAGTCGTTCTCGGGCCAGGCCACCGGGATTTTGTAGCCCAGGAAGGTTTCCAGCGGCTCCAGATGCAGCACGTAGGTCTCGCAGGCCAGGGAGATGGCCCGGCCGGTCTTGCCCACCCGGGCGGTCCGGCCGATGCGGTGGACGTAATTTTCCACGTCCTGGGGCAGATCGAAATTGATGACGTGGGAGATGTCCTCGACGTGGATGCCCCGCGAGGCCACGTCCGTGGCCACGAGAATCTTGAGTTCGCCGTCCTTGAACTGCTTCATCAGCTTCAGCCGCTTGGGCTGGGGCAGGTCCCCGGTGATGCCCTCGGCCGGGAAGCCGTTGCCCTGGAGCTTCTTGGCCAGCCACTCCACCCCGCTCTTGGTGTTGGCGAAGATGAGCACCCGGGTCCAGTCCTCGCGGCGAAGCAGGCCCAACAGCAGGGAGAGCTTTTCGTCCTGTCCCACGTGAATGAGAGACTGTTCGGTCCGCTCCATGTCCATCTTGTTCGGGGTGACGGTGATGAACTCGGGCAGGCTCATGTACTCGTAGGTCAGGTCGAGGATGCGGTAGGACAGGGTGGCCGAAAAAAGCATGGTCTGGCGCTGGTCGAAATGGGGCAGGCGCCGCAGGATGAAGCGCAGGTCGTCGATGAAGCCCATGTCCAGCAGACGGTCGGCCTCGTCGATGACCAGTTCCCGGATTTTGCCGGGTTTGAAGATGCCCTGTTTCATGTAGTCGATGAGCCGGCCGGGCGTGCAGATGACGATGTCCACGCCTTCAACCAGCATGTCGGCCTGTTTCTTGTAGTCGATGCCGCCGATGACCAGGCCGAAGGTCAGTCCGGTGTGACCGCCGATGGCCTCGGCGTCCTCGTAGATTTGCAGGGCCAGCTCCCGGGTGGGAGCGATGACCAGGGCTGAGGGCATGCCGGCCCGGCGGTCGGTCAGTTTGAGGAGATGGGTCAGGACCGGCACCAGAAAGGCCAGGGTCTTGCCCGTGCCGGTTTGGGCCTGGCCGGCCAGGTCTCGTCCTTCGAGTCCCAAGGGCAGGGCTTCGGCCTGGATGGGGGTGCAATGGGTGAATCCGGCCTCCCGCAGGCCTTGGGCCACCTCCTCTGGGAGGTCGAACCGGTCAAAGGTTATCTCGGTCAAGAAAGCGGGTTTTGGGGGGCGGGGGGGACCGATGGATTCCTCGGTCCTGGGTGCCGACTGGTGTGCGTCTGTGTCTTCAATCATACCTTTCTCTCAGTCGAGGATACTGGTGATCGGCACCAGTTCTACCTTCGATTTTAAGTAATTATACTCTTCTTTCAGAACTTGGCAAGTAACCGGGTAGGGATGGCCGATGGCCACGGCCCGGCCCCGCTGGCGGGCCAGGGTCACCAAACGTCGAATCTGGATGCGGATGGCCTCGGGTTCCTGGACGTTGTCCAGAAAGACCGTGCGCTGCGCGGTTCGGACGCCCATCTGGCGGGCCGTCTGGAAGGCCATGCTCTGAACGCTGGTCCGGCTGTCCAGGAACAGGAGGCCGCGCTGCTTGATCTCGGCCAGGACCCAGCCCATGCGCTCCGCGTCCTCGGTGAAGCGGGAACCCATGTGGTTGTTGACCCCGATGATAAAGGGCACCTCCCCGATCGCCTCCTCGACCCGGCGCTGTATCTCGGCCCGGTCCATGGTCTTGAGCAGCGCCCCGGGCCCCGGGTCCACGGCCGGGTACTGGGACGGCTCCATGGGCAGGTGCAGCAGGACCGCGCGCCCGGCCCGGTGCGCCTCCTCGGCCACGTCCCGGGTATGGGGCTGGAAAGGCAGCACGGCGAATGTCAGCGGCGCCTCCACGGCCAGAAAGCATCGGGCCGCCGGCAGGCTCAGCCCTAAATCGTCGATGATGACGGCCACCCGCCCCTGGGGACCGGGCTCGACCTTGGCCGCCGGCGTTTCCTGCGCCGGCCCGGTCAGCAGCGTCAGGCTGTGGGATTTCACGCCGTTGAAACGAATGTCGATCTTGACGCGGTCCCGCTGCCGGACATAGGTCATCATGGGCGGCGGGTCCAGGGCCAGGTCTTTCAAGGCCCCGTCCAGCGCCCGGCTGAACCGGTCGGTCTCGAAGCCGTCCGGCAGGCGCACCTCGATGGCGGCCTGCTGCCATTCGTGGCCGGCGCTCTGGCGATGCGTGATGCGGGTGAAGCGGACGTCTTTTTCGCCCACGCCCAGGGAAGCCAGCACTCGAAAGAGGGCCTGGTCGATCTTTTTGATTTTCTGATCCAGGCGGTCGTATTCCTCGTAGGCCAGGGGTTGTTTGGCTGCCCGCTCGGCCGGGCGGGGCTTGGGCGGGGCGGGAGGCGCCTGGACGGCCGCGGTTCGGGCCGGACGCCGGTCCAGGGCCGGCAGGTGAAAGACCCCGAGTCCCCACAACAAGGCCAAGGCCAGGACCGCGCCGGCCAGCAGGCCGAACCCGAAAAAGAAAAGCCGGGACGTCAGCGTGGAAAAAAAACCGGTCTTCTTCTTACGGGTCGAGGCCGACCGTTTCTTCTTGGAGCCCGGTTTTTTCGGGGCCGGCTTTTTGGGGGCGGTCTTCTTCTTCGCCTTGGTCTTGGCGTCGGCCGAGGACCGAGGTTTTCGCGGGGGGCGCTGGGCCACTATTTCTCCGCCTTGATCGTCTTGGCCGCCTTAAGCAGCGAAGGCACCTCCCCGTTTTTAAGCAGTTCGAAGGCTTTTTTGAGTTGGGCGTCCACGCTGAACCGTTCCTTGGGGGTCATTTCCCAGATCGGTTTCTGGTTGGCCTCGGGTTTGGCCGGCGGTTTGGGCTTTTGGCCGGGTTCCTCGGTTTTGGCCTCGGTCTTCGGGGTTTTTTCCTCGTCCTCGGCTTCGTTTTCGCCCTTGAGGTGTTTTTCCAGGTCCTTTTCCCGGAGGATTTTCCCCTTGAAGTTGCTGGGCACCATGATGTCGGGTTCGATGCCCGCGGCCTGGATCGAACGGCCCAACGGGGTGTAGTAGCGGGCCGTGGTCAGTTTGAGTCCGGAGCCGTCGCGGAAGGGGATGATGGTCTGGACCGAGGCCTTGCCGAATGTGCGGGCGCCCAGGATGAGGGCCCGCTTCTGATCTTGCAGCGCGCCGGCCAGAATCTCGGAGGCGCTGGCCGAACCCTCGTTGACCAGGACCACGATCGGGTAGCCGCCCACCAGGGTCGAGGGGTGGGCCTCGAACTTCATGTTCTGCTGCCCGTTGCGGCCCTGGGTGTAAACGATGAGGCCGTCATTGAGGAAGAGGTCGGCGATCCTGACCGCCTGATCCAGCAGCCCGCCGGGGTTGCTTCTAAGGTCCAGGACCAGGCCCTTGGCCGGGACCGGGCCGTCTTGGAATTTCTCCAGGGCGTCCTTGAAGTCGTCGGCGGTGGTGGCCAGAAAATGGCTGATGCGGATGTAGTGGTAGCCTCCCTCGATGGCTTCGGAACGAACGCTGCGCAAGGGGATGACGTCACGCACGATGGCGATGTCCAGCGGCTTGTCCTCGCTCTCCCGAGCCACGGTCAGAACCACGGTCGTGCCCTTCTCCCCCCGGATCAGCTTGACCGCCTCGGGCAGCCCCATGTCCTTGGTGGATTTGCCGTCGATCTTGACGATGACGTCCTTGCTCTGAATGCCGGCCCGGAAGGCGGGCGTGCCGTCGATGGGCGTGACCACGGTCAAGGCCCCGTCCTTGAGGGTCAGCTCGATGCCCACCCCGGTGAAGGAGCCCTGGGTATCGATCCGCAGCTCCTTCATCTCCTCCTTGGTCAGGTAGGAGGAGTGCGGGTCCAGGGTGCGGACCATGCCCTTGATGGCCCCCTCCAAGAGAACGTCGCCCTTGACTTCCTCGACGTACCGCTCCTGGATGTCGTACAGGACCTGGGTCAGGATTTTGATCTTGCTGTAAATGTCGTCGTTAGGCCCGGCCAAGGCCCTGGGCGCGGGCACGGCCAGGACGAACACGAGAAGAAGGACGGCGGCCAGTTGTCTGGGACGCGATGTGATGGGCATGCTATTTCTCCCTGGGCTCCGCTCGACCCGACCGCTCGGGCGCCAGCCACTGGCCGGGGTCCAACGCTCTGCCGCGGAGCCTGATTTCCAAGTATATTTCTTTTTCTTCCGCTTTTCCACTATTGGGAACCAAGCCCAGGGCGTCGCTTCGCTCGACCCATTGTCCGGGCCGGACCCTAACGTCGGCCAGGCCGGCGGTCAGGGTGTAGTAGCGGTCTCCATGGTCGATGATGACCACGTTGCCGTAGCCCCGCAGCCAAGCGGCATAGACGATTTCCCCGGCGGCCACCGGCAGAACCGGGCTTTGGGCCGGGGCCTCGATGGTCACGCCCAGCCGGGTGGTGTAGGCCCCGAACCGGCCGGGATTGCGCCCGAAGTGGTCGTGCAGGCGGCCTGGGACCGGCGAGGGCAGTTTGCCCTTGAGGCTGTCCATGTCCGGCCACTGGCGCGGTTTGGCCTCCTCGGCCGGCTCTTTGGCCGGGGGTGGGCCGGCTTGTTCGACCGGGGTGAGGATGACCTCCTTGACCAGCTTTTCCCGCGAGGCCTCCCGCTCCCGTTCGAGGGCCAGGTAGGTCTCCTTGCGCTCGTGCACGGTCATGAGCACCGCGGTCTTCTTCTTGCGGATCTGGTTGAGCTTCTCTTTTTCCGCCTCGTCCCGGGCCAGGAGGATTTTAAGTTCCTCCTCCCGGCTTCGGATGCGGGCCATGGCCTCGTCGAGGGCCAGGCGGCGCTGGCGGTGCGCTTCCAAGACGCGCTCGTCGTGGGCGATCACGGCCGAAAAGTAGCGGTAGCGCCGGAGCATGTCTTCGAGGGAGTCGGCGCTGACCAGGAGCTGAACCAGGCCGCCCTCCTTGAGCCGATAGAGCGCCCGGATTCGGCGGGCCAGGTAGCCTTTTTGCGCGGCCAGGGCCTGTTCCAACCGGCCGGACTCCTTTCGTTTTTCGGCCAACTCCCCGCGCAGGCCGGCGATCTGGCGCTTGCGGCGTCGCTGGGCGGTTTCCGCGGCGTCGATGGCCCGTTCCAGGGCGTCCAGTTCGTCCAGGATGCGGCGCTCGGTCGCGGTCGCTTCCTCGACGACCTGGGCCCGGCCCGGGGTCTGCTCGGCCCCCACGGCCGGCCAGGTCCACAGAACAAGGGCGAGGAGGGCGGCGATGGTTTTCACTCTCGCATGAACCTCCCCAAGGCGATCAGACTGCCCAGAAGCCCCAGGAACAGGCCCAGCCCCACCAACCCCCAGGACTCGGCCGAGGACAGGAACCGCCACTCGTTCATGGTCAAGCCCAGGGGAAACTCGACCTGGGAGATGACCAGGTGGAACATGAGCCACAACAGGGCCAGGGCCAACAGCCCGCCGAAAAGCCCCTGTAAAATTCCCTCGATGAGAAACGGCGCCCGGACAAACCCCTCGCTCGCCCCGATGAGCCGCATGATGGCCAGCTCCTCCTGCCGGGCGTACACGGTCAGCTTGATCGTGTTCGAGATGATGAAGACCGTGGCCAGAAAGAGCAGCCCGCCGACCACCAGCGCGCCCAGCTTGAAGAAGTTGAAGACGCTGGCCAGCTTCTCGGACCAGTCCCAGGCGTAGTCCACGTCGGCCACTTGGGGGAAATGTTCCAGGCGGGTCAGGAGCGGCCGGATCTGCTCCGGAGAGCGGTAGGCCTCCTTGAGGGTGAGTTCGAAGGAGGCGGGCAGCGGGTTTTCTTCGAGGCCTTCCAAGAGGTCGGCCCGCGCGCCCAGGCGGCGCTTGAGGTCTTCCAGGGCCTGGGCCTTGGAGATGTACACCGCGCCTTGGGTTTCCGGCAGCTTCAGCAGCCGGGCCTTGAGCGCGGACACGGCCTCGGGCTGGGTGTCGTCTTCGAGGTAGATCGAGACGGCCAGGTGCCCGGCCGAGGCGGCCAGCAGGGCCTTGACGTTGGTGCTGATCAACAGGAAGGCGGCCAGGATGAGCAGGGCCAGCCCCAGGGTGGCGATCGAGACCAGGCTGACAAAGGGATTTTGAGCCAGGTTGCTCAGGGCGGTGCGGACGAAGTAACTCAGGAAACGCAGCAAGGGCGTTCTCTCACGCGACCAGCCGACCCTTGTCCAGATGGAGAATACGCAGGTTGGCCTCCTGCAGCAGTTCGCGGTTGTGGGTGGCCATGAGCACGGTGGCGCCGCCCCGGTTGATGCTTAGCAGCAGTTGAAAGATGTTCCGGCTCATGTCCAGGTCCAGGTTGCCCGTGGGTTCGTCGGCCAAGAGAATCTTGGGGTCTCCGATCATGGCCCGGGCGATGGCCACCCGCTGCTGCTCCCCGCCGGAAAGCTGCGGCGGAAAGGCCTCGCCCAGGGATTCGATCCCCAACTGGCGCAGCAGGACGCGGACCTTTTTCTGGATAAAACTTCGCCGCGCGCCCTGAATCTCCAGCCGCAGGGCCACGTTTTGAAAGACGGTCCGGTTGGGCAGGAGCTTGAAGTCCTGGAAAACGGCCCCGATTTTGCGCCGGTGGGCCGGGACGCGGTGCGGCCGCATCCGTTTCAGATTCTGACGGTCCACCAGGATTTCGCCCCGGCTGACCGGTTCCTGGCAGAGGATGAGTTTGAGGAGCGTGGTCTTGCCCGCGCCGCTCGGACCGACGATGAAGACGAATTCGCCCTGCCCCACGCGGGCGCTCACGTCGGTCAGGGCCGCCTTCCGGCCGTAGATTTTGGTCACGCCGTAGAGTTGGATCATGTTGGACACGGCCCCGCCCCTGGGGACGGAGCTCAAGTGAAATCGGCGGCCGGCCTCCCGAATCTCCTTAGATTTCGTCCCGGCCCAGGCCCATGGCCCGCTCCAGGGAGACCCAGGCCAGGTTGTAATTGTACAGGGTCTGGTACAGGCTGGTCTGGGCTTGGGTGAGCAGGGTGAGGGCGTCCAGGACCTCGGTCGAGGTGGCCACCTGCTCCCGGTAGCGTTCCTCGCTCATGCGGAAGTTTTCCTGGGCCGACTCGACGGCCTTGTTGGCGGCCCCGATGGCCCTTTCCGCCTCCTTGAGGATGAGGTAGTCGTTTTTCACTTCGAGGGCCACCCCGTCCCGGACCTGGGTCAGGGTGTACTCGGCCTGGGCCAGCTCGGTCTGGCTGGCCTTCATCTGGTCGTAGGTCCGTCCCCAATTCCAGAATTCCCAGGTGAGGGCGGCCGTGATGTCCCAGGAGCGGAAATCGTCCATGTAGGGGCTGCCGTTCACCTGCCAGTCGTCGCCTTTCCAGGTGTAGTTGCCCACCAGGGCCACGGTGGGGTAGAAGTCGGCCTTGGCCAGGCGCACGCCCTTCCGCTTGAGCTGGACCTGTTCCACGACCGCCTGGATTTCCGGCCGCGTCTTCAGGGCCAGGGCCTGGCATTCGTCCAGGGAATTGGCAAAGGGCTTGTAAGCGAGGATGTCTTCCACCTCGAGGTCGGCGGCCAGGTCCCGGCGCAGCAGGGTGTTCATGCTGGCCTTGGCCAGCAGCACGTCGTTTTCGGCCTTGATCTTGGTCAGCGCGGACTGGGCCAGGTTGGCCTCGGCCTGGAGGACCTGGTTTTTGGGCACCATGCCCACTTCGTAGAAATTCTTGGCCACGTTCAAGTGGGCCTCGTTCTGGGCATAGGCCTGGTTGGCGATCTCGGTGGCCTTCTCGGCCAGGATGATGTTCAGGTAGGCCTGCTTGGCCTTGAAGATGATGTCCAGCCGGGTGCGGACCTCGGAAATCTTGGCCAGGTCCACCCCCATCTCGGCCATCTGGTAGGCGGTGGTCAGGGCGAAGCCGGTGAACAGGGGCTGGGTGACCGAGATTTTGGATTGCCAGTTGTCACGCGAGCCCACGACTTGGGACGGGCTGGTGAGGGTCAGGGGCAGGCCGCCCCAGGTCCCCGACAGGTTGACGGCGCTCGATCTGGGGGTTTCTTCCAGCTTGGTATAGGAATAGGTGGCGCTGAAGGTGGGCAGAAACTGGGTGAACGCCTCCCGGCGTTTCCAGGCCGCGCCTTCCACGCCCTTTGCGGCCGAGGCCACCTCCGGGCTCTTTTTCAGGGCCTGGGCCACGCTTTGTTTCAGGGTGAGCACCTTTGCCGTGTCCTCGGCCCGCGCCGGGGCGGCCCCGACGGCGAGCACGACCATGACCGCCGCCGCGAGGACGAGACAGAGAACCGAAGACCGTATTTTGTCTTGAGCCAGCCGCTTCCGCATTCGTGACCTCCCTCATCGGCCTCGGTCGCGAACCGGTTCAACCCGGACCGCGTCCGAAGACTCGACGCATTATGACTCAATAAGTCATTTTTTTTCAAATCAAAAATGGTCCCGCCCCGAAACGCCTCTTTTTTTCGGGGAATGGCCTTTTTTAGGCCAGGACCGGCAACGGGTCGAAACGGCCGCACCCTCCCGCCGCCGCGCTCCGTCAAAACGGCCCGGATAAAACCTTGTTTCGCGCTTGTCTTGGGAAAGGTTACACGCGCGTCTTGACCGGGATCGTTGGAAGCTGATAAGACGAGAGTATAGAACAGACGCGAGGGAAAAGCGCATGGAGCGGAAAATTCGGATCGCCTTGATCCAGTTCGTGATCGTGGACGACTGGCTGGCCAACATGGCCGCGGCCGAAGCCCTGCTTATCCGGGCCAGGGACCATGGGACCGACTTGGCCGTGCTGCCCGAGATTTTCGTGGGGCCGTATTCCCTGGAGGCCTTTGTCCGTTATGCCGAGCCCGTGCCCGAGGGCCGGACCTGCGAGCGGCTCAGCCGCTGGGCGCGGTCCTTGAATCTGGCCATCCTGGGCGGGTCCTTGCCCGAAAAGGACGCGGAGGGCCGCATCTACAACACGGCCACGCTCTGGAACCCCCAGGGGGAACTGGCGGCCGTGCACCGCAAGATGCACCTCTTCGACGTGGACCTGCCGGGCGGCGTTTCCTTCAAGGAGTCGTCGGTCTTCACCGCCGGGAACCAGGTGACCACGGCCGACATCCTGGGCCTCAAGGTGGGCCTGGCCGTCTGCTATGACGTGCGTTTCCCGGAACTCTTCCGGCTGATGGCCCTGGCCGGGGTCGAGCTGGCCCTGGTGCCCGGGGCCTTCAACCCGGTTTCCGGGCCGGCCCATTGGGAGTTGCACCTGAGGAGCCGGGCCGTGGAGAACACCTTCTACGTGGCCGGGGTATCGGGGTTGGCGCCGGCCCAGGCCGATTACCAGTCCTGGGGCCATTCCATGGTCGTGGACCCCTTCGGCCAGGTGTTGGCCGATATGGGCCGGGCCGAGGGCATCGGCCTGGCCGAACTCGACCCGGCGCGTCTGGCCGATGTCCGGCAGCGGCTGCCCCTGCTGGCTCAACGGCGGAGCGATCTGTACGAGTTGCGTTTGAAATGATGGGAAAAGGGGTCAGGAGCCTTTTTCAAATGCAACACCCTGCTTGGCGCACATGTCCATGTGCATGGCGCCGCTTTTCGAACCCAGCGTCTGAAAAAGGCTCCTGACCCCTTTTCCTCCAAGACATGATGTATGCAGGGCATACGCAACGTCTTTTGACCTTGCGCCGCAGAGCGTCAGAACAAAGCAGACCAAGGCGGGACAAAGGCGAGGAATGAGGCGTACTTTGTTGGTACACCGCAATGACGAGCCGAGGAGCAACACAGGTATGCGAAGTTATGGCGCTCGGCATGGAGGGCGGGGATGACGCTGTTCGTCCTGGGCCTGGTCGTCCTGTCCGCCTCGCTGCACGTGTTCTGGAACACGCTGGTCAAGACCAGCGCGGACAAAGGATCCTTTGCCTGCCTGACCTGCGTGGTCGGCGTGCTTTTCCTGCTGCCTATTTTTGTTTTCGTGCGGCTGACCGGGCCGACCGGTCTCGGGACGCCGGTTTTTCTGTACGCCGGACTGTCGGCCGTGTTCGAGGCTCTGTACGTCATTTTTCTTTTCCGGGCCTATGACCGGGCCGATTTGAGCGTGGTCTATCCGCTCAGCCGGGGGGTGGCGCCGATCTTGACCCTGCTGCTTGGGGGCTGGGTGCTGGGGGACTGGGTTTCGACGCGGCAGGCTTTGGCCGTGGTCGTGGTGGTGCTGGGGGTGTTGGGTGTGGCTTTGAGCGCCATGCCCGGGCCGGAGAGCGCGGGGTGGCGGGCCGGGGTGGGTCTGTCCCTGGCCACGGGCGGGGCCATCGCCGGGTATCATCTCGTGGACCGGCGGGTCATGATCATGGCCGGAGCGCCGCACCCGGTCGAATATCTTTTCCTTATGCATTTTTTCCAGACGATCCTGGTGGCGCTCTGGGTTTTGCTCGTGCTCGGACGCGGCGGCGCCATCTGGCGGGAATGGCGCGCCAACCGGACCGGCGTGGTCATCGTGGGCAGTTGTACGCAGCTTGCCTATCTGCTCATTATCTGGGCCTTGAAGTTCGGGGACGTGACTTCCATCACAGCCGGCCGGAACATCGGCATCTTTGTCAGCACCGTGGTGGGCGCGCTGGTGCTCAAGGAACGGGTGACGCCCCGTCGGCTGGCCGGGGCCGTGGTCATCGCCTTGGGCGTGGCCGGCATGGTGGTGTTTGAATAAATGATGAGTGAGAGACCTCTATAAAACTTCGGCTTTCGGCCGAACTCTTTGTCGGGCTTCGGCTCGAAATCCTGTGTTTTTCAGAGGTCTCGGGTCAATAATCTAAACTTCCGCGAGCGGGCTTGCGCTGCTACGGTTTTTGGGAGGGGGTTTGGGGGAACCCTTTTTGACCAAAAA
>Ga0209163_1001026_pt1 | contig 36334 bp, 31 predicted proteins | sample MTBAKSrepl2MetaG_FD_187457 | JGI IMG/M metagenome (GOLD analysis project Ga0209163, IMG submission 187457) | Enrichment culture microbial communities om Arthur Kill intertidal strait, New Jersey, USA, that are MTBE-degrading - MTBE-AKS2 (Arthur... | ecosystem: Environmental > Aquatic > Marine >...
ATATTTGCCGGATTTTCCCCGCATCGCCCGCTTTCCCCGGGGGGAATCCGCCCGGGATCTCCGGCCGGGACATTTTTTCTTTGCTTTTCAGGCTCCCGGAATTACAGTATGTCGTGATACTCAGCCATCCTTTCATTCATTTTCCTCATATACGGAGAAATTCCCATGTCTGAATCATGCAAATCGTGCAACCCCGAACAGAAATCTTCCTGCGGGTCCCAGCAAAAAGGCAGCGACACAGCGGCGCAGGCCGCCCTCGCGCAACAGGAGATCGCCATCACCAGATCCCTTGGCAAAATCAAGAACAAAATTTTGGTCATGAGCGGCAAGGGCGGGGTCGGCAAATCCACGGTCGCGGTCAACCTGGCCCTGGGTCTTGCAGACAAGGGATTCATGGTGGGCCTGATGGATGTCGATCTGCACGGACCGGATGTCATCAGAATGCTCAACCTCACCGATCCCCTGGTACCTCCGAAAAATCCGGGCGATCTTGTCCCAACCCTCATGTACAACAATAAGCTCAAGGTCGTATCTCTTGAATATATGATGAAAAACCGTGATGAAGCCATAATCTGGCGCGGCCCCCTGAAAATACAGGCCATACGGCAGTTTGTGGCCGACATGGACTGGGGCGAGCTCGATTATCTGATTGTTGACGCGCCGCCCGGCACGGGAGACGAACCGCTCTCCGTGGCCCAGACCATAAAAAACGTCCATGCCCTGATTGTTACCACGCCCCAGTCCGTCGCCCTGGCAGATGTCAGGAAGTCCATCAATTTCTGCCGGACCCTCAATATGCCGGTCCTCGGGGTGGTGGAGAACATGTCCGGTTTCGTTTGCCCGCACTGCGAAAAGACCGTGGATATTTTCAGCTCCGGCGGCGGCGAACAGGTTGCCCGCGAGTTTGATCTCCCCTTCCTGGGACGCGTGCCCATGGACCCCCGGGTCGTCATCGCGGGCGATACGGGCGAGCCCTATCTCTCGTCCGGCGCCGACACCCCGGCGACCAGTGCGTTCAGCGCCATCATCGACGCGGTGGCCCTGCGCCTGCCGGCCACCACCCCCGTCCATCTGAAAACAATCAACCCCCTGGGGTCAGACTGCGCCTGTGGACCCGGCGGGTGCGACCCCGACAAGTGCGACTGTTGAGCCGTGCCGGTATCGTGTCCCTCCACGTCAAACGTGCCTTGCACACAGCCGGGAAAATGATCGCATGCAGGTAGAACAACTGACCGTCGGAATGATGCAGGTGTGCTGTTATATCCTCACCTGCGAGGAAACCGGGCAGGCCGTGATCATTGATCCCGGCGGCGAAGAGGAGAGGATACTGGACCGGTGCGCCCGGCTCAACGCCTCCGTCCGCTATCTTGTCGCCACCCACGGCCATCCCGATCATGTCTGCGGCAACGGCCCCCTGCGGGAGAAGACCGGGGCCGAGATCATCATGCACAGAGAGGACGCGGCCTTTTTCTGGCAGCCCGAGGTGCAGGAATACTTTTCCATTCTCGGGCTGCCCGAGTCGCCCCGGCCCGACAGGCTGGTTGACCATGGGGACGTCATTCAGTTCGGCCGTGAGCAGTTGCAGGTGATCCATACCCCGGGCCACACCCCCGGCGGCATCTGCCTCTACTCCAAACCGCACTGCTTTACCGGGGACACCCTCTTTACCGGCGGAGTCGGACGGACCGACTTTCCCGGGGGATCGACCCGGGAACTGCTGAACTCCATCCGCACCCGGCTGCTTGTCCTGCCCGGCGACACCATCGTCTGGCCGGGGCACGGCTACGAAGGCAACCGGTCGACCATTGGTGAAGAGGCCAGGGCAAATCCCTTCCTGCACAACGGTTTTCCATAAGAGAACCGCTCCGTCACTCCTTTCCTATCAGGCAGAGAGCACTGAACCATGCGTGAAATCATACTTGGCACCGCGGGACATGTGGATCACGGCAAAACCAGCCTGATCCGCGCCCTGACCGGTATCGACACCGATCGTCTCAAGGAGGAAAAAGAGCGGGGGATCACCATTGAACTGGGCTTCGCCTACCTTGACCTGCCCAGCGGCCGCCGCATCGGCATCGTCGATGTGCCGGGCCACGAAAAGTTCGTCCGCAACATGGTCGCCGGCGCCGCCGGCATGGACCTGGTCGTCTTTGTCATCGCCGCCGACGAGGGTGTCATGCCCCAGACCCGGGAACATTTCGAAATCTGCCAGCTGCTCGGCATTGACGAGGGCATCATTGTACTGACCAAAAAGGATATGGTCAGCGAGGAATGGCTGGAAATGGTCGAAGAAGACGTCCGGGAGCACTTCATGAACACGTTCCTGGAAAACGCGCCGATGGTCGCCGTCTCCTCCGTGACCGGTGAAGGAATCGACCGGGTGGTGCAGCTCATCGACGACAAGGTCCGCGCCCTTCCCGTGCATGAAGAATTCGGACCGTTCCGGCTGGCCGTCGACCGTGTCTTTTCCATGAAGGGCTTCGGCACCGTCATCACCGGGTCCTCCATGGACGGCAGAATTGGCGTGGGCGAGGAAATCGAGTTTTATCCCTCCCTGGTCAAGGCGAAAATACGGGGCATCCAGGTGCACGGCAAGGATGTGGAACTGGTCGAGGCCGGCCACCGGACCGCCATCAATCTCCAGGGTGTGGAAAAAGAACAGATCAATCGGGGCGACATGGCCGCGGCGCCAGGCAGCCTGGTCAATTCCACCCTGCTTGACGCCCGCTTTCACTACCTGGAGTCCAATCCGGCCAAGCTGAAAAACAGGTCCCTGGTACGGGTTCACGTCGGCACCCGGGAAATAACCGGCAGGATCGTCTTCATGGATACGGAGGAGGTCCAGCCGGGCGACACGGTTTCCGTCCAGCTCATATTGCAGGAGCCGGCCGCCGTCTGGCCCAGCGACCGTTACGTTGTCCGCAGTTATTCACCCATACGGACCATCGGCGGCGGAACGATCCTCAACAACGCCCCGCCCAAAAGAAAACGGACCACCCCCGCCGACCGGGAGAAAAACCAAAGAATTTTCACCCTCTATACCGAGGGAACGGACATCGAACGGCTGCAGCTGTTCCTTGAAGAAGCGGGGCCGAAAGGATTGACGCAGCAGCAGCTTTCGACCCGGTTGGGCGTTTTCGGCAACCGCCTGAAAAAGCTTCTCCAGCTGCCGGTTTCAAGCGGAGAAATTGTGGTGGTCGATTCGGAGCGGCAGTGGATGGTGGCCGGCTCCGTGGTCGGCAATCTCGCCGCGAAAATCCTCGATATCCTCAAACAGTATCACCGGGAGAATCCCCTGAAAAGCGGCCTGGCCAGGGAAGAGCTGCGCTCGGGTCTCAGGCCGCCGGTGGACCCCAAACTCTTCCAGTACGTCATCAACAGCCTGGTAAAAAGAAACACCATCGTCCAGGACCAGGCGGATCTGCGTTTGGCCGACTTCAAGGTCACACTACAGGTGGACGAACAGGACATGAAGGACCGGATCCTCAAGGTCTACCTGGACAGCGGGCTGACGCCGCCGAACCTTCAGGAGGTCATCGGCTCGCTGGTCGATTTTCCCGAAAAACAGATCCTGCAGGTCCTGAATCTGCTGCTGCAGGAGAAAAAACTGATCAAGGTGACGGAATCCCTCTATTTTGAATCGTCCAGCATCGAGGAACTGGGCAGGAAGGTTTCGTCCTACATTCAACAGCACGGCGAAATCGACGCCCCCCGGTTCAAGGATCTGACCGGGCTCACCCGCAAATATTCCATTCCCCTGCTTGAATATCTCGACAAGATCAAGCTGACCATCCGCATCGGCGACAAGCGGGTGCTGCGCAAAGGCTGAAGGTTTCGCGATTCCCCCTGCGCTGCCGCATTACGGCGAAGAAAGGGCGGCGGTGGCGGGATGCTTTTGCCGCCGCGGACCGCGGGTCGTCCGGGTCAGGCTCAAAACAGCGAAGCGGGGCCGCATCGACCCCGCTTCTTCATAAACGCCTCTCCGGTTTCAGTGTACTCCGCCGCCGGCCTGCCGCTGCCGGAGATGAGGCCGGCCGGCGGACTGGCCGGGTTCAGTCGAATGCCATGTCGGTTTTCCAGACCTTCCAGACGTTGCCGACCAGGTCCGGGCCCGGCTTCAGGGTCATCTTGCCAGGCCGCCAGCCGGACGGGGTCGCTTCCGCTCCCTTTGTCTCCCGGATCAACTGAAAGGCCTGGACCTGCCGGAAGGATTCATTCACATTCCTTCCCACCGGCGGGGTCAGGACTTCATACCCCTGGATCACCCCGTCCGGGTCGATGATGAATCTGCCGCGGGTTTCGACCCCGGCATCCTCGTCATAGACACCGAATACCCTGCCGACCCTGCCGCCGGCATCGGACAGCATGGGAAAGGGGACCCCTCCCTTCACCATTTTGGACAGTTCGTGGTCATCCCACATCTTGTGGACGAAGACGCTGTCGATGCTCATGGAGAGAATCTCCACCCCGAGTTTCTTAAATTCCTCATATTTTTCGGCAACTGCCGAAATCTCCGTTGCTCAGACAAAGGTGAAATCACCGGGGTAAAAACAAAGGAGGACCCATTTCCCGAGATAATCAGACAACTGTACACTGATGAATTTCCCCTGCCGGTAGCCCGGGGCGGTGAAATCCGGGGCCTTCCTGCCAACCTGGATCATGGTCGATACCTCCTTTTGCTGCTTTTCCTCTTCCTGAGTCTTTTTCGGAACTTTTTCTCCCACAGGACCCCCGGTGGGCCTTGCGCATCCGACTTTTACTTCTTTCGCCATAAACATTTCTCCTGTTGATTTTTTCACGACGGCTGCCCGGGCGGAAGCGCTTCACCGGAGGAGCGGCCCGGCAATTCCATGCCCTGCCGCCGGCTCACCCGGGATTGCCCTCGTGCAGGGCAGTCACACCTCCCGCGCCCAACCAGCACCCATACAATCAGTATAGGGGATCGGGCATTCAAAAGTCAAACGGGAGACCAGGGCAGGAAACTCCTGACAGTCCGCGGCCCGGACGGCAGGGGTTATTCCGGATAAGTCGCCCGGATTTCCGCCTGAACCAGTTTCTGCAACTGCTCGTAGCCGAATGTCTGCAGCGGCTTGCCGTTGACAAAAAAACCGGGAGTCTTGCGGACCTCGAGGGCGGCGGCATCGGCAAGATCCTGTTCGATCAGGCGGACCAGTTCAGGATCATTCATGTCCTTTCTGATTTGTTCGACATCGACGCCGGCATAGGGAAGGAACTGCCATATTTTTTCCGGCTGGGGATTATGGTGGCTGGCCCAGTGCGGTTGCGACCTGTACATGACGTCGAGGGTCTCCCAGTATTTTCCCTGTCTGCCGGCCGCCTCGAGAATTTTGACGAAATAGTCGGCGCCTTCATGAAAAGGAGCGTAGCGGAGCACAAGTTTGATCCGGCCGGGATTGGTGTTCATGAGATGCTTGACAAACGGTGAAAATGCCGCGCACGTTTCACAGGCCGGGTCCATGAACTCGATCAGGTACACTTTTGCCTCATCGCTGCCCAGGGTCGGAGAATGGTCTCTGATAAAAACTGCGGCGTTTTCCTGGGCCAGGAAACCGAACTTTTCCGCCTGTTTTCCTTTATAATAGGAGCCGGCGAACATGAAGCCGGCAATCAACGCCAGAGCGGCAAGGGCGAAAAGAACATATTTCATCGGGAGGTCCTCCATTTGAAAAGAAGCAGCAGGGCGATAATGGTTGAGAATGACAACAGGGAAAGCATGGGAATGGATATGAACCCGAAGAGATCGATGTATTCCTCCTTGCAGGAAACACCCCGGGCGCACGGCTGGATAGTCTCCGGGACTATCCCCGCATACAGCAGATTATGATAAAAGGCCGTCAGCCAGCCGAGCACGGCCAGGGGGAGCGAATAGCGGACCACGCGCCGGTCGAGGGGAAAAAGCCCCGCAGCCAGAATGACGACCAGGGGAAACAGGCAGATCCGCTGGTACCAGCACAGGACACAGGGGGCGAACTCCATCACCCAGCTGAAGAATAAACTTCCCAGGGTTGATATGGAGACCGTGAGCCAGCACAGAAACAGGATCCCCCATCCCCTGTCGGCAGTCGGCGTACCGTTTGTCATGAGAAAAAGACTCCTTATCATCCGGGAAGGAAAAAAAAAGGGGCAAACCCCTAGCCGGTGCCATTGTGTTCCCGCGGTCCGGCGTCTCCCCGCCCTGTTCGCCGAAAGACTATAAGAACGGTGAAGGAAAAAATACAGAAAAATGTTGTTGATGTCTCTTGCCCGTCACTGCCGGCCGCGCCGAAATCAGGCCGCCGCCCGCAGGGAACCGGGATGCGGGAGTATCCGGCAAAGCATCCGCCGCCGGCACCCGGCGTCCAATCAGCCGGTTATCTGCCTCCGCCGGGCAGAACATCCGGGGGCAGCGGCCCGCCGCCCCCGTGGATTACCGTTCCCATCCCCTGTTCATCGTATCCGCGTCCCTGGATGTACGGCTGCTTTTTTCCCGGCTGCTCTTTGTCGGGCTCCGTCTCCACCTGGTCAGCAAAGCGTTCTTTCTCCTCGGCGGACATCTCCCGGAGCCGTTTTTCCCACTCATGGGCATATGCCTTGCGCTCCGCTTCCGGCGCGTTGAGAATGGCGCCTCGCAGTTCCGCCAGTTCATCATTGTTCATGTTGCCGAAATCCATGGCCTGTCCCGCGGAACAGGCGAGGCTGAACATCAGGGCCATGCCGATTGCAGTCATTCTGTTCATCCGTTGATCCTCCTCTGTAGCCGGTCCGTCCGGAAATCAGCCCGCCGTCCGGCTCCGCCGGTCCGGATAGAGCCGCCCGCGCCACGGACCGCGTCCCCGGGGAAAAAGAAACTCCAGATAATCCTTGCGGATGCCGACCCGCAGTCCCCGGGCGAGATGCAGCTCGCTTCCGGACCGGGCACCCGCGGCGGCCTCGGTTATTTTCATGATATGGTAATAGGAGGCCGTCCCGCCCACTTCCCACAACAGTTTTTCGATGATCCGCCGCTGGATGGCAATTGGCTGATCAAGCAGGCCGGGCCGGTTGAGCACGATTCTCCAGGACGACGTCTGCCTGTTCCGGGAAACCCCGGCAACGACGGCTTCCAGCGCCTGACTGGTCATCTGTTCAAGCAGGTCCTCGTCCTCGGCAAGGCTGTCGGCGGTCTTACACAGGGCGCGGCGGATGCCGAGGTCAAAATTCCTTTCAAGATAGGGCAGGAGCTGATGGCGGACCCGGTTCCGCAGGTAGCGCAGGTCAACATTGGTCGAATCGTCAAAAAAATGAATCCGGCGCTCCCGGAGGTAATCGAGTATCCGCGCCTTCCCGAACCTGAGGAACGGCCGGATGATATCCCTGCTGCGGGAACGCATGCCGGACAGTCCTTTCCTCCCCGATCCGCGCAGAAGACGGAGAAGGACTTCCTCGGCCTGATCATCGGCGGTATGCGCCACGGCGATGCAGCCTGCGTCAAATCCGGCTGCGGTTTCCCGCAATGCCGCATACCTGAGATCACGGGCCGCATGTTCCAGGGAAAGCTTCTTTTCCCCGGCCGACCGCCTGACGTCAACCTGGACCGCGGCAAACCGGGCATCCAGCTTTTCCGCCAGGGCCCGGACATAGTCCTTCTCGGCCGCTGATTCTTCGGGGCGCAGGCCATGATCCACGTACAACGCCGCAAGGGTAATCCCCAAGGGGGAACGCAGCGCAGCCAGCACGTGCAGCAGGGCGACCGAGTCAGGCCCGCCGGACACCCCGACCAGCACCGTTTTATCGGCGGCCCGGAGCAGGCGCTCCCTCTGCATATTTTTCAGGGTATCGCGCTCAAGGGAATGCATTGCAATTATCCGTGCACAACATGTCGCCTTTTGATACCATTGAAAAAGCTGAAAGAAGAATGGGTACAGCGCCGGTCAGGCCGGGCGTTTCCGGTGGGGAGCCCCCGGCTTCATGGCTGAATATATATCATAAAACCGGCCGGATCGGCAACTCCGGCGGGCCGGTCGGATTCACGAACATGTCAGAACAGCAGCGCATCGCCTGCGAACAGATCATCAGAAACCATCTGCGTACCGCCTTCCTCTTGCCCGACGACAGGATAGACGCCTTGCTGCCGCGCTTCCTGGCATCGCTGCGGGAGCTGTGGTCGAAGCTTGAACATGCTGCGGCAACAGGCTCCCGGGAGGAAACCGGCCGGGCCGGCCATGCCCTGAAAGGGGCGTTGCTGAGCCTCGGCTTGACGGCGCCGGCGGACAAAGCGCTTGCCGTTGAACAGGCCTGCAGGGCAGAAGGAGGAGCGGACGATTATTTTCCGCTTATCGCCGAGCTGAAAGAAGAAATGGCCGGAATCATCTGATGCCCGCCCTCACCCGGCCTTGTCCCCGTCGCAATCCCCTTCCTTCGGGCATTCGCCTCCCACGCACCTGACGTACCTGAGGGTCAGAAATACGGCGGCAAGGAGAACCGCCCCGCCGACGAGCCCGTCGACGGCACGCTCGAACGAGGTTCCTATTCCCGCTTCGACCCGAACATTGATAATCAGCCAGACTATGAAACAGACCAGGAACCAGACCGACCTGCTTTGATTATTCCTCCAGTTCTGCATACAACCTCCTCTCTGACGGGTGACGTGAATACCCCCCGTAACGGGGTCGATTCAGGCCGACCTTGAAGCAGCGGATTGAAGATGTTCCCCCCGGAATCCGCCGGGAGCCGCAAAGACCGCCCGATCCGGCACTGCAGCCGTCAGGCCCTTACCGGGGGGAATTTCCAGCCAGGCGTGCAAGCAGCCGCTCATGGATGTTGTCGAATCCGCCGTTGGACAGAATGGCGATCACATCTCCCGGGACGGCGTGACGGACGAGGAAATCGAGGATTTCCTCAGTCCGGTCGAAGCAGTACGCCTCCCTGCCCCCGGCCCTGAGATCGTCAACGAGCCTGGAGGCCGAAAACTGCTGATCCAGCGGGACATCATCCAGGGGTACATGCTGCCTGACGACAATTATTTCCCCGCAGGGAAAGGCGCCTGCATATTCCTGCTGAAACACCGAACGCCGGCTCGAATTGGTGCGCGGTTCAAACACGACCAGCAGCCGCCTTTCCGGCCAGGCCGATTTCAGGGCCGCGATGGTTTCCCGGACGGCGGTGGGATGATGGGCAAAATCGTCCACCACGGTGATGGAATTGATCTCCCCGCGGATCTGCTGCCGCCGTTTTATGCCCTGAAAAGAAGCGAGGCCTGCCCGGACGGGCTCCGGTTGAAACCCGAGATGGTCCAGCAGGGCGATGACCGCGATGGCATTGAGGACATTATGCATTCCCGGCATGGGCAGGCGGAAGCGGCCGTAGAGCGACCCCCGGCGGTACACCTCAAACTCCGACGCCAGCCCCCTGGAGGTGTACGTATCCACCCGCCAGGCACAATCCGGGGCGGTCCCGTAGCCGACGACCTGACAGGCGGCCTGTCGGCAAACCTCCCTGACAACCGGATCGTCCAGGCAGGCGAATATGGCCCCTTTCGCCGGAACAAGCCGGACGAAGCGGGCAAAGGCATCCTTGATCATCTCCAGGTCGCGGAAAATATCGGCATGATCAAATTCAATGGAGGTGACAATGGCGTAATCGGGGCGGTAATGGAGAAACTTGGAACCCTTGTCAAAAAAGGCCGTGTCATACTCATCCCCTTCGACAACAAAGTACCCGCCCCGGCCCAGATTGAAATTGCGCCCGAACCCCTCGACAATCCCCCCGATCATGAAGCCGGGCGAAGCGCCGGCCGCATGGAGAACGGAAGCAAGCAGGGACGAAGTGGTGGTCTTGCCGTGGGTGCCGGCGACCACCAGCGATACCTGATCGTTGAGAAAGAAGTGGCCCAGGGCCTGGGGCATGGACACATAGTTGATCTTCAATTCGGCCAGCCGCACCGCCTCGGGATTGACCGCGCGAATGACGTTGCCGACGATGACAAGATCAGGCCCGAACTCGAGGTTTGCCGCCCTGTATCCTTCCCTGACCTCTATGCCGGCGGCCTTGAGAAAGTCGGACATCGGCGGATAGACGTTCTGATCCGATCCGGTCACACTGAAGCCGCGTTCCTTGAGCATGCCGGCCAGGGCGGCCATTCCCGTGCCGCAGACCCCCATGAGGTGAATGCGGCGCACATTCGCGGGAACCTCATTCAGTGCCGGATCGAGAACCGCCGCTTTCACTCCGAACGCACCGACTTCCTGACCGTCTCGAAAATCCTGGTGTAGGTCTCCTCGAAATTGGCCGGGGTGAGCCGACCGACCTCGATAAACTTGACCACGATTTCCTTGGTCACCTTGAACACCGCCTCATCCGTTACCGGACGGCTGGCCGCGACCGATTCCTTCTTTTCACCGCTCATAATGCTGCTCCATTGAAAAACCCCTGCTGCGGGAAGAAGGCCAATTCTTTACCATTGCAACAGGGGTTTCCATGCTCCACGGGAAAAACCTCCTCGGCACTCCCCGGGAAAATGATCATTGGGTCCGTCGGTCAACCGTTCAATCAGTGTTCGGCCAGAGAAGCATAATCCACCGCGGCGGCATAGGAAATGAGCTGGCTCCTCTCCGCATTCTTGCCCTTGAGGGTGACCATGAACCGGTTCTCAACCACGATATTGACTTCCCCCTTGCGGGCGGCTTCGTCGTACTGCACTATGGCCCGCTGGCCGTTGACGTTTTCAAGCTTTCCCCCGCTGGCCCCGGCGATCATCGGATTGTTGATCATCATCACCAGCGACTGGAGCAGGGGCGAGTCGGAAACGATGTCAATGGTGATGACGGCGGGTTTTTTTGAATAGGACCGGCTCACTGTTATGCCCCCGCCGAACACCGCCGCGCCGAGGGCCTGTGCGGTCGCCGGCTCCGCCTCCCAGCCGGCAAGCGGCTCGGGCAGCAGACTTTTCATTGCCTCGCTTTTCTTCTGCCTGATCAGTTGCGAGGCGTATTCCAGATTGCTGGTCGCCCCGGCGAGATCGTTGTTCTTGTACTGACTCACGGCCTGTTCGATGATCGTCAGCACCTCATCCTCGGCAAAAAGAGACGGAGAGTGCAGGATCAGCGCCAATCCGGCGGCCAGGCCCACGACAAATTTTTTCATAAAGTACCTTTGCTCAAGAGAATTGTCCCCCGACCCGCGCAAACCATTTTCCCGCCGCTTCCGACGACTAAGGGGAGAGATGCGCACCCCGGATTGGAAGGGGGCATGAATTACATTCTTGATACCAGGAGCGCATATCTCTGTCAAGGAGGACCGGCGGCGGCGGTGACGGCGATATGCTGATTTTTGCATTATTCCGCCCGGTTGTCACTCGTGTAATTCTTCGCCCGTTTTTCAGGCTGATCACACCATACGGCTACGCTCTCGACGTCTCTTCTCCTGGGGTGAGCCCCAGCTTCAGCATGATCCGGTCGGCAATCGCCTCCGCCTCCAGACCCTCGACGCCGATCTCGACATCCGCCGCCTTCCTGTACAGGGGAAGCCGCTTGGCATACAGTTCACGGGCCTTGTTTATGTCCCCCAGGAGCGGGCGTTTTTTAATTTTCTTCCGGCCCCGGGGATGATCGTGAATGGCCTGCAATATGACTTCAAGGGGCGCGTGCAGGAACACCACCGCGTCGCCCTCTCCCCGTTGGAGGGCATGGAAGAATCCCCCTCCGGTGGCGACGATGGTGTTGCGCACATTGCAGCGCAGCCATTCGGAGGTCCGCTGTTCAAGCTGCCTGAAAAACGGTTCGCCGTCCACGGTGAATATCGACCTTATTTTGCGGTTGGTCATCGATTCGATCAAATCATCGGTATCAACCGCAAATAATCCGGTTTTTCCGGCAAGGGCCCGGGCAACCCTTCCCTTGCCGACTCCCATGAAGCCGATGAGCAGTATATTTCCCGCCATAACATGCCGACCCCGATCTCATTTTCAGGCCGCCGCGGCAGCCGCGCATGCGCCCCGCCTCCCCCCTCTGTTCCCAGGGGAAGGGAGCGCTTTCTCCGGCCCCCCAGCCGGAACTCAAGCAAATGTACCATGCCGCACGGCCGCGAAGCAAGGGATGGGTCGCGAAGACCGCCTCCCGGGGACCGGCGGCCATTTCACCTCCGGCCGGCGAGCAGGGAAAACCAGCGATGATACCTATCCGCCAGGCGGTCCCAGGCATATCTGTCGGTCAGGAAGCCAATGGCCGCGGGGTCCAATGGCGCAGAGGCCCGGAAAGCACTGCGCAGGGCTTCCTGCAGTCCCCCTGCCCGGTATCTGTACTGTTCCGGGAACAGTTCCCTGTAGGAAAGGCCGTCCGGGACAACGGGGCGGCAGCCGGCGCGCACCGCCTCGAGCATGGCCAGGCCGAAGAATTCGTGCCGGGCGGTGGAAACCGCGATATTGCCCCGGCTCAGCCAGTAGACGTACTCCTGCCGTTTCCGGGCGTAGCCGAAATAGAGAATCCGGTCCGCGAGCCTCTCGCGCGCCGCCGAAAAAACAGCGGGACTGCGGGCAAAACTCTGGCCCAGGACAATGAGGTGGAATTCCATTCCCTCGTTGTCCAGTTCGAACAGAGTCTGAAAAAACGTTTCCGGGTCCTTGTCGTGCTCCCACCTGTGATTCCAGACGATCACCGGCGCCCCCGCCGCAGCCCGGGGAGCCATGCCGTCTATCAGGTGATAATCCAGTCCGGGAGAGAGGATCGTCGATTTTTTCCGCAGGGCCTCCACCAGGTGCGTCAGGTCCATGTCCGCCGCCTTGCGGAGATAGCGCGCCACCCCGTCGAGGAAGGTATCGCGGTTGAACCCGCTGTTGAAGGCAATCCTGTCCGCCGCCAGGGCCGAGGTGAAGTTCAGGGCGGTAAACTGGTGGGACAGCCGGTCGTCATCGCGGCTGGGATAGGCGAACTGGTTTTCATGGAAATAAAGGCCGAGCGGCGGATCGAAACCGGCCCGGTGCAGCAGTGTCCTGAAAGTGGCCGCGTCCAGCAGGGAGGAGCACAGAATCACATCAAAGGAGCGGCCGCCCCGCAGGAGCTCGACGGTTTTTCCCGCCATCCAGGGAGCGGCAAGCTGCATGCGCATCTTCCATTTCCTTGCCGGCAGGGTGAGAGCGGTGAATTCGCCGGCCAGATGTTTCCGCACCCCCTGCATGAAGGCACGATGGGAACCGCCGTAATAGGGTTCCAGAAAGAGGATCCGCGGTAAATACGGCTGCTTGGTCGGCATGAGTGATCACGTTGGCTGCAGAATGAATTCCGGACTCCAAAACGCCTACAATAAACAGGCTCTTCTTTACAAAGACAAATGAAAAAAGTAATCTTCGAGCCGAAAATTTCCCGGTCCCGCCGAAGCATGGCCGGCCCGCCCGGGGTAGCCGCCGGCAGGGATGACCGACAAGGCGCCCCGATCCCGATCAGGGGGGGATAATCTCCGGCCCCGGGGGACGGGGGATCGACAGCAGGAGCCATCATGAAGCAATCGGAATTCGTCGACAATCTTCTCGGTTTCATCGGTTCGTCGCCGACGGCATTTCATGCCGCCGGCAATATTTCCGATCTCCTTCGAGCCAGGGGTTTTCGCGAACTCCATTATCAGCAGAACTGGGGTCCTCTGTCTCCCGGCGGCTACTTTGTCCGCAGCAATGATTCCAGCCTCATCGCCTTCCGGCTCAGCGGCGAGGGGCTCAACGACACGATAGTGCGCATGGCGGGCGCCCACACGGACAGCCCGGCCCTGAAAATCAAACCCAGCCCCGTCCAGGTCAACAGCGCCCTCCTCCAGCTCGGAGTCGAAACCTACGGCGGCGCCCTGCTTGCGCCCTGGTTCGACCGGGACCTCTCCATGGCCGGAAGGCTTACCTGGCGCGCTCCCGACGGCCTGGTCCGCAACACCCTCATCGATTTCGGCAGGCCGGTGGCCGTTATTCCCAGCCTGGCAATCCACCTGGACAAGGAGGCCAATGACCGGAAACCCGTCAATAAGCAGACCGACATGATGCCGATCCTGGGGCCGGCCGACGGCGGCGCCCCCCCCGACTGGAAGGGTATCCTTGCGCAGCAGTTGACCCGGGAGCATGAAGGAATCTCCGAGCCGGAGATCCTCGCCCATGAACTGTTCCTGTACGACTGGCAGCCTCCCGCGCGTCTCGGCCTGAACAACGAATTCATAACCGGGGCGCGGCTTGACAACCTGCTCTCCTGCTACACCCTGATCCGGGGGTTGATCGAGGCGGAAAGCGACTGCAACTGCCTGGTGGTCCTCAACGACCACGAAGAGATCGGCAGCCTGTCCTCCGGCGGCGCCCGGGGCCCTTTTCTCCGGTCCATCCTGGAACGGCTGATCCCTGACCACGAGAGGAGGCACCGCTGCGTCAGCCGGTCGCTGTTCATCTCGGCGGACAATGCCCATGCCGTGCATCCCAATTTCGCCGACCGCCATGACAAGGGACACCTCCCGGCGATGAACGGCGGCCCGGTCATCAAATACAGCGCCAACCACCGCTACGCCACAACAAGCAGGTCCGCCTCCTTTTTCAAAATCCTGTCCGGCAGAGCCGGTGTGCCCGTGCAGGAATTTGTCATGCGCAGCGACCTGGCCGGCGGTTCAACCCTGGGCCCGGTCACAGCGGGGGAGATAGGTGTGCAGACCGTGGACGTCGGCATTGCCACCCTGGCGATGCATTCGATCAGGGAACTGGCCGGACGGGATGACGGCTGGCACCTGTTCCAGGTCATGAAAACTTTTTTCGCCCTGGAAACCGATGACAAGATCTGGCAGTGCCTGACGTAGCGGTCCACGATAGCCGCCGGCAAAGACATGTCGGGCCGGCTGTCTCCTCCCTGACCCCGGGAAAAACATGAACGACAACCCCGCTGCAACATATGCCCGCATAATCGACCGATGCTTCATCAACGCCCCTTTCGGGCTGCTGCGGCAGGGGCTGCTGGACGTGTTCATCAGCAACAGGCTTCGCCCGGAGATCAGCCTGGAGGGCGACTGCCTGTGGACCGCCGGAGAGGATGAATTTCAGGCGGTGGCCGATTCGCTGCGGACCGCCGGGCTCCAGTGCACGCTCCACGCCCCGTTCTTTGACCTGGCGCCGGGCGGTCTGGATCCGAAAATACTGGCGGTGACACGGGAAAAATTGCGCCGGGCCTTTGCCCTGAGCGCGATTTTCCAACCCCGCTCGATCGTCTGTCATCTCGGCTATGATGACAACAAGCACTCCTACAAGTTCGAGGAATGGCTGCGTATTTCAGAGGAAACCTGGACCGGCCTCCTGGAACTCGCCCGGCGGAGCAATACGCCGGTCATGTTTGAAAACACCTATGAAACCGAACCCCGCGTCCATCAGCTGCTTTTTGAACGGCTGCAGTCCTCCGGCCCCGGTTTCTGTCTCGACGTCGGACATCTGACCGCCTATGCCGGATCTTCCTGGCAGACCTGGACGGATGCGCTGCTTCCCCGTCTCCGCCAGATCCACCTCCATGACAACAGGGGCCGGCGGGACGAACATATCGCCATCGGTCTGGGAATATTCAACTTCAGGGAATTTTTCGATTTTCTCCGCAGCCAACGGATATCGCCGCTCATCACCCTGGAACCGCACAGTGAAAGCGACCTCTGGCTTTCCCTGCGCAATATCGAGGAATTGAAGCTCTTTGAAGGGCTGGACTGAGAAGGACGGCGGGGCAACCGTCCGCGCCCCGACCGGGAAAAAGGATATGAATCTCGTTCTGTTCGTGCTACAATACCCCGAAACCCGGGACATCCCCTTACACTGACAACCCCTTGATTTAACATATGAATCATCATAGACCTGCACGTCGGGCCATCTATTGTCGCGCCAGCGCGGTTCTCATGACCCTTCTGCTGCTGGCGGCCTGCGGTCCGCTCACCGTCAAGCAGATCGAACGGAAGAGGAACGCCAGGCTGCTGGAACCGGCCGAGGTGCTCGAGCTCGTCGAATCCAACACGCTTTTTCTCCGGTCCTTCAATGAAGAGACCTACTACTACTACGACCCCTCCGGCACCCTGTTCGGATACGATATCGCCGGCAACAGGGACAATGGCAGATGGGACGTGGCCGATACCGGGGAACTCTGCATGCGCCTTAAATGGGGCTGGCGCGGCGATCTGCGCTGCTTTGCGGTGTATGCCGACGATCAGCGCTACTATCTGGCCAACTCCGCCGGGGTCATCGACTTCAGGGCCGACTTCTTCCCCGGAGACCACAAGAAGCAATACGTCGCCCTGCCGAAAAAAGAGCGGAAAAGCATCCGCCGTTCACCGGAGGACGGGCAGACCGCATCCACCCCGCCCCCCGGAGAAGAGCGCGCCCCGGCTTCCGCCCCCGGGGACGAGCCCGTGCTCATCGAGGAAGGGCAGCCTGCAGGCGCCTCGGAAAGCGAGCTGAAATCGACCGTCAAATGGATGGCCAGGGACTGCCCCGGCTGCAATCTCGCCGGCACAAACCTCAAAAAAGCCGACCTGGTCGGGGCCAGGCTCCAGGGCGCGAACCTTGCCGGCGCCGATCTCAGCATGGCGAACCTGAGGAGGGCGGACCTGCAGGGCGCCAATCTTGCCGGCGCCAACCTGTCCTATGCCAATCTGCCCGGCGCCGACCTGCGCAACTGCAACCTCCAAAGCGCCAATCTCCAGGGCGCCAACCTGATCCAGGCTGACCTGACCGGGGCCGACCTGCAGGGCGCCAACCTCGACGAGGCCCTGCTGGAAGGGACCCGGGGGCTGGCGCAATGAACCCTTCCACAACCCTTGCAACATTGACCGGGAAAGATGACTGAACCGAACGCCGCGCCGATGGTGCATCTCCATGTGCATTCGCACTATTCCATGCTTGACGGCGCCATCCGCATAGACGACCTGCTCGCCCGCTGCCGGGAGTTCAATATGGGCGCCGTGGCGCTGACCGACCATGGAGCCATGTTCGGCGCCCTTGAATTTTATGACAAGGCCAGAAAAGCCGGCATCAAGCCGATTATCGGCTGCGAATTTTATGTGGCGGCCAAAAGCAGGTTCAAAAAAGACCAGAAGGCCGGCCATAATTTCCATATCGTTCTGCTGGCCATGGACTCGACCGGGTACCGCAACCTGCTGAAACTGGCCTCGGCCGCCCAGACAGAGGGCTTTTATTACCGGCCCCGCATCGACTATCAGCTGCTGGCCGAACATCAGGAGGGGCTGATCGTCCTGACCGCCTGCCTGCATGGCGAAATCCCCTGGCGGCTGGCCCATAACGACCGGGAAGGAGCCGTGAAAAAGGCCCTGGAGCTGCGCGGGATCTTCGGCGACCGGCTCTACCTCGAACTCCAGGAAAACGGCATTGCCGAGCAGAAGATTGTCAACCAGGGCCTGCTCGAATTGGGCAAGGAACTGGGCATCAAGGTCGTCGGCACCAACGACTGCCATTACCTGAACCGGGACGAATCGTTTGCCCACGAGGTGCTCCTCTGCATCCAGACCGGCAAAACCATCTCCGACACCAGGCGGTTCCGCTTTTCAACCGATGAACTCTATTTCAAATCGCCGGCGGATATGGCCCGGCAGTTCAGCTACTGCCCCGAGGCCCTGGCCAACACCCTCGAGGTTGCCGAGCGCTGCAACCTGGAGCTGGAATTCGGCAGACACTACTTTCCCAATTTTCCCGTTCCCGCCGGGGAGACCCTGGAATCTCTGTTCGCCAAGACCTGTGAGGAGGGGCTGGCCCGCAGAATGGCGCATAAGCAGCAGCTCGGCGTCCTCAACCCGGACGACCTGAAAATCTACCGCGACCGCCTGACCCTGGAAATCGACGTTATCCAGAAAATGGGTTTCGCCGGCTACTTCCTGATTGTCGCCGATTTCATCAACTGGGCAAAGGAGCAGCAGATACCGGTCGGTCCCGGGCGGGGTTCGGGGGCCGGCAGCCTGGCCGCCTACTGCATGCAGATCACCGATATCGATCCCATCCCCTACGGGCTGCTGTTTGAACGGTTTCTCAATGTCGAGCGCATGTCCATGCCCGACTTTGACGTCGATTTCTGCAAGGACCGCCGGGATGAAGTCATCAGCTATGTGCGGTCCAAGTACGGCGGTGATGAGCATGTGGCCCAGATCGTTGCCTACGGTTCGATGAAGGCCAGGGCTGCCATCCGCGACGTCGGACGGGTGCTCGAGATACCGCTGCCCAAGGTCGACCGCATTGCCAAGCTCGTCCCGGAGGAGTTGAAAATCACCCTCGACATGGCCATTGACAAGGAGCCGCGCCTGCGGGAGGCGATGAAGGAGGATGACATCAGGCAGCTGCTGCAGATCGCCAGAACCCTGGAAGGCCTGAGCCGCCACAAGACAATCCACGCGGCCGGAGTGGTCATCTCCCCGACGCCCATGATCGACTACCTGCCCCTCTGCATCGGTCAGAACAGGGAGGTGCTGACCCAGTACGACATGAAGTACACCGAAAAAACCGGATTGATCAAATTCGATTTTCTCGGCCTCAAAACACTGACCGTCATCGACCGCGCCCTGAAGCTCATCCGCCAGGACATCGGGACGGACATCCAGCTGGATTCCATTCCCATGGATGACCCCAAGACCTACCACCTGCTGTGCCGGGCCGACAGCCTCGGCGTCTTCCAGCTCGAAAGCGACGGCATGCGCAACCTGCTCAAAAAAATGCAGCCCGAGCTGTTCACCGACCTCATCGCGCTGGTGGCCCTCTATCGCCCCGGCCCGCTGGACAGCGGCATGGTGGACACCTTTGTCGAAACCAAGCACGGACGCCGGCCGCCCGAGTACCCGCTGCCGCAGCTCAAGGAGATCCTGGAGGAAACGTACGGGGTCATCGTCTACCAGGAGCAGGTCATGAAAATAGCCAATGTCCTGGCCGGCTACAGCCTGGGGGACGCCGACATCCTGCGCAGGGCCATGGGCAAGAAGATTCCCGAGGTCATGGAAAAAGAGCGGGAAAAATTCATGGCCGGGGCCCTGCGCAACGGCATCCCCGAGAAGAAGGCAACCTATATCTTCGACCTGATGGCCAAATTCGCGGGCTACGGTTTCAACAAGTCCCACAGCGCCGCCTACGCCCTGGTCTCCTACCAGACGGCCTACCTGAAGGCGCACTACCCCGCCCAGTACATGGCGGCCCTGCTTTCCTGCGACAAAGACAATACCGACAAGGTCGTCAAATACATCAATGAATGCAGGCAGCACAACATCGCCGTGCTGCCCCCGGACATCAACGAGTCGTTTCAGGATTTCACGGTCGTCAACGACCGCATCCGCTTCGGCCTGGCCGCCGTGAAAAACGTCGGCACCTCGGCCCTGGCATCCATCATCGAGGAGCGGGAAAGCAACGGCCAGTATACGTCCCTGAGCGACTTCTGCGGCCGCATCGACTCCAGCCGCGTCAACCGCAAGGTCATTGAGAGCCTGATCAAGGCCGGCGCCTTCGATTCCATGAACTGCCGCAGGTCCCAGCTGATGATGGCCCTGGACGAGGCGCTGGAGAAAGCAAAGGCGGCCCAGCGGGACCGGCTGAGCGGCCAGATGAGCCTGTTTGCCCTCGGCGCCGGTGAGGAGGGTTTTTCTCCAGGCGATGTACAGCTTCCCGATATCCCGGAATGGCCGAAATTGAAAAAACTCTCCCTGGAAAAGGAAACCCTCGGCTTCTTCCTGACCGGCCACCCCCTGGAAGGGATCATCAAGGAACTGCGGATCGTGGCCGACACGGACATTGAACGGCTCGACCAATGCATTGAGGGACAGGCTGTCCGGCTGGGGGGCCTTGTCCAGAATTATCGGGAGCTCAAGTCAAAAAAAGGCGAACGGATGGCCTTTGCCGTGCTCGAAGACATGACCTCGAGCGTCGAAATCATCATCTTCCCCGGCGTCTTTGCCCAGTGCTCCCACCTGCTCGACACCGAGGAGCCGGTCGTCGTCCTCGGCCGGGTGCAGCACGGCGAGCGCGGGGCCAAGATCATTGCCGAATCCCTTGAGCTGCTGCCCGCCGCCCTGGAAAAGTATACCCGGGAAGTGATTATCCACGTGCGGGCCCGGCAGACGTCCAGGCACCACCTGGAGCAGCTCAAGGAAATGCTGTACCACCACCACGGCGCCTGTCCGGTGCGCCTGACCCTGCAATTTGACGGCCGGGGCGAGGTCGACGTCGAAATACTGAAAGACCTGAAAATCAGGCCTTCCGCTGAATTTTTCCGCCAGGTCGAAAATACCCTTGGCTACCCGGCGCTGATCATTCGCACCAAGGAACCGGAGATCACCAATAACCGGAAGAAAGGCTTCGGTGAGTACAACAGGGAAACACTCCACTGAGGACCTGCCCGGGGACCTTGTTCCATGACAGGCAACGGTTTCCTGGAAAGTGAGAAGGTGTGCAGACCGTTCTACTCCTTACAGCGTTCATCATCTGGGTCAATCTCCTCCCTCCCCTTGCCAGCCTGATCTGCAAGGACCGCTTCAGCCGGCCCCTTGACGGCGGCAGGCTGTGGCTGGACGGCCGGCCCGTTTTCGGACCGCACAAAACCGTCCGGGGGGTGCTGACCAGCATCATTGGTGGAACGGCGGTTTTCCACCTGTTCAACATGCCCTGGTGGGCCACGGCAGCCGCAGCGGTCCTGGCCATGACCGGCGACCTCCTCTCAAGTTTCATCAAGCGGCGCTTCAGCCTGGGGAGCGGCGCCAACGTCGTTGTTCTGGACCAGATATTCGAGGCCCTTTTTCCCGCCTGCTTCTTTTTTTTCCACCTCGATCTGGCCCTGTGGCAGCTCCTTGCCGTTCTCGGCTGTTTCATACCTTTCGCTCTGCTGGGCGCGGCCATATGGAGTTTCATCACCTATCGCCCCTCCCCGAAAAACTATCCGCGCTTGATCCGCTCCACCGTCCGCTTTCGGGCCTGGCGCTCATGCCATGTTCCCCTCGCCCGCTGGCAGGTGCTGTTCAACCTGACCAGTTTCCTTTCCTACCGGGTGCTGTACGCCTGGATATTCAGACTGACGGGGCTGCGGAAAGCAGGCATGCGAAACGCCCTGGAAATAGAGGTGGTTGAGCAGACCTTCCGCTTCCCCGATCTGCCGGAGGAATTTGACGGATTTCGCCTTCTGCTGCTCACCGATCTCCATCTGGACGGCCAGGAAGGATTGACTCAGCGGATCGTCGACCATATCCGCAACCTCGAGGTAGACCTCTGCCTTTTCGGCGGCGACATCCGCATGGAAACCTACGGCCCGATGGCCCCGTGCCTGCGCCGCCTAAGATGCCTGACTCCCCATATCCGGTCCGTGCACGGCATACTCGGGGTCCTGGGCAATCATGACTGCATAGAGATGTCGCCGGATTTTGAGGAAACGGGCCTCATCATGCTCATCAACGAAGCCTGGGACATCCGCCGCAACAACGCGAAAATCTGGATCGTCGGGGTCGACGATCCGCATTACTACAAGGTGCACGATGTGAGGCAGGCGCTCCGCGACGTTCCGGCCGCGGACTTCAAGATCCTGCTGGCCCATTCCCCGGAAGCCTACAGGGAGGCAGCCGACTACGCCGTTCAGCTCTATCTCTGCGGCCATACCCATGGCGGCCAGATCTGCCTGCCCGGCCGCGGTCCGATCTTTACCAACAGCCGTGCCCCCCGTTTTACCGCTTCGGGCAGATGGAAATACCGGGGCATGACCGGCTATACGAGCCGCGGCGTCGGCTCTTCGGGCGTTCCTCTCCGCTTCAACTGTCAAGGCGAAATCAGCCTCGTCACCCTGCGCCGGGGAGCGGAACTTCCGGCCGGGCCTTGAAGGTCAATGGTCTTCGTCCTCCTCCCCGCGGCCCGGATCGGGCCGTCCTGTTTGACTTTCCCCTGGAATCATTCGTATAATCCGAGAGAGAAAGAGCCAAAAACAGTCAGGTCCGCCGCTTGCCCGGATCGCTCGGCAACGGGATCTGGTGGACTTCCATGAAAAATTGCCGGAAGGAAGTGCAATGAATTCGTCCCTGGGCCTGGACCAGGTCAAAGTGTACACCATCATCAAAAACAACCTTCCCGTCGGATTCTCGATAGTGGACCGGGAAGGACTCATTGTTGATTTCAATGCCGCCGCCGAACGGATTACCGGTTATTCCAGCGACGAAGTCATGGGAAAATCCCATTACCAGATTCTCCACGGCACTGCCGACAACGCAGGGTGCCCCCTGCTGCACCTTTCACTCCGCCATCACGAAAATACCGTTGAAACGGAGTCTTCCATAATTCGAAAAAACGGCGGCAGGGCAATTCTTTCGGTGACAAGCTTTCCCCTCATCGATGATGCCGGTACTTTTCTCGGCGGCGTTGAACTCTTCCGCGATGTCACCGCGATCAAGAAACTGGAAAGGGAACGGAAAAACATCCTTCAAATGTTCGCCCATGACATGAAAAATCCCGTGTTGACCTCGGGCGGCCTCATTTCCAGGCTGCTTGCCGGCAAGGCCGGAGAATTGTCGCCCAGGCAGGGGGAATATCTGTCGATCATGCAGGACAATCTGCAGCGGGTGGAACGGCTGGTCATGGATTTTCTCGATTTTTCGAAATATGAATCCAAGGAATATAAACCCGCCTTTGAATACTTCGACCTGAAAGAGAAAATCAGGCGGGTCATTGATTCGGTGCGGGTCGAGGCCGATAACAAAAACATTGAAATCTCCTATATTCCTCCCGAGAACGGACCGGTCATGATCCATGCCGACCCGATGATGCTGGACAGGGTCATGAACAACCTGCTGGGCAATGCCCTCAAATACACCGATGCCGACGGCAAGGTCAGGGTCGAACTGTGCCGCCGGAAAAAAAATGTTGTCGTCCATGTGGCCGACACCGGCATCGGCATTCCGGAGAAACATCTGCCCCATATATTCGACGCATTTTTCAGGGGAAGCAGGGATTCCTCCGGTTCGGGTCTCGGACTGGCCATTGCCCGGACCATCATTGAAGCCCACGGGGGCCGCATCTGGGTCAGCAGCTCACCCCACACAGGCACGTCCTTCTCATTTGTTCTGCCTACGAGGGACGCTATTGACTAAGTTGACTTCTTCTGCCTTGTAAGACCGATCTTGCAGTATGCTCTGTTTCCGTGTTGGGGCGAGCCAGCGAAGCCCAACGTAACCGTACTGAATTGTTGGGGTTCGCGGGGCTCATCCCAACCTCCCTCTGCCCCGGCGCGGAAGGTCCTACTGGTTCGGGTTTCCGGCCACAGTACGGCGACGGGCGGCGTGCAGGCAAAATCATCGCGGTTTTGTTGGCTTTTGCACGAGATGCATTATAGTATATCCTACAAGGTGGTACTCAATGGTCAGCGCAACAGGAGGTCATGATGGAAGACGGAAAAAAATCCTTCAAGGAAAACATTGCAGACGACCTGGCCTGCACCGCCTTTGCCGAGGCCAGTGAGCCCTGCCCCATCGGAGAAGGGCAGGAGAAAGAATCCGTGGCCGAGTCGGACCGGGTCAAACCGGAGTTGAAATCCGTCGAAGTCGACCTGGCATGCACCGCCTTTGCCGAAGCCGGCGAGCCCTGCCCCATTAAAAAAGACGACAAATAGGTGTTTTGCGGGTCTGCGGGTTGAAGGGATCTTCCCAACCCTTCCGCCCATGCGGAAAACCGCAGCAAGGTTTGGCCGAGTTGGCGAACTCCGACATAACCATCTGAAATTGTTGGGGTTCACAGGGATCACTCCAACCTACGAGGTGCGATCAGAATTCGATCCCGATCCCAGGGGGACGAATTCCATCAACCCGGCGCAGGAAATAGCTCATCGAAAGCCCTATCGGGATCGAAATCGAAACTCTTCCAGCCTTTTCATCAGCATCGGCAAGCCGCCAGGCTTCAAACTCCAGACTGCCGACTGCCACTCCCGGCGATAACCGGACACATTTCCGTAGGTTGGGCTGAGCTCGGGAAGCCCAACGTAAACGGTGGGAATTGTTGGGGTTCGTGAAACTCACCGCCAACCTACGCCCTTTCCCGGCGCAACCACCAGACTTTTCAACCTCCAAGCCGCTAGGCTTCAACCTCCAAGCTGCCGACTGCCAACTGCCAACTGCCGACTCCCGGCGATAGCCGGACACATTTCCGTAGGTTGGGCTGAGCTCGCGAAGCCCAACGCAAGCGGTTGGAATTGTTGGGGTTCGTGAAACTCACCGCCAACCTACGCCCTTTCCCGGCGCAACCACCAGACTTTTCAACCTCTAAGCCACCAGGCTTCAAACTCCAGACTGCCGACTGCCAACTGCAACTCCGGGCGCAGCCCGGTATGGTACCAACTGACCTCTCTCTGTAATACCTGTAACTCGACCACGGTCGATTTTATCTTGACGGTCCGGGCTCTGCCTGGTAAGAAAACCGACTGCGGTCGAGATTAAACTGGACGTAAACAAAGAGACAATATGACCGGGAAAAGGGAAGCACGAAAAATACAGACCAGGGCGGCGATCATTGACGCCGCCCTTCATCTTTTCGGCAGGCAGGGATACGAAAACACGAGTATCGATCAACTGGCCCGGGCGGCCGGCATCGGCAAGGGCACGGTTTACACCTATTTCAAATCGAAAAGCGAGATTTTCCTCGGCTTCTGCGAGGAGCAGCTCTCCTATGTCTACGGGGAACTGGCGGGAAAGTCCTGTCAGGACTCACCGCTCATCGAAAGCCTGTTGACCCTGTTCATGGGGGAATTCCGCTTTGTCAGCCGGAACAGGGAGTTCGGCAGAATACTGATGCGGGAAACCGTTTTCCCCAAGGAACTGACCGTGGACCGGTCAGGCCCCCTCGACAGCAAATACATCGACATCCTGGTCCCCTTGTTTCGCCGGGCCCAACAGCGCGGCGAACTCCGCACCGACCTTGAGCTGACCCTGGTGGTCGGCCATTTTTACGCCCTGTACATCATGACGGTTGGTGCCTGGTATATGGGCCGCCTGCTGACTGAAGAAGATGTGCGCATGGCCATGGAAGCTCTGTTCCAACAGGCCATGGAAGGGCTGGTGCCTGCAGAAAACCGGGGAGATGGCTGCCATGAATGAACAGCGCCGACACAACGACCCGCCGTCGCCCCTGCGCCTCGCCATCCTCCGCTTTGCCTTCCGCAACCTCCCCCGACTGGCGTTGCTTCTCCTTATCCTCCTCGCCATACTCCTTGCCGGAGTGATCGACCGGCAAAAGGCGCGGCTGGAACACGAAAAAGCCGCCGGCCGGGCCCAGGACGAGAAGGCGGTCAATGTCGTGCTCCTCGAAGTACAGCCGTCGATCATCGAGGATGCCGTCAATCTGCCCGGGGTCATGGAACCCTGGATCAGGCTTGAGCTGCTGGCCAAGGTGCACGGTAGTATTTCCGAAGTTCTGGTACAGGAAGGCAGCGTCGTGCAGCAGGGCGACGTGCTGGCCAGAATCGAAGCGGATGACTATATCATCGCCCTTGATTCCGCCAAAGCCGCCTACAAGCGCGCCAAAGCCGATTATGAACGAAAAAAGACCATGTTGAGCAAAAAAACGGTTTCCCAGGCCGACCTCGAGCTCAGCGAATCCGAAATGCTCACGGCCAGAGCGGCCATGGATAATGCGGAGCTCCAGCTTTCCCGCTGTACGATAACCGCCCCGATCAGCGGGGTCATCAGGAGACTGGACGCCAAGATCGGTTTGCTGCTGAGCATCGCCGATCCCGTAGCCGAAATATTGCAGATCGACCGGCTCAAGGCAGTTGTCGGCATCCCCGAGTCCGATGTCGACGCGGTGCGAAAGCTTTCCGAGGTGGGGATGACCATCCAGGCCCTTGCCGACCTTGAGGCAACCGGAAAAAAATACTTCTTTTCCCCCGCTCCGGAAACCACCGCCCGCCTTTACCGCCTGGAGCTTGAAATAGAAAACCCCGACGGGAGCATCCTGCCGGGCATGTTTTTCCGGGCCCATGTGCTGAAAAAAACGGTCAGGGACGCAATCACCGTCCCCATTTACAGCGTTATCACCCGCAACGACGAACAGTTTGTCTTTGTCGTCAGGGATCAGACGGTTCATAAGCAGCCGGTGGAAATGGGGATTCTCGAACAATGGCGGGTCCAGATCACCGATGGGCTGCAGACCGGCGACATGGTCGTGGTCGAAGGGCACCGTGACATCGAGGAAGGCCAGCAGGTCAATGTCGTCCGCGTCATAACCGATCCTGCCGGCCCGCCGTTATGATCGTTTCCGATACCGCCGTCAGAAACAGTATTGCCGTTGTTGTCCTGGCCGTGCTGATTCTTGTCTTCGGCACATACTGCTACAGGGCCTTACCCCGCGAAAGCGAGCCCGACGTCACCATTCCCAATGTCTTTGTGTCCACTGAATACCGGGGTGTCTCGTCGGCGGATATCGAGACTTCCATCACCGTCGAAATAGAAAAAAAACTGAAGGGTCTGGACGGACTGAAAAAAATCCAGTCGGTCAGTTCCGAGGGCCTCTCCTCCATCAACATCGAATTTGTCACCGGGACCGATATCGACAAGGCCCTGCAGGACGTCAAGGACAAGGTTGACGAATCCATGAATGAACTGCCCGGTGACCTGGATGAGGATCCGAGGGTTTTTGAGGTCAATTTTTCCGAACTCCCCGTGGTCGTCTTTTCCCTGTCCGGAACCTGCGGGCTGCCCTGCCTCAAGCAGCTCGCCGACGACCTGGAGGACGATATCGAAGCCATCCCCGGAGTCCTGGAGGTCGATGTCACCGGCGGCCTGGAGCGGGAGATCAGAGTAGAGGTCTTTCCGGAAAAGCTCGCCTACTACGGCCTGACCATCAATTCCCTGGAACAGGTCCTCATCGATGAAAACAGGAACACTTCCGGTGGTTCCTTCAGGCTGGGACAGGGCCGTTTTCTGCTCAGGGTGCCGGGCGAATTCAAATCACCCGATGAAATGTTCGGGCTGGTCGTAGGGACCCACGACGGCGAGCCCGTCTATGTCAAGGACGTCGCCCAGGTCAGGGACAGCTTCAAGGAAGAGACCAGCCGCTCCCGCCTGGACGGCAGGGAAGCCGTCAATATCGCGGTCAAAAAGCGATCGGGGGAAAACATCATCGCCATTACCGGCGAGGTAGACCGGGTCATCGAAAAGAACAGGCCGTCCTGGCCGACGGGGACCGAAATAACCAAGGTCATGGATAAAGCCAAGGATATCAGGCACATGGTTGCTGACCTGGAGAACAACATCCTGTCCGGACTAACGCTGGTGGTGCTGGTCATATTCTTCGCCATGGGCATGCGCAACGCCATCCTTGTCAGCCTGGCCATCCCCTTCTCCATGCTGCTGTCCTTCACGGTGCTGTACATCATGGGCGTCACCCTGAACATGGTCGTCCTGTTCAGCCTTACCCTGGCGCTCGGCATGCTGGTGGACAACGCCATTGTCATCATTGAGAATATTTACCGGTTCATGGAGCAGGGCGCCACGCGCGTCGAGGCCGCCATGAAGGCGACCTCGGAAGTCGCCTACCCGGTTATCGGATCCACCATGACCACCCTGGCCGCTTTTTCTCCCATGCTCTTCTGGCCCGGCATAATGGGTGAATTCATGAGCTATCTGCCCCTGACCCTGATTGTCACCCTCTCCTCGAGCCTGTTCGTGGCGTTGGTGATCAATCCTGCCCTGGCGTCCCTGTTTGCCAGGGTGAAACAAACGGGACGGGATGGAAGAGAGCCCTCTGCCGGCCCGGCGGACTCCTTCGAACAGCCAGTCCGCATCGAGGGTCCTCTGCTGACCCGGTACATCGGCGTCCTCGATTTTTCACTCCGGCACCCCATCGTCATCCTGGGCACCGCCGTCGCCGTCCTGGTCCTTATGGTCCAGGGTTGGCTGCTGGCCGTCGGCCTGCAGAAACCGGTGGAATTCTTTCCCGATATTGATCCCAAGGGATTGTATGTCAACCTCGATGTCCCCGAAGGGGCCGACATGGATTACATCGACCGCATCCTGCAGCGCATTGAAACGGCTGTCGCCGGCGGCAGCCGGACAGCGGATGCCGGCTATGACCATACCTGGGAAGAATACCGGCGGACCATGGAGGCCAAACTCCATGTCTCGGCCACGGACACGGAATATTATGGCCCCAGCGACCTGCCGAACATCACCAACATCTACATGAAGGGAGTTGTCTCCGCCGGACCGGGCAGCGCTTTTGACCCCAATGCCCCCAATCATATCGGTGTCCGGTTCCTCGACCTCGAGGAGCGCAAACGTTCGACCCATGACACCGTGGAAGACATCAGGGAACGGATCCGCGACATCGCCGGCGGCAAGATCACCATCGCCAGACAGGAGGAAGGCCCCCCCACCGGTGCGCCGATCAATATAGAAATAGCCGGGGACAATTTCACCGTCCTCGGCGAGCTTGCCGCCAAAGTCAAAAATATCATCGCCCGCATCCCCCACGTGATGGATGTCCGGGACGATTTCAACGAGGGCACCCCTTCGGTCCAGATCCTGGTGGACCGGCAGAAGGCCGCTCTCTTCGGACTCTCCACCAACATGATCGGCTTCGCCCTCAAGACCGCCTACAACGGTCTCGAGGTGTCCACCTACCGCGAGGGCAACGATGATTATGACATCACCGTCCAATTGCGGGAATCCGACCGGAAAATGACCGACATCCTCCACGAACTGATGATCCCCGCTCCCTCCGGAGAATTGGTTCCCCTCTCGACCCTGGCCCAATTCCGCTTTGCCGGCTCCATCGGCGATATCGTTCGGATCAATAACGAACGGGTGGTCACAGTCAAGGCCAATGTCGACGAAATGAAGGTCCCGGGCCCCGTCGCCCGGGCTCAGGCGGAGGATATCCTGGCCGATTTGCCTCTGCCTCCCGGCTACAGCATCAAATTCACCGGTGAATTTGAGTTTCAGCAGGAAGCGGAGGAGTTTCTCTCCAAGGCCTTTCTTGTCGCCCTGCTGCTGATCTTCCTGATCCTGGTGACCATGTTCAATTCGGTCGGCCAGCCCTTTATCATCATGACTTCGGTGATCCTGTCCCTGGGCGGCGCCTTTCTTGGCCTGATGCTGTTCCGCCAGCCGTTCGGCATCATCATGACCGGAGTCGGGATCATCTCCCTTGCCGGCGTGGTGGTCAACAATGCGATCGTTCTGCTCGACTACACCAATAAATTAATGGCCAGGGGGTATGCGCTCCGGGAAGCGGTGCTTGCAGGGGGAGCGACACGGCTGCGGCCCGTCATCCTGACGGCGGTAACAACGATCCTCGGCCTTATCCCCATGGTTACCGGCGTTTCCTTTGACTTTCACAGGATGGCGATTTCCTGGGTCAGCGAATCGAGCCAGTGGTGGCGTTCCATGGCCGTGGTGGTGATATTCGGCCTGGTTGTCGCCACTTTTCTCACCCTGGTGGTGATCCCCACCCTGTACTCCCTGCAAAAACGGTCCATTGAACAGTACCGGCGGATTGTCCGGCGATTGGGGGATCAGTACCGGGGCCTCTACGAAAAACTTGCCGGCGAACCCCTTGACCGGCAATGAGACGGATGGGCAAATTTTCAATATCTTTCTCGGCCCGCCTGTTGTATTCTGGCGGGAGGACGCAAAGATCTGCGCCCCGTCCGACTCCGGGCCTGCCGCCCCAGTCGGGTCGTGCCCCGTTGACCGACCATTGAAAAAAAACTGAACGAGACCCATGGATAGTGCCGCATTCATCCTGAACCAACATTTCATCGACGACCTCTGGAACAGGATCAACGCTCTGGACAGCGCCTTTACGCCCTTCGAGGTCTTCGACACATCTCCCCCCAGGGGAGTCGTCCCGTCCAAGGAGCACCTGGCTTCTCTCATCGACGCCGTGTTCTGGACCAGCTATGAGAAAGAGGAAGGGACGGCGGTATCGGTCTCCCTTATTTTCCGCAAACCTGAGCAGGGGGCCGACACATTCTGTTTCGACAAGCCCATCCCGCTGTCACCGAAAAGCCTGGTCAAGCTGGGTCCCGCGCTGGAAAATCCCCGGGCCCACATCAGCGTCTGGCCTGATGAGCAGGGGTTTCTCAAGGTCTGGGGCTTCAGAACCGGTTCCGATGAATTCATTACCTATGATTTATGGGTCCAGGGGTTGGGTCCGGGATGCGTTCTAATCACCTTCGGCGGGAAAAGCCTGGCCGCCCTGATCGAAAGCAAGGCGGTTTTTGTCGATACCGGCATCCTCATGAAAGCGATCCTGCCCAAGATCACCCACGGCGAGGCACGCGGCAGAGCGGACCTGGAGTCGGTCATCAGGTACAACTCGCTGCTGTTCATAGCCCAGGCCATGCGCTCCCACGGTCACGGCGGTACGGTACTGATTGTGCCGGAAGGGAGCGATTGGCAGCAGTCCATCAGGCACCCGGTCCCCTACACGGGCGGCGCCAGTTTTCTCGACACCTCCCTGGAAAATCTGCAGGCCCCGTCGGGCCAACTGAAGAGCCAGAAAGGTTTTTTTGATTTCATCAAGAAAGCCTTTGCCAAACGGCATGACAAATCCGCCCTGCAGAGAGAAAAAATCAAGCAGCAGTGCAGCCGCATTGCCCGACTGACGGCTGTTGACGGAGCGCTGGTGATGACGCCCGACCGGTACACCTACTGTTTCGGGGCCAAAATCGAGGCCATCGAGCCAACGCCGTCCGCCTTTGAACTCCAGGCCCTGAAACCGATCGAAGGATACCCGAAAACATCGCTCAATTTTTCCGACCTGGGCGGTACCCGCCATCTGTCCGCGGCCCAGTTCGCTCACGACCAGCCCGAGGCAATCGCCCTTGTCGCCTCCCAGGACGGAGATGTCACCTTCTTTACCCAGGAGGCGGAAACGGGAGATCTCATGGCGATCCAGCAGGCGGAACTCGCCCTCCTGCATGAAGGCCTGAGCGGGGCTTTGTGGAATATTTCCCTCATGAGCAGGATGGAAGAATTGAAAAATGAGTGAACCGTTCCCGCCGTTCCCAAGGCACACGGGCAGCCTCCGGACCGGATGCTGTTTAATTGCCACCGTCCGCGCCCATTTGATCGTTGACCGTTTGTACCTGAACGGTTGAAAATGAATGTACCGCCTTCCTGCCCGTGCCTTCTCACGGTTGACAAAGGCATGCATGTCGCTTAGTGTCGATTCCATGTCGGAAATCATATCTACAACGCTGTTCATCGATTCATGCCGGATCAACTGCCTGACTGCGGGCAATCCCGAACGCCTGACGATCGTCCTGCTGCACGGCATGAAGTTTCAGGCCGCTGACTGGCAGAAAATCGGCACCCTCCAGAAACTGGCTGCCGAGGGTTTTCATGCCGCCGCCGTGGACATGCCGGGTTTCGGCAAATCGCCGGCCTGCGCCCTTGACCATGAGCGTGTGCTGCTCGGACTGCTGGCAGAGCTTAACCTGAACAGGGTCGTTCTCGTCGGGCCGTCCATGGGGGGACGGATCGCCCTGGAATTCGCCCTGCGCCATCCATCATCCATTGCCGGCCTCGTCCTGGTGGGAGCGGTCGGCGTCGACGACAACAGAAACAGGCTTTCCTCCATCACCGCCCCCACCCTCATTGTCTGGGGCGGGGAAGACAGGGTGGCCCCCCTCGCCCATTGCGACCTCCTGCACACCTCAATCGCCGGGGCAAAAAAATTTATCATTGCCGGGGCTTCCCATCCGTGTTATCTGGACAATCCTGAAAAATGGCACCGGGAACTTGTTGCCTTCCTGCATGAACTCCCTGAATAATCGTAAAATTCCACACTCCTTGTTCAATGGGTAAAACATTAATAATCGCTGAAAAACCAAGCGTTGCCGCCGATATCGTCAAGGCCCTGCCCGGTACGTTTACCAGGACGAAGACCCATTTCGAAAGCGACCGCTACATCGTCTCCTTTGCCCTGGGCCATCTGGTTTCCATTGCCTATCCCGAGGAAATCGATCCCCGGTATCAGAAATGGACCATTGACAACCTCCCCATCCTGCCGGACGAATTTCCCCTGACCGTGCTGCCGGAGACCAAAACCCAGTTCAACGCCCTGCGCAAACTGATCCGCAGCCGGGATACCGACGTGATAATCAATGCCTGCGACGCGGGCCGCGAAGGCGAGCTGATCTTCAAATACATCATACAGCTGGCGGCCACCCGTTCGCTGGAGTCCAAAAAAATAGAGCGCTTATGGCTGCGGTCCATGACCCTGGAGGCCATCCGGGAAGGCCTGGCCAACTTGCGCTCCGACGAGGAAATGCTGCCCCTGGAGGAGACGGCCAAGTGCCGCTCCCAATCCGACTGGCTCATCGGCATCAACGCGACCAGGGCGATGACCTGTTACAACTCCCGTTTCGGCGGTTTTCGCAAAACCCCATGCGGCCGGGTTCAGACGCCCACCCTGTCGATGATTGTCAAGCGTGAAGAGGAGCGCCGCGCATTCATTCCCCGGACCTACTGGGAACTTCATGCCCTGTTTGCCGGCCCGGGTTTTTCCTACGAGGGGATCTGGATCGACCCGGACTTCAAAAAGGACGACAGCAAGCCCGACAACCGGCAGGATCGTCTATGGGACGCCGAAAGGGCAGCGGAAATTGCCGCCCGCTGCCCCGGCAGGAACGCCCGGGTCAAGGAGACCAGCAAAAAAACGACCCAGGGCTGCCCGCTGCTCTATGATCTCACCTCACTGCAGCGGGAGGCAAACAGCCGCTTCGGCTACTCCGCCAAGAACACCCTGGCCATCGCCCAGGCCCTGTATGAAAGACACAAGCTGATCACCTACCCGAGAACCGACAGCCGCCACCTGCCGGGAGATTACCTGCCGACGGTGAAAAAAATCTTCCAGGCCCAGGTAGAGGGGCAGTTCGGCCCGTTTGCCCGGGAGGCCCTGGAGAAGAACTATCTGAAAAAAAATCCGAAGATTTTCAACGACGCCAAGATCAGCGATCATTTCGCCATCATCCCAACCGGTCTGCTGCCCGGGAACCTGTCCGAGGCCGAACAGAAAATTTATCAGATGATCGTCCAGCGGTTTCTGGCCATATTCTTTCCGCCGGCCGAATACCTCAATACCCGGCGGTTGAGCATCGTGGACGGCGAAACCTTTCTCACCGAGGGCAAAATCCTTGTTTATCCCGGCTGGAAAGCCGTGTACGGGGCGGGGACGGATACCGGGCGGGACGAACTCCAGGCCCTGCCGGACAAGGTGCCGGTCGTCTGTGAAAAAGTCGAGCAGGAGGAACACCAGACCAAACCGCCGCCCAGACTGTCCGAAGCCACCCTGCTGACCGCCATGGAACAGTCAGGGCGGCTGATCGAGGACGAGGAACTGGCGGAAGCGATGAAGGAACGGGGCCTCGGCACGCCCGCCACAAGGGCCGCCATCATCGAGAAACTGATCAACGAAAAATATATCATCCGCGAAAACCGTGAACTGTCGCCCACCGGCAAGGCATTCGAACTGCTGTCACTGCTTGATGCCATGCAGATTGACGTTCTCGCTTCTCCTGAATTGACCGGAGAGTGGGAATACAAGCTCAACCGGATCCTCAAGGGCGGCATGACCGCAACCCAGTTCATGGCTGAAATCAGGGAGCAGACCAGAACCATTGTCGAAAAGATCAGGAATTACATGGCCGGCCGCAAGAGCAGGCCGGAAGCGCCCTTCTCCCCTGTCAACAACATGCGTTTTTTTTCCACGGCAACCATGTACATCTCCGAGGATAATGCCGTCAGGATCCGCAAGGTGCTGGGGGGGAGGGTCATGCGCGAGGAGGAGATCGCCGCCCTGATCAGGGGTGAGACCATCGGCCCCTTTGACGATTTCCGCTCCAAACAGGGCAAACTGTTTACCGCCGCCCTGACCATGAAAGAGGGCAAGGTGGAATTTATTTTTCCCGAGAACGGCGGTGAACTCGACACCGAGCAAATAAAACAGACCGAGCCCCTTGGCCTGTCGCCCATTGACAATACCCCGGTCTTTGACACTCCTGCAGCCTTCATGTCCGAATCCGCCCTCAACGGCGATCAGGACAAGGGGCTGCGGATCAGCAAGGTCATCCTCGGCCGCCGCATCGACCGGGAAGCCATCGTCCAGCTCCTGGAAAAGGGCAGAACCGAACTGATCAGCGGTTTTGTCTCCAAAAAGAAAAAACCCTTTGACGCCTACCTGCTGCTGGACGACCGAGGCAAGCTCAGCTTTGAGTTTCCGCCCCGCCGGAAAAGGGAAGGACGGAAAAAATCAGGAACCGCCTGAACAGGGACGCATGATATGAGAAGGTTGAAGAAAAAACACAGGGACAGAAGCGGTTCCGAGCTGGCGCGGCTGTGCGCCCGGATCGCCTTGGACAAGAAAGCCGAAGACATTGTCATCCTCGATGTCCGGACCCTGACCTACTTTACCGATTATTTCGTCATCATGAGCGCCAGGTCCACCCGTCACGCCCAGGGCCTTGCCGAGGCGATCGAGGGCGAACTGAGCGCCAAGCGGATTTCCAGCAAAAACTGCGAGGGACTGAGGGAAGGTCAATGGATTCTGCTCGATTACGGCGACGTTGTCGTCCACATTTTTTACAAAGAACAGCGGACCTTTTACGACCTTGACGGACTCTGGCACGACGCGCCCCGGATAGCCGTCGAACAGCCCGGCACCGTCCTGTAACATCAACCTCTTTCCCGGTCTGAAAATGCCCACTCAAACTCTGCTGCTGGCAATTCTCGATGGTTGGGGCCACGGTGAACCTTCTCCGACCAATGCGATCACCGTCGCCCGTACGCCCAACATGGACCGCTGGACGGCCGAATACCCGTTTACCACCCTCGTGGCCCACGACGGCCTGGTCGGGCTGCCCGAAGGGCAGATGGGCAATTCCGAGGTCGGTCACCTCAACATCGGCGCCGGCCGCATTGTCTACCAGGATTTTACGCGGGTCAACAAAGCCATCGACTCGGGAGAGCTGTTCACCAACCCCGTGCTGGCTTCACTGATGGACCGGGTCAAAACCATGAACAGCAGCCTCCACTTTTTCGGACTGCTGTCGGACGGCGGCGTCCATTCACATATCAACCATCTCAAGGCCCTGCTGGAGATGGCCCGCCGGAAGGGACTGGAGAAGGTTTTCGTCCACTGTTTCATGGACGGCCGCGACACCCCCCCCCAGAGCGGCGCCGCATACATGCAGGAGTTGGTCGATACCATGCGAAGTCTTGGCTGCGGCAGGGTTGCCACCATCTGCGGCCGCTACTGGGCCATGGATAGGGATACCCGCTGGGACAGGGTTGAGAAGGCCTGGGATGCCTTGACCGCCGGTATCGGCGTCAAGTCCGCCGATCCGGTACTGGCGGTGAAGGAAGCATATCTGCGCGGCGAGAACGATGAATTCATCAAGCCGATCGTCGTGGTTGACGGAGGCCGGCCGGTGGCCGAGGTTGCCGACAGTGACGGCGTCATTTTTTTCAACTTCCGGGCCGACCGGGCCCGGGAACTGACCAGGGCCTTCACCGACAAGGAATTCACCGGCTTTGCCCTTTCCAGACGCCCGAACCTGGCCGGATTTGTCACCTTCACCGAATATGATCAACGGTTTCCCCTGCCCGTCGTCTTCCCCCCGGTGAATCTGCACAACATCCTGGGCGAGGTCGTCAGCCGGCACGGATTGCGCCAACTCCGCATTGCTGAGACCGAAAAGTACGCCCATGTCACCTATTTCTTCAACGGCGGCGGCGAATACCCCTTCCCCGGTGAAACCCGAATCCTGATCGATTCGCCCCGGGACGTGGCCACCTATGACCAGAAACCGGAAATGAGCGCCTTTGAGGTGACCGAGCGGCTGATCGCCGAGCTGCGGAAAGCGGAAGCGGCCGGTGCGCCCTTTGATTTCATCGTGCTCAACTTCGCCAACGGCGACATGGTGGGGCACACCGGGATCCTCGAGGCCGCCGTCAAAGCCTGTGAGGCGGTTGACCAGTGCCTGGGAAAAATCGCCGGATACCTGCTCGGCAACGGCGGCACCATGCTGATCACCGCCGATCACGGCAACGCGGAGGTCATGGCCGACCCTGCAACCCATGGCCCTTACACGGCTCACTCCCTCAACCCGGTCCCTCTTATCCTGGTGGACGACCGGTACCGCGACTGCACCCTGCGCAGCGGCGGGGCATTGAAGGATATCGCCCCCACGATCCTCGCCCTGCTCGACATCCCCGCCCCCCCGGAAATGGAGGGAATCAACCTCCTCCAGTGCCCTTGACCGATGGTGCGAATGGAGAATTCTGAATGCAGAATGTGCAATACGTTCGCTCAGGTCGGACAGATGCAATGTTGGACTGAACTCGCGAAGCCCAGGCTCACCCC
>Ga0209163_1001031_pt1 | contig 36131 bp, 34 predicted proteins | sample MTBAKSrepl2MetaG_FD_187457 | JGI IMG/M metagenome (GOLD analysis project Ga0209163, IMG submission 187457) | Enrichment culture microbial communities om Arthur Kill intertidal strait, New Jersey, USA, that are MTBE-degrading - MTBE-AKS2 (Arthur... | ecosystem: Environmental > Aquatic > Marine >...
TTGACAAAAACGCGGACCTGTTGGCGCCTATCATCCACACCGGCGCCATCGAGATGCTCAAAGCAGTGAAAGCGCCTGTGACTGCGGGATTCATGGGGCAGGTACCGCTGGACATCGACGTGTTCCCCATGGACAACTCGGATACCAAGAAAGAGGGCGTGTCCCGGCCGTACAAAGGCTTTGACGGGTATGCGTCCATAGCGGCGTACCTGGGGAAGAGGGTTGGTGCATAGGCCTTGAGCTTCGCGAAGGCCGTCAGAACAGCCGGAAGGGATTTGTCCCTTTTCTGGACCGGGTGATTCAACGCGGGCGCGGCAATTGACGGACCGAACACTCCTGGTGCGCCTGGACGCGGCCCGCTGCGCGCTGGAGACCTTGGCGGCGCTTCGCCGACACAAGAATGTCGCGTTTGTGGTCAAGTGGAACCCCCGCAAGGAGGACCCCCTGGCCTGGCGTGACCGGCTGTTTGCCGAAGGCCGGGTGACCCGGCCCAGGCCGGGCAAGAAGGTGGCCGTGATGACGGTGTGCGAGACGCATGAAGTGGATGGGAAAAAGATGCGATTCATGCGCGCCATCAGGAACTCATGACGGTGGCGGGTCGATTCATCCGGACAGGACGCCGCCTGATCCTTCGCGTGGGTCGTCACTGTCCGGCCTATGAAGGATTTACGGAGGTCCATATGCGGCTGTCTTACGGCTGACTCGGTTGGTAAAAGCCGGATCCATAGCCTAATTGTGACGTTTGAAAGGTTACCTATGTCCTGAATTTGTCCAAAATCCCCTCAACCTCCGAAAGCAGCGTTCTGGAGACATAGAAACAACTGTGAATCGGCTTTGAGCTGCGTCAAACTTAATGAAAGAGCGGAAAAACTGTCCCCAAACCTGTGAAACTGACTACACGGAAAAACACGTCACGGATTCAGGTAATACTATATGTTCTGCTCAACTCGCGAGACAACGCAATATTCGGGATTTTGAAACCACTTCTAACAAGCCGCTGCGGCCAACGCCGCAGGGCGGCGCGACTGAGCGGAGGCGTTCTGCTATTCTATTGGCCAAGGAGAACAAATGACGAAGCACGACGAACTGCTCAAAATGTCTTGAGCGGAAGGTCGGATACAAACATTCCTTTCGATGATCTACGGCTCCTCTTGGATCCTATCGGCTTTGATGAACGGATAAGGGGGAGCCATCATGTGTTTATCAAGCCAGGCATTCATGATATGATCAACCTTCAGCGGGAAGGCCGTATGGCCAAACCTTATCAGGTTCGATAAGTCAGATCCGTTATCACCACCTATGGATTGGCGGGTTACGAGGAGGAATGATGCATAAATATAAGATAATTATCTATTGGAGCGATGATGACCAGGCTTTCGTTGCCGAGGTTCCCGAACTACCTGGTTGCATGGCGCATGGGAATGGTCCGGACGAGGCGCTGAAGAACTGCCAAGACGCCATGGATCTATGGCTGGACACTGCAAGAGAATTCGGTCGAGACATCCCCGGGCCGAAGGGAAGGCGACTCCGATACGCGTGATCTTGCACGGGCGGAACAAGGGCATGGTTCGGACGGACCAACGCCCGCTGCACATGGCTGGCGTTGGACAACACCACCGACCCATTTCGGATGGGGCAAACCAAGGAGACGATTCTCATGAGCAACGGTTTCAAGTATACGAGACTGTCAAAGGACGATGCGGCTTGCCTGCTGGTGGATCACCAGTCAGGCCTGATTTCCCTCGTGCAGGATTTCTCTCCTGGTGAGTTCAAGAACAATGTTCTCGCTTTGGCGGCGAGCGCGAAGTACTTCAAGCTACCGACGATTTTGACGACCAGCTTCGAGAATGGTCCGAATGGACCGCTGGTGCCGGAACTTAAGGACCTGTTCCCGGATGCGCCGTACATCGCTCGCCCCGGGAATATCAATGCCTGGGACAACGAGGAATTCGTCGATGCGGTGCGAAAGACCGGGTGTAAGCAGGTGATCATCGCCGGCGTGGTTACCGAGGTGTGCGTGGCGTTCCCGGCGCTTTCGGCCGTGGAAGCCGGGTACGACGTCTTTGTGGTCACCGACGCCTCCGGCACGTTCAATGAAGTCACAAGGCACGCGGCATGGGCACGCATGGCCGCAGCCGGTGTCCAGCTCATGAATTGGTTCGGCGTGGCGTGCGGAATTGCACCGAGACTGGCGCAACGACATCGAAGGCCTCGGCGCGCTGTTCTCCGAGCACATCCCCAACTATCGGAACCTGATCACGAGCTACATGGCCAGGAAGTGATGACGGGGTAGGTGATCCGGTTGCCGCAGAATTATTCAGCGCATTATCCAACAACCGCATGCGCGGACGGCACTTTGCGTCGCCGCTGATGCCGGACGTTCAGTCGGCTCATCACTGGCGGCCTTGATTTTCGCCCCCTGCGCCGCCTTGCCCTTATCCGACTTGAAGTTTCGAGGTATTATGGGGAATAATGATCGAAATTTTAGGGGAAGGATCCATTCATGATACGAAAGCGTGCGGTTACCATGGCGTTATACGGGGTTTTTCTGGCAAGTGTCTGCTGGTTTGCTTTGTCCGGCTGTTCGGGGCCCTTTCGAGAGATCGTAACTCCGGATTCGGCGCCCGCCCGGGAAACCGTGGTCTCGGACTCGGCTCCCCAGCCCGGGCCTCCGGGCCGGGGACCCGCGTACGAGGTGTTCGGTGAAGTATACCATCCGCTCCAGGACGCCGAGGGCTTCACGCAAGTCGGCATCGCCTCCTGGTATGGAGAGGAATTCCACGGACGCAAGACCTCCACCGGCGAGACCTACGACATGCATTCCATGACCGCCGCCCACAAGATACTGCCTTTCGATACCTTCGTGCTGGTTCAGAACCTCGAAACGGACAAGAAGATCAAGGTCCGAATCAACGATCGCGGTCCCTTTGTGTCCGGGCGCATCATCGACCTTTCCTATGGGGCCGCCCGGGAATTGGGAATGGTCGAGCAGGGAACCGCGCGCGTGCGGGTGTCGGCGCTGGGAAAAGAGAAAACCGTGGTGGAAAAGGGGGTCATCAAGACCCTGTATGAACCGGAAGTCAATTACGGAATCGGGAGCTTCTCGGTGCAGGTGGGATCGTTTGCCTCGCTGGAAAACGCCGAGCGACTGGTTTCGCGGTTGAGCGCATCGTTCGGAGACGCGCACGTGGTCACTTCGGACCGCTACAATCCGCCCCTCTACCAGGTGAGAGTGTCTCGAATGAGCACCCTGGAAGCAGCCAGGGGCAAGGTCGAAGAGTTGAAACAAATGGGATTCAAAGACTCGTTTGTAGTGGCGGAGTAATCTTCCAAAGGGGGTTCAATGCTCTTTGGCGGAGTTCATCTTTCTTCGCAGAACACCCGACGTCTTGAACACGACCACCTTCCGGGCTCTCAATTGAAGGTCTTCCTTGGTCTGTGGGTTTCGCCCTCTACGGGCTCTTTTGTCCTTGACGATGAATTTGCCGAAGCCGCTTACAAGAAGGTCGTCCCCGTCCTGAAGCGTGTCTTTCATCAATTCCAGCAGCTTCTCCACAACCCTCCGCGCCTGACTCTTGCTCAACCCGATCTGCTCGTACACGTTGTTGATGATCTTGTCCTTGGTCAAGGCCATGAGTCCTCTCCTTCTTGATTGCGAGAGCCTTTGAATGGCCCTTATGCCTCATGGATCCTTCCAGTGTCAAGCTTTTTTTAATAATTTGAGCCTATTGCGTCAGGGTTTCCCGTATGAGTTCCGGTTTCGGCGTATCCTCGATCCGGCCTTGCGGCTCCCGTATCAGGCCGGTGAAAAATACGATCTCCGTCGTTGGGCTTCATCTCATCGTTTTTGACCGGCCTGCCTGCAATATTGTTTGTCAATGGGGGAGATCGGGGTGCGCCTGCGGCAAGGCGGTGTGCCGAGAAGCGCATCGGGGAAGGGGGATTCACGGCGGTGGGGTGATTCCCCGGGGGCCATGCATTTCGGCCGGGGCCCGTGGGACCCGGCGGGAGGAGGCGTCGGAGGTCAGTGCGGCAGTTTGAACTTTTCCCGCATCTTCTGGTTTACGTAGAGCGGCACCAGGGCCGACACGTTGGCGCCGAGTCTTGCCACATCCTTGATCATGGAAGAGCTGATATAAAACCATCGATAATCCGTCATAAGAAAAATGGAGTGTATGTCCGGATTGAGTTTTCGGTTCATGAGGGCCAGCTGGAACTCGTATTCGAAGTCGGATATGCCCCGAATTCCCCGAATGATGGTGTTCGATCCCCGTCTCCGGGCGTATTCCACCGTGAGCCCCGTAAAGCTGTCCACCTCCACCTGATCGACGTATTCCTTGGAGCGGAAGGTGTGCCGGATCATCTCCACCCTTTCCGCCACCGAAAACGTGGGCGCCTTGTCCAGATGGACGGCCACGGCTACGATGACACGGTCGAAGATCGTCAATGCCCTGACCACGATGGAAACATGACCGTTCGTGATGGGATCGAATGATCCGGGGTACACGACCACGCGTTCCTTGCTCATGGGCTTCCTTTCCTGCACGCCCCCGTAGCAGGCCGGTTAAAAACGCGATCCGCGTCGTTGGGCTTTATCCTTCGTCCTTGCGGCGTACATACGGTACCGCCACGCCTTAAGCGTGGCTTGCATCGCATCGTTCTTAACCGGCCTGCCCGAATTCGGTTTGTCCACACTTTAGGGTTTCCGGTCCCCGAACTACGACGGCCGATAGAAAGAAACACGGGTTTGCCCGTATTTTCTGTGATCCGCAAGGATCAACCGGCCGTGGGCGGACCCCGGAGATTCCTGTTGGGAGTGCTCGACCACGACCCAGGCCGATTCCGAAAGAAAGGGCCGGTCCCCGAGTTTCGCGAGGATCGTTTCCGCCAGCCCGCTGGAATAGGGAGGATCCAAGAACACGAGATCGAAACGCCGCCCCAGCCTTTCCACGGGTCCGAAACCCCTCCGCAGGTCCCAGAGAATGGGGCGGACACGATCTTCGATCTGGAGCAGGGCCGCGTTACGGCGTATGAGGTTCAGAGCTTTCGGGCTGTGGTCCAGAAGAACCGCCTGGGCGGCCCCTCGGCTCAAGGCCTCCATGGACAGGATCCCCGTGCCGGCGAACCCTTCGAGAACGATCCATGAATCCAGATTCTGTCCCAGAATGCTGAAAACGGCCTCCCGGATATGGTCCGGAGTCGGTCTTATGGCGAGCCCCCTGGGAGACGCCATGCCGCGTCCCCGGAAGCATCCTCCCGTGATTCTCAAGAATGCCGGCCCCCGCTGTCAGCAGCCCGTCGATACACCGTATTGCGGGCAGGGTGGTGAAAAGCCATGAGATGCAAGCCACGGTCAGGGCGTGGCGAATCCCGGGGAATGAGGCGCGCCTGAAGTACGCCGCAAGGACAAAGGATGAAGCGTCACGCCCGTGGCGTGACGGCGGATCGCGTTTTTCAACGGCCTATTCGGGGCTGTGGAAATTGGTGTGAACCCATCCCTTTGGATTCCGCCCCGCCTGCTCAGGGAACCACCGAGGCGGGACCGTGTCCGCCGGTTGCGACGAGGCGGGTCGCGTACCCGCAAAACTCCGAAGGGCTACGCCGTTCTGGATCGGGCCAGCGCTTTCTTGGCCAATTTTCGCGAGTTGGACATCATCCGCTCGAAATCGTCCGGCGACAGTCCCGAACCCAGGGCCACCCTGCGGGCAAACTCCAGATCGATCAAATCGGAAGGGTCATGCGCATCCGTGTTCAATACGAGCCGGGCCCCCGTTTTTAGAGCCATCCGAGCCACATGGCCGTTGGCCAGACAATGGCCTTTTCGAGCCGAAATCTCGAGATGAACCCCGCGTTCTTCCGCCAGCCGGGCCTCTTCCTCCCGGATAAGACCCGGGTGCGCCAGTATGTCCGCTCCCGCCTGTATGGCCGCCAGGTTGGTGCCCCCGGCAACGGGCTCCACCAGCGTTTCGCCGTGGATCACCACCAGTTGCGCGCCCATGGCGTACGACTCGCGCACCAGTTCCGGTATGAGCGGGGGAGGGACGTGCGTCAATTCGATACCGGCGATGGTTTGCAGGCGGAAGTATCGGTTCACCCGTTCCGTGGCTTTAATGACCCGGGGAATGATCCAATCCAGGTTGGAATCGTCCGCATGATCCGTGATGGCCAAATATTCATGCCCCAGGACGTCCACCCGTCGCATGAGTTCCGTGGGGAGCAACCCCCCGTCGCTGAACAGGGAATGAGTATGCAGATCAACCATATGGATCGATGACCCCCGTGAGTGTTCCTTTAACAGGCCGTTGAAAAACGCGATCCGCGTCGTTGGGCTTCATCCTTCGTCATTGCGGCGTACGGGTTGTACGCCTCATTCCTCAGGATTCCTGCGTCTTGCATCTCATCGTTTTTCACCGGCCTGCCCGTAATACTGGGTATCAACGGGCTGTTAAGCCAGGAGCTGGGTTCCGGACACCGCCGCCGTCCGCAGCCCGGAGAAGTCGCCGGCGCCTGCCGGCCTGCTACATTTTGTATTTGCCGAAGTCGTCCGGGTTCATGCTTTCCAGAATCTCCGTCCACTTCTTTCCTTCGGAGGTCTTTACCGTTTCCTTATAGTTGGGCTCCAAGCTCTTGGACTTCTTCAGGACGGATTCGTTGACGAAAATGGGCGCCTCCGCGCGCAAGGCGATGGCGATGGCGTCCGATGGACGGGCGTCTATATCCATTTCCTTTTCCTGGACCTTGAAATGGATTACCGCAAAGTACGTGTTGTCCTTGAGATCACAGATTTCAATGCCCGTAATCCGGATGCCCATCAGATCCATGGTGTTTTTGTAGAGATCATGGGTCATAGGCCGGGAAAACTTCACTTTTTCCAGTTCACTGGCAATGGAGGTGGCTTCCAGGAGACCGATCCAGATGGGAAGAGCCTGGTCTCCGTCGACCTCCTTCAGAATGACTATCGGACTGTTAGTGAGAGGATCGATAGTCAGGCCGCTTACATATACTTTTTTAGTCATGGTGACGGTCCTCCTTGCACTGAAGCCGGCAAGCCCTCGAAAAGCGCGATTCCTGGTGCTGAGTCGGATCCTGCCTAACTCCACCGTACCCTGTGTACACTTCGTTCCCCGGGGGATGCGCGTCTCCTGTCCCGTCACATTCCACCGGACTGCCGGCAACGCCGTTGTTCAACGAGATGATTGAAATCTTCCCCGGAGCGAGTGAAGAAGCGCCTCTTCGATCCGTACTGAAACGATGCGCCCTGTGAGACTCCGGTCTCCCGGGAAGTTCACCACCTGATTCCCTCCCGTCCGTCCGCTCACCTGGGAAGGCCGCCGCCTGCCTTGACACTCCACAAGCACCCGGACATCCCGATGTGTGAACCGCTGATTCCGTTCCAACGTGATCCGGTTCTGCAAGGCCTGGAGTCTTTGAAGACGTTCGCTCTTGAGTTCCTCCGGAACCTTTCCCTCGAATCGGGTCGCTTTGGCTGGAGGCCGATCGGAATACTTGAATGAATACGCGCCATCGAAGCGAACCCGGCGCATCAATTCCAGGGTGGCTTCGAAGTCGTGATCCGTTTCTCCCGGAAAGCCCACAATCAAATCCGTTGTGATGCTGATATCGGGACACACACTCCGCAACCGTTGGATTTTTTCCAGATACTCATTTCGAGTGTATCGACGGTTCATCCGTTTAAGGATGGCGTCGGATCCGCTTTGCACCGGCAGATGTATATGGGGGCAGAGCTTTTCCAGGGAGCCGAAGGCGTGGATCAGTTCGGAGGACAAATCCTTGGGGTGTGAAGTCGTGAAACGGATACGTTCCAGCTCCCGGATCCGATTCACGTGTTGAAGCAGATCGACAAAACCGGTCTTTCCCCCATCCGAACGGTAGGAGTTTACATTCTGCCCCAAGAGCGTAATTTCCTTGGCGCCGGCGCGGGCCAATCCGGCCGCTTCCTCGAGTATGTGCCCGGAAGGTCTACTGACCTCGTGACCACGGGTGTAGGGAACGACGCAGAACGTGCAGAAATTGTTGCATCCCCGCATAATGGTGACCAGTGATTTCACCGAAGGATCTTTTGCGGGGGCGGTTTCCAGAGGCGCGGATTCCATGCGGGGTTCAAACCGATAGGTGAAGTCCGTGTACGCCTTTCTTCGCCCGTTTTTCCCCACTTCGGAAAGGATCTCCGGCAGATCGAAAATGGCGTGGGTTCCGAACACGAAATCCAGACAATCCACTTTGTGAAGGAGGGCCTCGCCCTCCTGTTGTGCGACGCACCCACCCACCCCGATGATCAGAGAAGGGTTTCTCCTCTTGAGTTCCTTAAAACGTCCCAGCAGGCTGTATACCTTCCGCTCGGCCTTTTCGCGGATGCTGCACGTGTTGATCAGCAGGAGATCCGCGTCCGACGGATCATCCGCCTGCTCGTATCCCATGGGTGCCAGGATCTGGGCGATTTTGGCGGAATCGTAGTCGTTCATCTGGCAGCCGAAGGTGCTGATGTGAAACCGAATGCTCATAATTGACGGATGATCGGATCGCTTGAATCTCGGGTATCAAATCGGATTGAAGTTTCGCGAGCGGCCGCTTCCGCGGCCGTCCCGCCCGTGTATGCGTCCTTTAAAAAAAATGCTATCAGGTTCGAAGGTTGATTTCAAACTGAATTGCGAGACGCTGCGTGTCCAAATAACACTTGCTATTTGGCTCGGTATGGGATTTATTGCCGACTTGAAACTTGGCGGGCTGATGAAAAACAGCCTTGCGGGCGGCCTGCTGAGAATGAGAGCCGCTGGAGCCTCCATCATAGCCAATGAGCAGCCCGTTGAAAAACAGCATTTCGGGCAGGCTGTTCAAAAATGATGAGATGCAAGGCGCGCGAATCCTGAGGAATGAGGCGTACAACCCGTACGCCGCAATGACGAAGGGTGAAGCGTCACGCCAAAGGCGTGAAAGCAGATCGCGTTTTTCAACAGCCTGTTAGAGTCGCCGGTGTATCCTGCCCATGATACCTCTCAGGGACGAAAACCCGACACGGACACTGCCGGCCGTCACCTTGACGCTGCTGGCCGTGAATGTTGTCACGCATCTGTACCAGATGACGCTCGATCCCAAGCTCTCATGGGTGTTTCTTCACCAATTCGGTGCGATTCCGTATGAACTCGTTCATTCCCGCTCCATCGGAGCCGTCACGCTGGAGAGCCCGGTCCCCCGGTATCTGACGTTGCTGACTTCCATGTTCGTCCATGGAGACGTCTTTCATCTGGGAGGCAACATGCTCTACCTGTGGATTTTTGGAAACAACGTGGAAGACGTGTTCGGGAAGGGGCGGTTCATCCTCTTCTATGTGCTTTGCGGGCTGGCGGCTTCGGCTTCGCATGTGCTGATCAACATGGATTCCCGTGTGCCCATCGTGGGGGCCAGCGGAGCCATTGCGGGAGTGCTCGGAGCGTATTTCGTTTTATTTCCCAATGCAAAAGTGACCACGCTGGTGGTCGTGTTCTTTTTTATCCGTTTGATTCAGATTCCGGCGAGCCTGGTGCTGGGGATCTGGCTCGTTCTCCAAATGCTGAGCGCGGCGTCCAATCAACCGGGCGTGGCCTGGTTCGCGCATATCGGGGGATTCCTGGCCGGAGTGTTCCTGGTGATGGTCTTCCTTCCTCGAAGGAAGCCGTTTGGACGCTGATGGTTTCCGCGGTGCGGTGCAGGACGCCGGTTCCGGGACGGGGAGATGTCTCCATGGGGATCCGGACGAGGGCGGGGCTTGGGCCGGCCGGAGCGGCGTATACCGGCCGAGATTTCAATCGGGTTTGCCGGGCCGGAGGGGATTGGATGGGATTCCAACGTCCGGGCCATGCGGTTGGGCCGGAGCCGGCCGGATAGGGATGTCCTGTTTCAGAATCTCGATCAGTTCAGCCCATTCGGGCTCACGCCCGGGGGCCACGGAGACTTGGACGAGTGCGGGACCGGGATCCAAGGTGGTGATGATACCCAGGCCGTCGTATCCTTCCAGGATGAACTTCAGGAAGGCGAGATCGCTCGAAGGGATCCAATAGGTGCGCCGGGACATGTGAGAGTCCGCCATGGTGACCGCTTTCGCCGAAACCGGAATGGAAGGTCGCCGGCTGGAAGCCGGAAACGGTGACAAGCCGTGTTGAGGATGATCTCCTCGGCTGGACGCTATTACGAAAACAGCTTATCATAATCAGTCATTGAGATGCATGCGATAAAGACCAAAACGGCCATGGAAAAAACGGATTCCGATTCCAGTTCCCCCGTCCGCATATTGGTTGTGGACGACGAGCCCGATGTCCGCGAAGTGATCAGCGACATCGTGGAGAGCTTCGGCTACGAGGCGTCTTCGGCCTCCGGAGGCGAGGAGGCCCTCTCTATGGTGAACCGGGAGCGGTTCGATCTGGTTGTTACGGACATTCAGATGCCGGGCATCAGCGGGATCGATTTGATTGAACGCATTCACCGGTCCCGTCCGGAAATCGATCTGATCGCCGTGACGGGTTTCAACATGGAGTACTCGTACACGGACGTGATCCGGCTGGGGGCCAGCGACTTCATCACCAAGCCCTTGAACGTGAACGAGTTTCAGGCCAAGATCCACCGAGTGCTCCGGGAACGTCGTATGAGGGCCGACCTGGAGCGGCTCACGTTCCGGGATGAACTCACGGATCTCTGCAACCGGAGGTACTTCAATCTGAAAGGTTTGGAGGAAGTGGCCCGGGCTCACAGGCAGGAATATCCTCTGTTTCTTATCCTGATCGATATAGACCATTTCAAGAAATACAACGATCACTTCGGACATCAGGCCGGAGACAGGATACTCAAACAGCTGGCTGAAGTGATTCATATCTCCGTCCGGAACGACGTGGACAGCAGCTTTCGATACGGGGGAGACGAATTCGGCGTTCTGGTTCCGCAGGTGAGTTGCATTCAGGCCCAATGCGTGGCCGAACGGCTGCGCCGGAAGTACCTCGAGTTGGTGGACCGGGAAGATACTTCCCTGAGCTTGGGAGTGGCCGAGTCCATGGACACCGGACTGGGACCCGAGAGCGATCTCAGGGTGCTGATCCAGCATGCGGACAAAGCGCTTTATGAGTCCAAGAGGGGGGGCGGCAACCGGGTTACTCTGTATTCAGGCGACAAGGCGGATTGAATCCGGCTCACGGATGATCCCGCCCGGCGTATCCATTGGGTTGCTTTCGCGCTTGGAATCTTTTTGCAGCACCGGGGGATTTCCATGAAAACGAGTTTAGGCGTCCTGGTTTTTGTAACGGTTATCGGAGCGTGGTTTCTTACGGAAGCCGCGCCGGGAGAGGGGGCCCGTATGTTGGAGTCCACTCGGCGGGACCAACAGGAAGTGGCCGTGACCATCTACAATGAGGATCTCGGCCTGGTGAAGGACCGAAGGCGTGTTCGATTGGAGAGGGGCCTGTTCCTGATGGAATTCAAGGACGTGGCAAGCCGGCTGGACCCCACCTCCGTGTATCTCAAATCCCTTACACATCCTGGAGAGCTGTTCATCCGGGAACAGAATTATGAGTTCGACGTGATTACTCCGGGCCGCCTTCTGGAAAAAAGCGTGGGTCGGAAGGTGGTGTTGGTGGAAACCCGCGAGGAAGACGAGGGCGAGCTGCGCACGGAAGCCGTCCTGATTTCCGTGAACTCAGGGGAAACCTATCAAATCGGGGATGAAATCCACCTGGGTCACCCGGGACGCGTCGTGCTTTCGGAATTGCCGCCGGAACTTCGCGCGCAGCCGACGCTGGTGTGGTTGCTGGAGAACGTCGGGGACCGTGAACAAACGGTGGAGGCGTCCTATTTGACCCGGGGTCTTTCCTGGCGTGCGGATTATGTGGGAGTGCTGAGTGCGGATGAGCGCTCCATGGGTCTAACCTGCTGGGTGACCATCCGGAACGAATCAGGCGGCGCCTATGAGGATGCGCAGGTGAAACTCATTGCCGGCGAAATCCACAGGGCTCGCGACGTGGGACGCCGGGAGGCGGCCATGGCGATGCGGGCTGAACCGGCGGCTCCCCAGTTCGAGGAGCAGGCCTTCTTCGAATACCATATGTACGCGCTGAACCGCCCCTCCACCATCAAAGAGAACCAGATCAAGCAGTTGGCTCTGCACACCGTGGAGAACGTGCCCCTGAAAAAACGGTTTGTGTATCGCGGTCCGGGCCGTTTCTGGGGAGGGAAAGCCCCCGGGTCCGGTACGGAAAACCCCGTTGTGGAAGCCGTCTTCAAGAACGACGTTCCAAGCAATCTGGGAATACCGCTTCCCCAAGGCACGTTCCGAACGTACAAGCCGGACGCGGATCAGGCGCTTCAGTTCATCGGAGAAGATCGCGTCGAGCATACGCCCAAAGACGAAGAAGTGACCCTGCGTTTAGGGAAGGCCTTCGACATTGTCGTGGAAAGAACCCAGACGGATTTCAGATCCAGGGACAAGAGCTTTCAGGAAAGCGTGGAAATCCAGGTGCGCAACCGGAAGAGCGAATCCGTCACGGTCCTTTTGGAGGAAACCCTGAGAGGGGACTGGCAGATCATTCGGGAAAGCCACACGCACACCCGAAAGGATGCGTTCACCATCGCGTACCAGGTTGATCTGGCCCCCGGAGCATCGGACACGGTGGCATACACCGTGCTTTCTCAGCAGTAGCAGGCCGTTGAGAAACGCGATCTGCGTCGTTGGGCTTCATCCTATCCGCCTGTGCGTCCCACCTGTCTGCGTACAGTCACGTACAGTCACGCACAGGCAGGCGCAGACAGGCGTCATTGCGGCGTACTGTAGGTACGCCTCATTCCTCAGGATTCGCGCCCGCCTTGCATCTCATCGTTTTGTACCGGCCTGCCCGCAATACGGTGTATCAACGGGCTGGTGGGAGGGGTGGACAGTGGTCGCCCGAGGATGGTTCTCGAACCGGTCGCCTGCAAGGTGCGCCGTATCGATCCTGAGGAAGCGGTTCGAATCGTTTCGGAAGTTCCGGCCGGGGGTAAAGGGGGATCTTTTGCACCGGAAAGTGTTCAGGAGGTCGAGGATTTTCTCGATTGAAAGAACAGACAGGGGGCTCCGGAACTGGATCGCACGGCAATGCAGGGGAGTTGCCGGGATTTTATGTTGAAGGCGCGGCAACCGTAAGGAAAAGAAGGTTGCCAGGTGACATAGAAACTCACGCATTGATAACAGGGCGTGATATTTTTCCTTCCCATGACGGAACGTCCATTGCCCGCATCGGGCGGTGCGAGACCCCGGCGGAAGGGTTTGCCGGGATCTCCGGGCTCCGTCGCCTCGGGAACACGGCGACACCCTTGCAAGCGCACTCTCTTCACAGGGATTTCGAGAGCCCTATGACCGGGTGACGAATTCCGCGATGCGCATCGATTTTCCAGCGGGTCCGCCCACCCTCCCGTCCGTTCTCCGGAGGGATTCCGGCACTCCGGCTCAGGCTGAAAGCCTGGAGGCCAACTGGGCGACCCTTCTTCCGAGCTTTGCCGCGTTTTCCTCGGCCTGTGCGTCCGGTTTCCCTACGCACGCCGTTCCATAATGGCCCGTGGCGTCCATGGGATCACCCACAATGATCATGCCATAGATCAACAGGGCCTGCAGGATTCCCATCAAGGTTGTTTCCTTACCCCCGGAAGCGTCCCCGGACGTGGTGAATGCCGCGCCCACCTTACCTTCCATTTTTTTCCGGACACCCACGAATCGATCGAACACGGATTTCAACTCAGCGGTCATACCGCCGAAATACACCGGAGATCCCGCGAGAATTCCCGCGGAATCCAGGAAGTCTTCCTTGGTCACCTGGTCCGTGTGTTTCAGCAACGCTCGTGCGCCATCGACCTGCTCGACTCCTCGGGCTACGGCCTGGGCCAGTTTTTCCGTGTTTCGCGTCTTGGAATAATAGAGCACCAGGATCTGCATGGGAATCCTCCTTGGTGAATAAGTTCGCCCCCAAACTCCGCGGTTTGCGGAGAAAAAACCCGCCGGCGGGCGGGTTCTCTGCAACTCTGGGGAAAACGTTACACCGCGTCGCTCTTGGGCGGCGCGCTTTCCGTCTTTCCCGAAGTCCCCTCTGTGGAGGTTTCGTTCTTCTGCGGTTTGGCTGCGGGAGTCGATCCGGGAGATTTACGCGCGTAATCGGATACGTACCACCCGCTGCCCTTGAGATGGAAGGAGCTGTGTGAAACAAGCTTCTTCACCGGGCCGCCGCAATGGTCACAACTACCCAGCGGAGCGTCCGAAAAACGCTGCCAAGCCTCTGTAATCTTTCCACATTCGAGACATTCATACTCATAGATGGGCATGGTCCGTACCTCATGGTCAAGAATTTTCTTTTATAATACGAGCGATGGAAAATTTGTCAAGAGCCCTGGGGGAAAAAGCCCGGGTTCTCGAAATGCCTAAAGTGTATGAGGGATGTGGACGGAAACCTGTCATTTCCACGCCGTATCTGTCGCACCGGTGTTCCCGGAACGGAGCGCGAATCTGCTTGACCCGGTTCAAGGGTGTTTTAAGATAACGCTCAAAAATGCGAAGGAGCGACCGTTTATGATCCATCTGCTCAAGCAACTCCACGTGGCGGTGCCTTTTGACGATCTGGCGGGAAAATACCTGGATCTTGTGCTGGAGAACGGCGTATCGCCCGAAATCGGACTGCGGGCGGAGGTTCTGGATGCCTTTGCCGACGAGGATTTTGTAAGAATATCCGAGAAGTTGAAACGGCGTGGTCTCCGGACCACCCTGCATGCGCCGTTCGTCGACCTGCATCCGGCTTCCGAAGATCCCGTGATACGGGACGGCTCGCGGAGTCGGCTCATGCGGGCGTTCGAATTGCTCGACGTATTCACTCCCCGTTCCGTGGTATGTCATCTGGGTTTCGATCCCAGGCTGCATATGGAGGATCTGGATGCCTGGGTGAATCGCTGGGTGGGATTTATGGAAGTGTGTCTGCCCCTGTTCGAAAAACGCGGAGTACCCATCATGATCGAGAATACGTTCGAATGGGACACCGAGGTATTTGAGCGGATTTTCGAAGCGGTGCCTTCCCCCTTTCTGGGTTTCTGCCTGGACACCGGCCACTGCCTGGCTTTCGGCAAACTGCCTTGGCAGGAGTGGGTGGAAAGACTTCATGGAAGACTGGGACAGCTTCACCTGCATGATAATTCCGGGGCGTATGACGATCATCAGGCGGTGGGGCAGGGACGCTTTCCCTTCCGGCCTTTCCTGGCTCGCTTGGCGGAATTGAATCTCAGGCCTCTCGTTACCCTGGAGGCGCACCGGGAGGATTGGGTTTGGATCAGTTTGAAAAACCTGTCGGAAATGTGGCCCTGGTCTGATGACGGCGAAACCTGATCGCCGCGGGACTCTCCTGATGGAATACGGGGCGATGTCCTACAAGAAATAGAGGCGATCATCCACGGAAGGCTGTTCTTTGCGCATTGCGGCCCGGGAACGGCTTTCCGCTACGAAGGGCTCTTCCTCCGAAAGGTCCCCCAGTTCCTCCTCGAGAGCCTCCGGGTCCTCCCCCTTTTCCAGGCGGTGCAGGGCTTCCTCGAAGCGCGGTCCCAGTTGGAGTCCCGTGGCCTCGGAAAACTTGCGCATCAGTCGGGCCGCCTGGCGCGGATCGTCTTCGTTTACGGACTCCGCTTCCTGAGCGAGATGCTCCATGGCCCTTTCGAGTCGGGACTCGTCCATGTCGGGCATGCCCGTTTCCTCCCGGTCGCTCTTGCGGGGAGTGGAAAACCGGCTCATTCTTCTCTCGAGCACCGATTTCCCACATTGGGGGCACAAAGGTCGGGCTTCGGTGTTCACCGTAGCGGAGAAAAAATTGAACATGCGATGGCATGGGGCGCAATAGAATTCGTAAATGGGCATGGAACCTCCCCCAACAGGCCGTTGAAAAACGGTATTGCGGGCAGGCCGGTGCAAAACGCGATCAACGGCCTGCTAACCTCAACGGTTCCTTTCCAGAAAACCGTTTGCTCCGAGGCCGCGTAACGGAAACCTCGGACCGTGCGTCTCTTTCAACGGTGCGATGCCGTGACGGCCCCGGGGTTTGCCCCGGAGCGCACCATGGAGTAAACTATAATTTGGATGTGTATGCAAGTGTTCCCCTTGGGCGATGCAGGGAAACCGTTGCCTGTTCCCCCATGGACGCAGTGGACGCCGGATGCGGATGGGATTAGAATGACGTTTCATATATACTGGCCGCGCCATGTCCAACCTCAGCTGAACCCGAAACCGGAGGTCGCCGTGTGTCTCAAGTGCAGCGCTCCACCGAACCGTTACTACGTCCAGGATTGCGCTACCGGCCTGCTCGTTTGCGAAGAATGCGGGTTCGCCGTCCGCCGAATCACCGGGGAGGCTCTTCAAACCGGAGACTATATCTGGATCTTGAATGCGGACTGGCCCGAATTTCACTCCTTCGAGGAATTGTTCGGAATCATGGTGGGCTCCGATCATCCCATGCCCGCTTTTATCCAATACGGCATGATTCCATCCCGGGTACTGACGGCCGTGCTGGATATGGCATTCCGGCAGGTTCCGGATGTTCATTGACGGGCCCTGTCCCTTGAGGGACAGGCGGGTTTCCCGCCGGAACGACGGGCGCCGACGACCTCCTCCACACATCAGTATTCGATGCCTTCCCGGGCGGGAATACCGCGTCGATAGTAATGTTTCAGCTCTTTCAGTTCAGTGATGCGGTCCACGTGTCGAGCTATATCGGGATGCAGGTTTCTTCCCGTCAGAATCAGGTGGGTGCGGGCGGGTTTGAGCCGTATGAACGAGATCACTTCTTCCGGTGGAATGAGTTTAAACCACACCGCCATGTTGATTTCATCCAGGATGATGAGTTCATACAGGCTCCGTTCCATGACTTCTTTGGCCAGTAACAAGGCGCGGCAAGCCATGACGGAGTCCAGCGGATCCCGTCCTTTCTTCTTGAGAATGTACCCTTTTCTGCCTACGGGCAGGAACACCAAATTGAGGGGAAATCGGTTCATGAGCAGTTGTTCGCCCTTGCGCAGGGCGGGTTTCATGAACTGCATGATGAAGACACGCTGGTCGTTGAGCAGAGCGTTCAACGCTTCTCCCAGCGCCGTGGAGGTCTTTCCCTTGCCATTGCCTGTATAAACACGGATGGTTCCGGACATGTGCTTCTTTCCGGGACGAACGACCTGGGTCCTTGCCGGTGTTCATCCCTCCGATGGTGATTCAGGCCGCGGCGAGCGGACGGGAAAACGCCGCCCTCCGGCGGGCAAGAACCGTCTTGGCCCGGGAACGGCCGGACCGGCCTAAACCACGGGGACGATGAAACGCCCGTGATGATACTCGAAGGAAGCTCGGGGATCAATAGAAGGTTTGGGCCCCCTTGGGTCCTTGGGAGGAAAGAGCCGTGGGCGCGATCATCACGCTCACCACGGATTTCGGTACGGCGGACGGCTATGTGGGCGCCATGAAAGGGGTGATTCTGACCCTGTGCCGCCGAGTCACGGTGGTGGACATCACTCATGACATACCGCCTCACGATGTTTGGAGTGGGGCGCTGACTCTATTGACGTGCGCCGGGTATTTTCCCGAAGACGCCATCCATATAGGCGTTGTGGATCCGGGTGTGGGATCGGGACGGAGGGCCATGGCTGTGCGCACGGACCAAGGCGTTTTTGTGGGACCTGACAACGGGTTGTTCACTCTGGTGATGGACCGATGGGGCGTGTCGGAAGCGGTTCACCTGGAACGGGCTTCCTTTTTTCTACCGCGTGTCAGCCCCACTTTTCACGGGCGGGACGTGTTCGCCCCCGTGGCGGCGCACCTGGCCCTGGGCGTTCCTTTGGAACACATGGGTTCGCCGCTCGATCCGCCGGTTCGGCTGGAGATCCCGGAACCTCTCGGAGAACGAGACCAGATCCGGGGGCAGGTGATTCATGTGGATCGCTTCGGAAACCTGATTACCAATATTCAGGAGTGGCGCCTGGCGGGTATCCCGTCGAAAGACGTGATAGTGGAATGGCATGGGGTGCGTATTCATGGTCTGAGCACGGCGTATGCGGATGTGCGGGAGGGGGCCTTTCTGGCGCTGGTGGGGAGCGCCGGCATGATCGAAATTTCGAGAAACCGGCGAAGAGCGGACGAGAATGCGGGCGGTGTCCGGGGCGCCTCCGTGGTCGTATCCTGGACGGCACGCTGAACGTGCCGGATAGCAGGCTGTTGAGAAACGCGATGCGCTTCGTTGCGCTTCATCCTTCGTCATTGCGGCGTACTGGCTGTACGGCTCATTCCTGAGGATGGTCCGAACCGCCTTTTCGAATCGTATCTTTCCCGCGGACATCCGGAAGAGCGGTCCGGAAAACTATTGACGCGTTGCGGAGGACGCGGTAGGGTAAAATGAGTGAGCGTTCAGTCGGATGCGAACTTCGAGAAACGTGATGATCAAGAAGAAAACCATCCCCACATTGGTCAAAGACCCCCACCTCGTGGAGAAACGCCGCGCTCAAATCGTACGGGCCGCGGTCGGCCTCTTTATTGAAAGAGGCTTCCATAAGACCACCACCCGTGAAATCGCCCGGGCTTCCGGAATGAGCATCGGGAGCCTCTACGAATACTTCAAATGCAAAGAGGACGTTCTGTACCTGGTGTGTGACACCATTCATAACGCCGTACAGGAACGACTCGAAGGGAGCCTCCAGGAGGACGGAAGCGGAAAGGACGCCATTGTTCGGGCTATCCATGGGTACTTCCAGGTGTGCGATGAAATGGCCGACATGGTCTTGCTCATCTACCAGGAAAGCAAGTCTCTGCCGGCCGATTCCCTCCGGTATGTACTGGAAAACGAGGAACGCATCACCCGGATGTTTCGAAACCTGCTGGAACGAAGCGTGGAAAGCGGCGCCCTGCGCATCCGCGACGGCGGAACCCTGAGTCTTCTGGCCCACGACATTACCGTCTTGGGGCATATGTGGACCTTCAGGAGATGGTCGTTGCAGCATGCCTTCCGATTGGAGGAATATACCAGGATCCAAACCGAACTCATTCTCAAATTCGTGGAATGACCATGACGGGGGAGAATCGGCGGACGGAGACCCCGCCGCCGCTGTTGAGATTCCCGGCAAGGTCCTTGTCCATGACCATCGGAGGAACGGTTTATGACCGACATCAGGGAAGTATACAGACCCCAATATCCAGTCCGGGTGGTAACCGCCGCCTCGCTGTTCGACGGTCACGACGCTTCCATCAACATCATGCGCCGCATCATGCAGGCGAGTGGAGCGGAAGTCATTCACCTGGGGCACAACCGCTCGGTGGATGAAATCGTGGCCGCTGCCATTGAAGAAGACGCCCAGGCTATCGCCGCAAGTTGCTACCAGGGAGGCCATCTGGAGTTCTTTAAGTATATGAAGGACTTGTTGAGAGAACGGGGGGCCGATCATATCCGAGTTTTCGGTGGGGGCGGCGGGGTGATCGTGCCTGAAGAAATACGGGAACTGGAGGCCTATGGAATCACCCGGATCTATTCCCCGGAACATGGCCGTAAAATGGGATTGCAGGGGATGATCAACGAGCTGCTGCAGGAGGCGGATCAGCCCGTCACGGACGGTCTGCCGGATTTGACGCCCGAAACCCTGACGCCTGCGCGAAAACTCCACGTGGCCCGGATGATCAGTCTTATGGAATACGGTTTGACGCAGGGAAACGGCCGCATCGAGGATCTGCGCCGGCGATTTCGCGAGGGCGCGGCGGGTTCGCATTCCCCCGTTTTGGGGATCACGGGTACCGGCGGCGCAGGCAAATCGTCGTTGACGGATGAACTCATTCTTCGATTTCTCTATGATTTTCCGGACAAGACCGTGGGTATTCTAGCCGTCGATCCTACGCGGCGCAAAAGCGGAGGAGCGCTGCTGGGAGATCGCATCCGCATGAACGCTATCAACGACAAACGCGTGTACATGCGCTCCCTGGCCACACGAAAGTCGCGCACCGAGTTGTCGGAAGTGTTGCAGGAGGCGCTCTGGGTGCTGAAGTGCGCCGGATTCGACCTGATCATCGTGGAGACCGCCGGCATCGGACAAGGAGACGCGGCCGTGGCCGAACTGGTGGATTTCTCTCTGTATGTCATGACCAGCGAATTCGGTTCCCCTACCCAGTTGGAAAAGATCGACATGCTGGATTTCGCGGATCTCGTCGCCATCAACAAGTTCGAACGGAAGGGTTCCGAGGATGCGCTGCGGGATGTACGGAAACAATACCAGCGGAACCACAAGCTTTGGGATCAACCCTTGGAAACGATGCCCGTGTACGGCGCCATAGCGGCCAAGTTCAACGACGACGGCGTCACCGCTCTGTATCACGGCATCCTGGAACTTGTGGAACGCAAAAAGAAGACGCGTTGGGAGAGTCGGCTTCCCCGGTCCCAGGACAAGAAATCGTCCAGCAAAACCATCATTGTCCCGCCGGAACGGACGAGATATCTATCGGAGATCTCCGCCACCGTCCGCAGATATCACCGGGAGACGGAAGAGCAGTGCGCGGCGGCCCGAAAGGCATGGGCGCTTGGGGAGGCGTTGAGCCTCGTGGAGGAGAGACTGGAGAGGGAGGGTAAGTCGGCCCTGGAATTACTGAAAGCGGAACTCAGGCAGTCCGAACTCCTGTTGACGCGGGAATCCTTACGGCTCCTGGAAGAGTGGCCCGGTCTTCTGGAGACATACGGGGCCGGAGAGTTCGTCTATCAAGTACGGGATCGGGAGGTTCGAGTTCCTCTGTTCACATCGAGCCTGGCCGGGAAACGGATCCCCAAGGTGGCCTTGCCCCGGTTCAAGGACCCCGGAGAGATTCTGCGATGGCTTCGGGAAGAGAACGTACCCGGGCGGTTTCCCTTCACGGCGGGCGTGTTCCCTTTAAGGCGCATGGACGAACAACCCACCCGCATGTTCGCGGGGGAAGGAGATCCGGCTCGAACGAACCGCAGGTTCAAGTATCTTTCGAGGGACAGCGAATCCAAGCGTCTCAGTACCGCCTTCGATTCCGTCACCCTCTATGGCCAGGACCCGGATATCCGTCCGGACATCTACGGCAAAGTGGGTAATTCCGGGGTAAGTGTGTGCACGCTCGACGATATCAAAGTGCTTTACAGCGGCTTCGATCTGTGTGCGCCCAATACGAGCGTTTCAAAGACCATCAACGGCCCCGCGCCCATCATGCTGGCCATGTTCTTCAATGCAGCCGTCGATCAACAGGTGGAACGGTTTCAGGAGGAACACGGGAGACTCCCCACGAGGGAAGAAACGGACCGAATTCGGGCCATGGTGCTGAAGAACATCCGCGGGACCGTGCAGGCGGATATTCTGAAAGAAGACCAGGGACAAAACACCTGCATTTTCTCCATCGAATTCGCCATACGCATGATGGGCGACATTCAGGAATATTTTATCGAGCATGAGGTGCGGAATTACTACTCCGTTTCCATATCCGGATACCACATCGCGGAAGCGGGGGCGAATCCCGTGAGCCAGTTGGCGTTCACCATGGCCAACGGGTTTACTTACGCGGAGTATTATTTGAGCCGGGGCATGCACATCGACGATTTCGCACCCAACCTGTCGTTTTTCTTTTCCAACGGCATGGATCCGGAGTACACGGTAATCGGCCGCGTGGCGCGCCGCATTTGGGCCATCGCTATGCGGGACCTTTACGGCGGATCCGACCGGGCCCAGAAGCTCAAGTACCACATTCAGACCTCGGGCCGTTCCCTGCACGCCCAGGAGGTGAATTTCAACGATATACGCACCACCCTGCAGGGGTTGTGCGCTATCTACGACAACTGCAACTCGCTGCACACGAATGCGTACGACGAGGCCATCACCACCCCCACGGAAGAGTCCGTGCGGCGGGCGCTGGCCATCCAGATGATCATAAACCAGGAATGGGGTCTGGCGAAGAATGAAAACCCCTACCAGGGCAGTTTCATTGTGGAAGAACTCACCCGCCTCGTAGAAGAGGCCGTGCTGGAGGAGTTCGACCGGCTGACCGACCGCGGCGGCGTACTGGGTGCTATGGAGACGGGGTATCAGCGGAGCAAGATCCAGGAGGAATCCCTGTACTATGAATTGAAAAAGCACTCCGGGGAGCTGCCCATTGTGGGAGTGAACACCTTCAGAAACCCCAGGGCTCACGTGGACGAAGACGAGGATCTTTGTCTGGTGGAGCTTTCCCGGGCCACGGAGGAGGAAAAGCGGAATCAGCTCCGACGGTTGAAGGAGTTTCAGGAGAGACACCGCGCCGAGGCTCCGGAGGCCTTGGAACGCCTGAAGAGGGTGGCGTTGGACGGAGGCAACGTCTTTGCCGAGTTGATGGATACGGTGCGGGTGTGTTCCCTGGGCCAGATATCCAGGGCTCTCTTTCAAGTGGGCGGCCAGTACCGCAGAAGCATGTAAGTGGCGGCGTGTCGAAATCATCCGGACCGGGAAGCGCTCCTGGTCTGCCAGAAGCACCGGACCGGTCTGTGCGGGGAGTGCGTGCGTTCGGGTCCCAAGTGCGTGGATCCGCACACGTATTGTACGTTTCGCACCTCCTGCGTCATTCATGAACTCATGAAGGAGCAGAGGCGCCAAACGGCGCGGACGGGTTGAGTCTCTCTGGAGAGCCGTTGTGGATGTTCTGAAGCAGGCGCCGTACCACATCCGTGTGAAGTCGATGGGGATGTGGGAAGTCCGTTCACCGGGGTTCATGCGGAAACCATCGTTCCTTGCGTCGTCGATGGGACCGCATGACGGAACGTTTCGGACGTTCCTTCGGTTTCCGATCCATCGGTGTCCCGGTTTCTCCCGGCGCCGTGCAGGTTGGTTTGAAATTCCTGTAACAGCCTGTGGATACACAGGGTTGCCGTCAAGAAAGGAAGGTTCATGACCGTTCGTGTTCGTTTCCTGCCCAGTGGATTGGAAGTGGAAATCGAGAAAGGTCGTACGTTGCTGGAGGCCGCCATGCTGGCGGGAGTCCACCTTAACGCCTCCTGCGGAGGAGCGGGAGTATGCGGCAAATGCCGCGTGATCCTGGACCGTGGAGAACTCGATTCGGAGCAGGGCCCGTTCCTGTCCGATTCGGAATACGCCGCGGGGGTGCGGCAGGCCTGCATTTCACGGGTGCTCGAAGACACCGAAGTGCACGTACCTCCCGAAGCTTTCCTGGACAGTCGAACACTGAACCTGATCTCCACATCGAAAGATGCGCACCGGGCCATACGGGACATCGGTGTTCGAGACCTCATGGCCGAGAACCGGTTTCATCCGCCCATTCAGAAACTGCGGGTGGAAGTGGTTCCCCCGTCCATCGAGGACCAGTCCAGTGATCTGACCCGGTTGCTCAATGCCCTGGCGGAACAACATGACGTTCACAACGTGGAAGTTGAGTTTGAGGTGATCCGCGTGTTGCCCAGGGTAGTGCGCGAGGCGAATTTTGTCGTCACGGTCACCGTGGCGATTTCTCCTCGTCCGGAGTATCCGAGAGTGAACCTGCTCAAAGTGGAGCCCGGCGATCGATCGGAGGCCAACTATTGCGCCGCCGTGGATGTGGGGACCACCACGGTATGGGGCGCCCTCATCAACGTGGCCACGGGGGAGGTCGTGGCCGAACATGGCGAGTACAACAGCCAGATGGGGTATGGAGAGGACGTGATCTCACGGATCAACTACGCGTCTCGGCCCGGCGGTCTCCGGAAGATGCAGGAACTCGTGACGGCCACCATCAATTCGGTGCTGGATCACCTGGTATCCAGCGTCGGTCTCTCCGTTCGGGACATTACGCGTATCAATCTAGCCGGAAACACGACCATGACTCAACTGCTGTTGGGGGTGAATCCGCAGCATATACGGCTCCGTCCTTATGCGCCCACGGCCAATTTCTATCCTCCCGTACGGGCCGTGGATTTGGGAATCCACGCGGAACCGGATGTGCAGGCCGCTCTGTTTCCCTGTATTGCGGCGTACGTTGGGGGCGATATCGTGGCCGGCGTCATCGGTTCGGGAATGTATCGATCGGAACAGGTTTCGCTGTTTGTGGATTTGGGAACCAATGGCGAGATCGTTATCGGGAACCGGGACTGGATGACCTGTGCGGCATGTTCGGCGGGTCCGGCTTTTGAAGGAGGCGGTATCAAACACGGTATGCGCGCGGCGCGCGGGGCCATCGAGGAGGTGATGATTCATCCCAAGACCTTCGAGCCCATGATCATGACCGTGGCCATGGCCAAGCCCAGAGGCATTTGCGGTTCCGGCCTGATCAACGCCGTGGCCGCCATGCTCCGAGTGGGCATCATCAACGGCAGAGGCAAATTCAATCCGGACCTTCCCACAAATCGTATCCGCGAAGGAGACGGGGGATTCGAGTATGTGCTGGTGACGGCGGAAAACGCGCGTTCAGGCCAGGACATCGTTTTGACGGAGATCGATATCGACAACCTGCTTCGAGCCAAGGGAGCCATGTTCGCCGGATATCTCACGTTGTTGGAAGGCGTGGGCCTGCGCATGGAGGATCTGGAGCGGGTCGTCATCGCCGGAGGTTTCGGATATCACGTCAATATCGAGAACGCCGTGACCATAGGTCTGTTCCCGGAACTGGAAATGCATCGGTACGAATTCATCGGCAACGGCTCCCTTCTAGGAGCGAAACTGACTTCGCTGTCCAACGAAGTACGCATGGAGGTCAAGGAAGTGGTGGCTAAGATGACGAACTTCGAACTCAGTGAAAATCCAAAGTACATGGACTATTACGTGGCGAGCATGTTTTTCCCGCATACCGAAGAGAAGTATTTCCCTCGGACATACAGACAACTCTGGAGCCGGGATGGGAAGGTTGCCTGACGAACCGCGGGCTCCTGGGATGTTTCCCTTCTGCGGATCGGACCAGGGATCCGCGTTTGAAGGTCATTGTCCCCCTCAACCGGCCTGCATGGGTCCGGGTCGTGTGGAGTGACAACGCGGATGACGCACATATCCAGCCTGGCAGAGGCAAAAGACCGGGTGGAAGTTCTTCGGGGAGAAATCCGCAGGCATGATCACATGTATTACGTGCTGAATCGCCCGGAGATCTCCGACCGGGAGTACGACCTGCTACTGAAGGAACTCGAGGAGTTGGAGGAGCGTTTCGGTTTGGTTTCCCCGGAATCGCCCACCCAGCGCATCGGAGAACGACCCCGGGATGAATTCAAAAAGATGGAACACATGGCTCCGCTGCTCAGCCTGGATTCCGTATTGGAGGAGGGAGGACTCCGTCGATTCGTGGAACGGACGGAGAAGTTTCTGGGGAGAACGACGGCATTTGTCGCGGAGCCCAAGTTCGACGGTCTTTCGGTGGAGCTGGTATACGAAGAGGGGAAATTCACCCGGGGCGGCACCCGGGGAGACGGTCTGGTGGGCGAGGACGTGACGGAAAACCTGCGGACGATCCGCGCCCTTCCTTTGGTGCTCGGAACGGCGATACCCGTTCCCAAGCTGTTGTCCGTTCGGGCGGAGGTGGTCATGCCCCTGGAAGGGTTCAACCGATTGAACAGACAGTTGTTGGAGAACGGCAAGGAACCCTTCGCCAACCCCAGGAACGCGGCCGCGGGCTCTTTAAGACAACTGGACGCGCGAATCACTGCGTCCAGACCCCTGGACCTGTTCTGCTACGATATCCTCTGGGCGGAGGGCGGTGTGCCCGATTTTCACCGGGAGGACTTCGTACGCCTGGAGACATGGGGACTGCGTACGGAGCCTCACCGGAGGGTTTGCCGCTCTCTCCGGGAACTGCTGGACTTCCACGGGGAAATGGCTCGGAGCCGGGACGAACTTCCCTACGAGGTGGACGGCATCGTAGTTAAAGTGGATTCCAAGGCGGACCAGGCGGCCTTGGGGGTGCGCACGAAGAGCCCCCGATGGGCCGTGGCCTACAAGTTCGAACCCCGTAAAGAAGAGACGGTCATCCAGGACATTGCCGTGAGTGTAGGTCGTACGGGCATCCTGACTCCCGTGGCGCTTTTGAAACCCGTGGATGTGGGGGGAGTGACCATCAGTCGAGCCACGCTTCATAATCTGAGCGAACTAAGACGCAAGGATGTGCGGGTGGGGGACTCGGTGCGGGTGGCCCGGGCCGGGGACGTGATTCCGGAAGTGGTCGAGCGTATTCCTGTCGTCGGAGAGACTCGTTCGGAACCTTTTGAAATGCCCGTCCGCTGCCCGGTGTGCGGCGGCGAGGTGATCGTCCGGGGCGCCTTCCATGTGTGCGCCAACGAATTGTCCTGCCCGGCGCAAGTGAAGGGCGCCGTCAAGCATTTCGCATCCAGGGACGCCATGGATATCCGCGGCCTGGGTGAAAAGACCGTTGAGGTCCTCGTGGAGCGGGGTTACGTGAAAGACGTGGCGGATCTGTACGATCTCACGAAGGATCAGCTCCTGACTCTGGAGGGGTTTGCGGATCGTTCCGCGGAGAAACTCCTGGAAGCCGTCCGGCGTTCCCGGCAGACCACGTTGCCACGGTTCCTGTATGCGCTGGGGATCCCGGGAGTGGGAGTTCATGTGGCCCGGGTTTTGGCGGAGGCTTTCGGCTCCCTGGAGAGCATTCGAAAGGCTGGGCGGTCGAACCTGCAGTCGCTGCGCGAGATCGGCGCCGAAATCTCCGAAGCCGTGGTCGACTTTTTTTCGAACGAGAAGAACCGACGTGTCTTGGAGAAACTTCAACGCGCAGGAATTCGATGGGACGCCGGAATTCCGCGGGTTCGAACCGGCCTGGAAGGAAAGAGTTTCGTCTTTACGGGAAGTTTGGAAACGTTGACACGAGGGGAAGCCAAAGCACTGGTGGAGGCTCTGGGCGGTCGAGCGGCGTCATCGGTGAGTGCGCAGACGGACTACGTGGTGGCCGGAGAAAATCCGGGATCCAAACTGGAGCGGGCCCGGGAACTGGGAGTTACCGTCATCGGAGAAACGGAGTTCAAGAAACTGGCCGGAGCCCCCTGAACAGGGCCCCGACCCCAGTGAAGCCCTGGGAAAAGAGAGGAATCTCACGGCAAGCGTCCCGCCACGAATACTCCCCCCCATCGAGATGCACCCGGCGCCCGTAAACCGTGGAGCAAGAACAAAACACCCGCCCGTTGGGGGCGGGCGGGCGCCTTTTCAGAATTCGCGGTTCTGGTTTACCGGATTACGCAAACACGCTACATTTCTGTTATGCCGTTAAGTCACCCTGCCGACGTTGCCTGATTTCTCCGGAATGATGTTGTTCCATCCCTGGCGAACCTTGCGATCCCATCTTGGGGGGGTGGCCGGTCGGAAGATGCACAAGCATTCCAGAATCCCGTCTTCACTAGAACAGACCATTTTTCATGCAGGCTGGTTTAACAGTGATGGGATGGCCCAGCCCCTCTCGAAGGGGTATCATGGCGTAGACAAAAACGCATGAAGGAGGCCATCCCATCACTGTTAAGAAATCGGCAAACGGCCTCGGGAAGTTTAGCCTATTCGGGATACGCTTACCCTGTGCGGCGTAGTCCCTCCGTCACCGCGCGCGTTTGGAGTCGGCTCTCGAACCGTCTCTCCGAGGGAAGTCAGGATCGGATGTCGATGGACGGGAAAAGGCCCTCCTTGGGGCCGTAAGGATACGGTTGGAGAATGTAGAAACAGGCGAGACGGCTCTTTTGCGCGTGCCCCGCGTTTCGCACGCCGTCGAAGTACGCCCCGTTGGCATCCAGTATATGTTCGATCCGTTCCCGGAAAGCGCTGGTGAACGCCGCGCCGTTTCCGGTGAATCGCATGCGGCCTATCTCCAGGGTCCCCTCGACGTCGCTCAATTGGGACAGGGAAATGCCGTGCGTTTCCAAGTCCCGGCTGTTCGAAATATATCCCCATACTAGATGGTCCTCGGGAATCGCCACCGGTTCCTGCAGGTCTATAATGGTATGCGGCATCACGATGGATCCCTCCCCGATCCGCAGGGGCTGATCCGGCAACCCGCGAAGGAAGGAGTTAAAACCCACGAACACCTTCTCGTCGAGATGGGCATAGAGAATCTTCCCCCCGTGAGCCGTTACGTTAAAGCCGTCCAGATGGGAATGAATGATGCAACAATTCTCCTGTGCATTGGCTCCCTTGCCCAGCCACGAATCCTCCAGATAAGCACGCTGGGCGACCAGCACGTTCTTCCCGATGTGGGTTTCCCCGTGAAGGACGGAGTAGGGATTCACACATGCCCCCGGCGGTGCGCTCCCCGCGAGACACGAGCCCACCGCGTCAAAGGCCGGTTCGAAACGTTCTTTGAGGGATTCCATGAGATCCACCAAAATCCCCTGGGGTTTGGCTCCCGGTTTGGCGCGCACGTAACGCCCGAGAATCTCAGCGTCGTGCATGTAGTCAAAGGTGAAACGGTCCGTGTCCGTCAGGAAGATCCGGCCGGGCTCGATACGGGTGTCCGTCAGCTCACCGCTCTGAACATAGGCGTAGGCTCCGACCGTACTGGCTTTGCAGCAGGTATGGTCCACCGTGCTGAACGCATCGAGGAATACCCCTTCCATGGGTGATCCGTGAATGTTGGCGTGATCCATGGATACGGTGTTCAGAATGTAGAAACGCTCGGGATGCTCGGGAACGTGCGAATAGTTGTGAATCAGTGTTCTGTGGAGAAAGCTGTTGCGTATTACAATACGTTCATCACCGAACAAAGGAGACGCCAGATCCTTGTAGTGTAATACTTCTCCTCGGTTCTTGAGTTCGTCACCCCGCACATCCGTCTTATATAGGATGGAATCGTCTATAACACATCGTCCCTGTATGTAGCTGCCTGATATGCTTGATCGATTACATTCTATTCCGAATGAGTCATGGACCGATATGCAGTATAAGGCATAATATTGCGCTAGTTGGTCATGTGATAATAGGTCTCTTATATATACATCTACATTTAAGTTGATCTTCCTAAGATGGATATTCAGTCTTCCGACTATGCGTTCTACAACTTCATTTATTTCTTTCATGAAAATACCTCATAGCTTCGGCAGCCGTGTATCCTATCGTTTCTCACCGTTCTCCCTGAAATATTTTTCATAAACGGGCGCATGGAATCAACACGGACGCGGCAAGCACGTTTTTCTCCACCGCCCGACCACTTTGAGCGCCGTTGCCGGACCGTACAGGGGAACAGGCCGCCGGTATCCTCCGGCGGGACGATGTTTCCCGGTTTTCTGGAGTCCCTATCTAACAAAGCTCGTGTCGGGGATCAATGTCTTTCTTTCCCGGAACGGCGGACGACTTTCGCGAAACCGCGGGCAGGCATGTCTCATCAACAGGGGCGAAGCCCGTTTCGCTAAAGAGGAGTCCCTGTACACCCGAGGCTTCTCACCGTTCGAAGACCGAAGCCTGCACAGGTTGGGATGCGTAGTTTCCATGCACCACCGCATGGAGCGTAATCTTGGTCCGGCTCGCGAAACCGGCCGGCGCGCGTATCTCGAAGGATTCACCTCGGGAGTACGTGTATGGTTGTTCTTCCGGGAGATGGGAATAGGGGCCGTATCGGACTACGATGTAGTAGGAGCCGGAAGCGATGAGCCCTCCCCGGACGGCCGCGTTCGGAACGGTGATTTCGGCCACCCGTTGCTCCGTTCCGGCGTCGAAGATGCGGACTACGGCGTCCGCTCCGGATTTGTTTTCAAAATAGATCTCGTTGCCGGGTTCACTCCAGCCGGTGCGGCAGGCAAGAAGCGCCGCCAACAACACAGCGACCGTACACGGAATGAGCAACCGCATCGATTCCCTCCTTCTGTATCTTGTTGTGAAACGGAACCGGGGCCGTCGTTGGATCTCAACCTATCTGCAACGCAGGTTATATCTTGCTACAGTTTCACGTCCACAAACCGATCTCTTTGGTCAAGAGGCCGTTGAACAAGGGGATCCGCCATTCCGCCTTCGGAGTGGCTTGCATCGCATCGTTTTGCGCCGGCCTGCCCGCAATACCGTTTATCAACGGATTGTTAGGCGAGCCCCGGCGGGACCCGCTGTGTCAGGGTACCCGTTTTGCTCGTTATGTCAAGGAGGTTCCCCCTCGCGGGGCGGCGGGAATCCTAAGTTCCGGAAATGCGGGTGGTTCCGGGGACGGCCCGGCGGAAAGGAGTATTGGCGGTGAGGACCATTTCATGCAGCCGACTGGTTCCGGGCATGTACGTGGAGGCTGTGGACGCCGTTCCCGGTTTTCCGTTCAAGCCGGGTCGAATTCACCGGGAAATGATCGATTGGATGGTTCGGCGAGGCCTGAAATACGCCTTGGTGGCGGAGGACCATGAGCTGGGAACGGATGAATTCTCCCGCGAGTCGGAGCGCGCCCGGCTTCTGGTGAGTCAGGCCCACCGGCAGGTCACGGACGCTTTGAACTCCGTGGCCCGATCCCGGCCGCCGGATCCCCGACTGATGGAGAACCTTTGCACCCCGTTGCTGAACGAACTGGTGCTGCACCGGGACCTGATGCTCCTGGCCCTTTCCCTCAAGAACAAGGACCAGTATACCTATGAGCATTCCGTTCGGGTGGGGGCCTACGCCATGCTGCTGGCGGCGCAGGTGGATATTCCGTTGGAGGACCGGCCGGAATTCGGCATGGCCGGGTTCCTGCACGATGTCGGCAAACTCCTCGTCCCCTCGGAAATCATCCAAAAACCGGGAAAGCTCACCGCGGAAGAGTTCGCGTTGATCCGCGCCCATCCCGCCGAGGGGGGAAGGTTGCTATCCTCCCACGGGAACGTGAGCCCGGAGGTGGTCCGCGCCGTCCGGGAACACCACGAGCGCATGGACGGACGAGGATATGTCGGAGGGCTTGCCGGAGAAGAGATCAGCACCATGGGAAAAATCCTGGGGGTGGTGGATACGTACGACGCCATCACGAGCGACCGTCCTTACAAGGCGGGCAAGAGTTCTTACGCCGCGTTGGCGGAAATGCGGACCCTGTTTCTGCATGCGTACGACGTGGAACTTCTGGATCATTTCATCAAGGCGGTAGGGATATACGCGCCGGGGACCCTGGTTCGGCTCACCGACGGCCGATACGCCACGGTGGTGGGCAACAACGCCGACAACCTGCTCAAACCCTGGGTGGTGGTATACGAAGCTGTGGAAAGCCCCGGAGGTGAGGTGCGGTACCGCCGGGGGCCCTTTTTGAATCTCGATGAGGGCGCGGTGGGAATCGAAGCGGTGATGGAACCGGCCGGAGAAGAATTCCGGACGGTTACGGCTCGGATCCGCACCCCTTTATGACGGCCTGTTTCCCGGATGTACGGGTGCGCTTTCTCGAGCGTTCCGGATCTCATTCGCGTTTACGGAGCGAGGAATCCAGGCGGAGTCCCAGTTCGATGAGCTGGGTCGCTTCCACGTCGGCGGGGGCCTGCGTGAGCGGACAGGCGCCTTTCTGGGTTTTCGGGAAGGCGATGACATCCCGTATGGAAGGGCACTGGAGCAGGAGCATGAGAATCCGATCCAGACCCAGGGCGATCCCGCCGTGGGGAGGCGCTCCGTATTGGAAAGCCTCCAGCAGAAAACCGAACTTGTCGCGGGTTTCCTGTCCGGACAGGGAAAGGACCTGGAAGACCCGTTCCTGAAGGTCCGGCCGGTGAATTCGAATGCTCCCTCCACCCACTTCGACGCCGTTCAGAACCAGGTCGTAGGCCCGGGCCCGAACGCGAGCGGGGTCCTTTTCCAACAGGGGTTCATCGGATTCCCGTGGAGCCGTGAAAGGGTGGTGCACGGACGCATACCGATGTTCGTTCATGTCGTATTCGAACAGGGGGAACTCCGTAATCCACAGGAATTCGAATCGAGCGGGATCGATGCAGCCCATGCGACGGCCCACCGCCAGCCGAACCTGGTTCAGGGAATCATTGACGATCTTGGCCTGATCCGCACCGAACACCAGCAGATCCCCCGGTTCCACGTTCATGGCCTGTGCGAGTCCGCGTCTTTCCTGTTCACTCAGAAACTTGGTAATGGGGGAGAGCCACTCCGAGTCCTCGACCTTGATCCAGGCCATACCTTTGGCGCCGTATCGCCCGGCCAGCTCCGTAAGCTCGTCCAGGTCTTTCCGGGAAAGCACATGCCCGCCCTTAATATTCAGGGCTTTGACCACCCCGCCTTCCTGGACGGCTTTTAGAAAGACCTTCAGCCGGGATTCTTGGAACAGGGAGGTGAGGTCCCGGAGTTCCATGCCGAAGCGGGTGTCCGGGCAGTCCGTGCCGAACCGCAGCATGGCCTCGTCGTACGGGATGCGGGGAAAGGGCAGGGCGACCTCCCGGTCCAGAAGCTGTTTCAAGAGGCGGGCCATCATGCGTTCCATGATGGACAGGATGTCCGACTCCTCCACAAACGAGAGTTCCATGTCCAGTTGGGTGAATTCGGGTTGCCGGTCCGCGCGGAGATCCTCGTCGCGAAAACACCGCACGATCTGGTAGTATCGGTCCATGCCCGCAACCATGAGCAGTTGTTTGAACAGTTGGGGGGATTGGGGCAGGGCGTAGAAGCGGCCTGGGCTGAGGCGACTGGGCACCAGAAAGTCTCGTGCGCCTTCCGGAGTGCTTCGGGTGAGCACCGGGGTCTCCACTTCCACGAATCCTTCTTCCTGTAGGTACTTGCGCAGCACCGCGTTGGCCCGGTTGCGAAACAACAGATTCCGGGTCATGAAAGGCCGCCGGATGTCGAGATACCGGTACCTGAGGCGCAGCGGGTCGGCCACGTCCTCATCTTCCAGGGAGAAAGGAGGGGTCAGAGATGGGCTCAGGATTTGAATTTCCCCGGCGAGCACTTCGACGGTTCCGGTGGGTAGGTTCGGGTTCACCGTTTCCTCGGACCGTTTCCGTACCGTACCCCGGACGGCGATTACGAATTCCGATCGGAGGGAATCGGCGGTCCGATGACTTTCCGGAGAGATTTCGGGGCTGCACACGATCTGTACGACGCCGCTCCGATCCCTCAAGTCTACAAAGATGACGCCCCCGTGGTCTCGAACGGTTTGCGCCCACCCGTTCAAGATCACCTCTGTTTCCAGAAGAGACTCCTGTACTTCCGAGGAGTAATGCGTTCGTTTCAGCATGTCCGACGCCTCGATCCGTCCACTTTGAAATCGGCCGCGATTCAGGCCCGAGATAGGAAGGTGGCTACTATAGGAGCGTTGCCCGGGTTTGTAAAGGGAAACCTGAGTCGGATGACCGTCAAATGGGATTCGCTTTTCAGCATCCGCTGTCAAATGAGGCCTGAGATATAGGATTCCCAAAAGTTCCTGTTTCGAGGTCAACTAACTTGTTGACTTTACGAAACAAAGCGGGTATCATTAAAAATCTATATCGTCATGAACACGGTTCTTAACAGGCTTGTCCGGTCGTCATGTATCTGTTCCATTTGGGGAGGATGGGTCGTGCCTCTCCCGAGTGAGCATCCCATCTTGACCTCGACTCAGTTCCTGCGGCGAAGGTCGAGGGCCGGAAACCTCCTTTCCAAAGAATCTGTATACCGGATCCAGTGCGGCATGGTCAGAGAGACGAAGAGGGATCCGGGATGCCTCGCGAACGAATGCAACTGGGCTATCCCCTTGATTTCGAGGGCGGAGAACCTTGGCCAAAACAAGAAGACCCACTGAAGATCCGCTTGCAGGAGATGAATTTTATTTCCAGTGGCACATTACGGAACGATGCAACCGGGCCTGCAAACACTGTTATCAGGGAGATCGGGCGGCGGCGGAGCTTGCGCTTGGGGATCTTCTCACCATCGTCGACCGGATGGAAGAGGCGCTGTCGAAATGGGGGAAGCGAGGGACGCTTTCACTGACCGGAGGGGAGCCTTTTATCCGCCGGGAAGAGCTGTACGCTCTGATGCGGCGAATCGATGCATCGAAGTACATAGCCTACTATGATATCCTCACCAATGGATCATTGATCTCTGAAGACGAAGTCCGCGTGCTTCAAGAGCACCCGGGTTTGCGCCGCGTTCAGGTATCTCTGGAAGGAGCCACCGGGGAAAGCAACGATGCGATTCGAGGTCCCGGAAGCTTTGAATCCACGATGTCGGCCATAAGACGGCTGCGGGAGGCGGGAATCGTTGTCTCGGTAATGGCCACCATCAGCCGGCTCAATCAGCATCAAGTTCCTGCAATGATAGACCTGGTCGGGAGGGAAGGGGTATCCTTTCTCGCTTTGGAACGGTTGATTCCGGAAGGCAAAGGCGCCGGATTGTCCCATCAGGTTCTTACTCCTGCGGAATTACGGGAAGTATATGAGACCGTCTACCGGATCGTCGGTCAGAATCCCCCTGTTCGTGTGCTTCTTTACCGACCCCTCTTTGCGCTTCTGGCCGAAGACGACCCCGTGGTGGGGGCCCTGTGTTCGGCCGGGAGCAACGCCCTTACCATCATGCCGGACGGCACGGTCTATCCCTGCCGCCGATTGCCCATTCCCATCGGCCATGTTCTGGAGGACGGTTTCTTCAAGATCTGGTACGGTTCCGAGGTCCTCTGGCGTATCCGGGATCCCGGAAACCTGGGAGGCAGGTGCGGCCGATGCCGTCTGATCGCCCAATGCCGGGGCTGCCGAGCCATGGCCTACTGCACGACCGGCGACTATATGGCGGAGGATCCGCAATGCTGGATGTGAAATGCGGGAAACGGCTGCGGTTGAAAGAGGGCATCCTGATACGGCCTGTCTCGGAAATCGATCGTTATTATATCTTCGACCTCAGGGGTGGAGACCACTTTGAATGCAATTATGCAGCGTACTGGGTGCTCCAAAGCATAGGAAAGGGTGTGGATTTCAGTGAATTATACTCGAAGTTCACCGATAGATTCGAACTGGACGACGAAACCGCGGAACGAGACCTCGAGGAGGTCCTCCGTTTTGCTGTTGAGAACCATATTATTGAGGAGGCAGTGATATGAAAGAGCGTAAGAAATTTCCCACTAACTACCAGAAGCCGAGAATCGTGAAGAAAGAGATCATGCGTTTTCCTATGGACATTATCGAGGCTTCGGGTAGGGGTGTTGTGTGCAAGCAGTGCTCCTCCTGCCATAACTGCCGTTAGCTTTCAATCATTGGTCCATAGATAGGTTGCTTGCAAAAAAACGATGGCTTCCGGCGACCTCTTTCAGTCATATAGAACAATCCCAGAGGCAGAGGACGGAGATGGGAACGTACGAGTTCAGGCCATGGGAACGGCGAAACGCGCAGTGGGATGTATGGATAGATCAAGAAGAGTATGGTCGGATAGCGGATAATGTTTGTCTAACTGATACGGCTCGTTCAGAGTTAGAGCAGGCTTTTGAGCATGAGTACTGTACTCATAACAAAGACCTATCTTGGGATAAGCTCTTTGAGGATAATAGCCATCCGGTTATAACCTGTATACGTCATTTACCACCCCCGGAGGAAGAATGGCGTCGGCTTTTCTGGGCCAAGCTTATTCGATCCAAGATACAGCAAAAGGGTACTGACTGCTATTTCCGCAGACTCGACCAGGTTATAAACTATTTAGAGCGGCATCTTCCCTGGGTGAACCGAGAGGACGATCGAGCAAATAAACTGCATGTCCTCTATCTGCTGGAAATGGCTGCCGCGGGAGTGGGCCCCGATCAGCGCAGCTTCGGGGAGCGTGCGCGGAGAGTATTGAAGGACTACTTAGAGAAAGGAGACAAGGAGTTCAGTAGGTTCTATGACTTATGGGCCAGGTATAATATCGGTGTGGGCTATCAGCACGAGGGGCAGCGCAGAGAAGCTGTTCTTGCGCATAACTATATTATAAAAGAGTTGAAACCACTATATAATAATATCTACTCTAAGAAAACAGACTTTGGAACCTATGTAAGCGATCGCCATGGCTTCGAATTGTTGCTGCTTCCTTCATTCCTGGCTAGGGCCGGGATACAGCTCAAACTCCAGTTGGCCTACCACAGCATACGTACCATAGAAGAGATATTTGAGCTCGATCCTATCAAGCACATAAGCGAGTACATAAACCTGAATCCGTGAAACGACGGCTATCATTTTATTCCGAATTGGTCCGTAACTAGTTGATAATGTATGCAAAGTCTGCGATAGTGTTTCCTGTTGTCAATTCACTGAACAGGTGAGGGCTATGCAGAA